>Ga0116227_10014284_pt1 | contig 12156 bp, 13 predicted proteins | sample S1TSphgellanicum_FD_89693 | JGI IMG/M metagenome (GOLD analysis project Ga0116227, IMG submission 89693) | Host-associated microbial communities from peat moss isolated from Minnesota, USA - S1T2_Fb - Sphagnum magellanicum MG | ecosystem: Host-associated > Plants > Peat moss > Unclassified... | reverse complement strand
GGCATCCGCGATGCCGCCATTGGCAAGGTTAAAGTAGCGGCATGAGAAAATTCGCCATCGCGATGATCGCCATCGCGGTGGCGGCCGGGCCTGTTTGCGCGCAGCCTGCCAGCATTGGCGGCAGTTTTAGCCTTGTTGAAGTGCCGGAACGCATGGTGCGCGATATTGATTTCCACGGCAAATACCTGCTGGTTTTTTTTGGGTATACAGACTGTCCTGATCTTTGCCCGGAAACGCTGGGTAAAATTGCGCAGGCGTTGCGGATGATGGGCGGCCGGTCGACGCAAATACAGGTGGTTTTTATAACGGTGGACCCGGCGCGCGACACGCCGGCGGTGATGGCCAGCTACGTGGCGCTGTTCTCGCCCGGCATAATCGGGCTTTCTGGGTCCGCCGCCCAAATCGCGGCGGTTGAGCAGGAATATCACGTGTATGTCGGCCCGCGCGATGCAAAAACCGGCGCCATAGCGCATAGCGCGATTTTGTACATCATGCGCCCGGATGGCGGCTTTGCAACGGCAATGCCGGATAATGTCACGGCAGCATCGCTGGCCGATATTTTGTTGAAGTTGACCGCCGCACCATGACTCCGCGTTTGACCTAAATCAAGGCGGCGTTGCCAAACCGGCCCTAAACGACAATCCATGTTCAAGGATCGTACCGCCCGGGATCTCGGTATTCTCACGCTTGTGAAGATCGCGGTAATTATCGCGATCTACTACGCTTGTTTCGCCGCGTATGACGGGCGGCCGGTGGACACGGCGGCGCATCTGCTTGGGCCGCCGGCCATTTCAACCAATCGAGGATCATAACATGGATGTCGTTGCCCTCTCGCGGCTGCAATTTGGGCTGACCGCGTTGTACCATTTTCTGTTCGTGCCGCTAACGCTGGGGCTTGCGATTCTGCTGGTGATTATGGAGGTGGTGTATGTCACCACCGGCAAAACCATCTGGCGGGACATGGTGAAATTCTGGGGGTTGCTGTTCGGCATTAATTTCGTGATGGGGGTTGCAACCGGCATCACCATGGAATTTCAGTTCGGCACCAACTGGGCTTATTACTCCCATTATGTTGGCGATGTTTTTGGGGCCCCTTTGGCGATTGAAGGGCTGATGGCATTTTTTCTGGAAGCCACTTTTGTTGGCATGTTCTTCTTTGGCTGGGACCGTTTAAGTAAAATCCAGCATCTTTTTGTCACCTGCATGGTTGCCATGGGTACAAATCTTTCGGCGCTCTGGATTCTCATCGCCAATGGCTGGATGCAGCACCCGGTCGGCGCGCGGTTTGACATGGCGACGATGTCGATGCAGGTCTCTGATTTTTCGGCGGTGCTGATGAACCCCAATGCGCAGGACAAATTCGTCCACACCGTTGCCGCCGGGTATTGCGTGGGGGCGATGTTCATGATGTCGATCTCGGCAATATATTTGCTGATGGGCAGGCACCGGGCGGTGGCGCTGCGTTCCATGACCGTGGCAGCGAGTTTTGGGCTGGCGTCTTCATTGGCCGTGGTTTCGTTGGGTGATGCCTCGGGCTTCACCATCGCGCAGGACCAGCCGATGAAAATGGCGGCGATCGAGGGCATGTGGAATACCGAGCCATCACCAGCGGGTTTCAACATTATTGGCTTTCCGGACCAGATGAACCATGTGACCAATGACGCCGTGAACATCCCCTGGGCGCTTGGCCTGATCGCCACGCATTCAACCGATACGCCGATTGCGGGGATCAACCAACTGGTTCAACAAAATGCGCTGCGTGTTGCCAGCGGCGCGCAAGCTTACGCCGCCATGGAAACCTTGCGGACCAACCCGAAAGACGCGGCGGTGCTGGCAATTTTTAACGCCCATGTCAACGATTTGGGTTATGGGTTGCTGCTGGAAACCGTGGGTGCCGATGCCAGCAAGCCGACGCCGGCGCAGATTGCCGAGGCCGCGTGGCAAACAGTGCCGCCTGTCACCACCGTGTTCTGGTCTTTCCGCTTCATGGTCGTTCTCGGCTTTTACTTCATCGCCCTGTTTGCCGTGATGTTCTACAAAGCTTGCGCGCGGCGGCTGGACACCACGCGCTGGCTGCTCTGGGTTACGGCGTTTTCGCTCCCGCTGCCCTGGCTTGCCGCCGAACTCGGCTGGACCACCGCGGAGGTGGGCCGCCAGCCCTGGACGATTGACGGGATTTTGCCCACGGCACTCTCGGTTTCATCAGTACCGGCCTTGAATGTCGCAATTTCCATCGCCGGCTTCGTGATCGCTTATTCAGCCCTGTTCGTGGTCGAAATGTTTTTGATGATCCGCGCCATCCGCAAGGGGCCTGGCCAGGTACATGGGCCTTCAGGTCTTGTCAAAACGATACCCGGCTTTGCCGCGCCTTCACACGCCCCCGCGGAATAAAAGGACCAGAATCATGAATGAATATGAAGTTTTTCGCGTCATCTGGTGGGCCTTGCTGGGGGTGCTGCTCATCGGCCTGGCGGTGATGGACGGGTTTGATCTGGGCGCGGCGATGCTGATGCCGTTCATAGGCAAATCGGATACGGAGCGGCGCGTGGTGATCAACACGGTGGGGCCGGTTTGGGAGGGCAACCAGGTCTGGCTCATCCTCGGCGGCGGCGCGATTTTCGCCGCCTGGCCGATGCTCTACGCGGTCTCCTTCTCCGGCTTCTATTTCGCCATTTTGCTGCTCCTCCTCTCGCTCATTTTGCGGCCTGTCGGCTTCAAATATCGCAGCAAGCTGCAGGAGAAAAAATGGCGCAATTTCTGGGATGGCGCGCTGTTCATCGGTGGGCTGGTGCCGGCGCTGGTTTATGGCGTTGCGTTCGGCAACGTGCTGCGAGGCGTGCCATTCTCCTTCGATGATACATTGCGGATGACATATACCGGCTCGCTGCTTGGCCTGTTCAATCCGTTTGCGCTACTCTGTGGCATCATCTCCGTCACCATGCTCGTCATGCATGGCGGCGCCTATGTCGCTTGCAAGACCGAGGGTGCGATCCGCCGCCGCGCGCAAACCGCCGCCACGTTTGCCGGCATTTTGGTCATCGTTCTTTTTGCCGCCGCTGGTTTTTGGGCAACGCGGCTAAATGGCTACGTGCTGCAAAGTTTTGCCGGGACTGACGGGCCTTCCAACATGCTACTGAAAACCGTGAGCCTTGCGCCCGGCGGCCTGATGACGAACTACCATACCGCGCCGCTCATCTTGGCTGTTCCGGCCGTCGCGTTTCTTGGCGCCATTGCCACCATCCTGCTCACCCGCGCCGCCAAATGGCCGGGCATCACCTTCATCGCCTCGGCCTTCAGTGTCGCCGGCATTATCGGCACGGCGGGGGTTTCGCTCTTCCCTTTCATGCTGCCCTCATCCTCCACGCCGAATGACAGTTTGATTGTTTGGGACACGTCCTCCAGCCTGCTTACCCTGCAGATCATGCTGGTGGCCACAATCATCTTCCTGCCCATTATCCTGCTCTATACAAGCTGGATTTATTACATGCTGCGCGGCCCTGTCACCACCGCCACCATCACCCGCGACGACCATACAGCCTATTGAAGGGATTTTTGAAAAATGTGGTATTTCACCTGGGTTCTCGGCCTCGGCTTTGCCGCCGCCTTTGCCGCCATGAACGCGATGTGGCTGGAACTCAACCCCGGCGCGTTTGAGGGCAAGTTGGCGGAGACCGACGAGGACTGATTTTTTGCGCCCGCCTGCATCTGTTCCTTACAAACGCGCAAAACTTTTGCTCAATTGCCGCGGCTAAGAACACTCCCGTGATTTGAACCACGGGGGTGTTTCGATGAAGCGTATGTTGGTTTCGACGGCGATTATCCTGCTTGTCAGCGCGGGGGCGCGTTTTGCTTACCAAGCCTATGTCTCTTGGACTGAGCCCGCTTCGGTCTATCGGCCGGTGGCGTTTGGCGGGGCCGTTCAGGCCTTGCCTGGCGCGGATGCCGCCGTGGTCCTGGCTTGACCATGGGTACCGCTTTGCCGCGCCGGCTGGCCGCGATCGCGCTGTGCTTGGCCATGATGCTTGGGTTTTTGGCCCCTCACGCCATGGCGCAGCAACATTTTGGCCGTCCGCCGGTCATCCTCTCGCCCGCGGACGGCGCCACGGTTTCTGGCCCGGTGAGCGTATCCTTCGGTTTCGCCGCCCCTGCCGCCGCGCAAGGCGATGCAGCCGCGCCGCCCCCGAATGGCGGCACTGGAAGGACTCCACATGCATTCCTCGTGATCGACGCAGCCTTGCCGGACCCTGGCACGGAAGTTCAGGCCGATGCCCAGCACATTCAGTTTCCCGGCGGGCAAACAAAGATGACGGTGACACTTGCCCCTGGGCGGCACCAGCTTCAGGTCGTTCTGGTGAATCATGAAGGCCTGGTATCCCGCCATTTTCACCCTGGCGGCGCGGTTACGGTTTTGGTGCATTAAGACGGCGCGCGGCCGCGCCATTGCCGGCAGCCCTGTCTCTGGGCAAACATCCTGCCCATGGTCGAGGGCGTTGAACAGATCGCGATAATGGTCAGGTCTCTCCTGGCCGGCCTGCCCGATGCCTGTGCCGCGCGCTTCCGCGCCGATTTCCCTGAAAGCCTCACCCCTCGCCGGGAAATTATGCCCTCCTCTCTCCCGGTGCTGCAATATTTCGAACCCGGCGGGCCGCCGCTTGCGGCGTATCTCCAAAAAATCTGGCACGGCCTCGCTTGGTCGCAAACTTATTCACCGACGGATTTCGGCCCGGAATTTTTGGAAAAATACGGCTGGACCGAGATCATCGGCCCGCGCGGCCCGATTCCGGACCAAAAACTCGCCTGTGGTTTCTTGCTGCTTGGCCCTGGCGTGACATATCCTGACCATCATCACACGGCCGAGGAACTCTACATCGTCATCTCCGGCACCGCCGCGTGGCGGCGCGGAGACGAAAACTGGTACGAAAAGCCGCCCGGCGCCGTGATTCACCACCCATCCAACATGCCCCACGCCATGCGCACGGCCGAAGAATCGCTGCTCGCTGTATATTTCTGGCGCGACGGCGATTTGCAACAAAAATCAAATTTCTGACCCGGAGGAACAGCATGCCAAACATCATTTTCCAATCCCCCCGCATTATCGAAATTGGCGGTGGCGCGGTGGCCAAAGTGGCCGGCCTGCTGGCCCGGCTGGGTTTGGCAAAACCGTTGATCGTCACCGACCCTTTCATGCGGTCTTCTGGGCTGTTGGATCGGCTTACCGGCCCGTTGCATGAAGCGGGAATTGAATTCGAAATTTTCTCCGAAACCATCCCTGAGCCGACGGATGCCATTGTCGAAGCGGGAATACAGCACATCAAGCCGTACCATGACTGCTTAATCGCCTTCGGCGGCGGCTCGCCTATTGATACGGCAAAAGCCATGACCATTCTGGCGGCTGGCGGTGCTGGCGCAAAGATGCGGGACTACAAAGTGCCCGCCAGCGCGGATATTGCCGCCTTGCCGCTGATCGCCATTCCCACTACCGCCGGCACGGGCAGCGAGGCGACGCGTTTTACCATCATCACCGACACCGCGCATGATGAGAAAATGCTGATCGCCGGGCTTGCCGCCCTGCCGCTTGCGGCCATTGTGGATTATGAGCTGACGTTTTCCGTCCCGCCGCGCATAACCGCGGATACTGGGGTGGATTCTTTCACACATGCGCTGGAAGCCTATGTCTCCCGCCGCGCCAATGTTTTCTCGGACGCGTTGGCGGTTTCCGCGATGCGGCTGATTGGCGCGAATCTCCGAAAAGCGTTTCACGAGCCAGGCAACGCGGCGGCGCGGGAGGCGATGATGCTAGGGGCGACCCAGGCTGGGATGGCGTTCTGCAATGCGTCGGTGGCCTTGGTTCACGGCATGTCGCGGCCCATCGGCGCGCATTTTCATGTGCCGCACGGGCTTTCCAACGCCATGCTGTTGCCGGCCGTGACGCGTTTTTCGCTAAACGCCGCCTTGCCGCGTTATGCCGAAGCCGCCCGCCTCTCAGGTTTTGCGGCGCAAGATGATGCGGACCAGTTGGCGGGCGCCAAATTGGTGAACGGGCTGGATGAGCTGAACGCCGAACTCGGCGTGCCCACCCCCGGTAAATTCGGCATTTCGGCAACGGATTGGCATGGCAAAAAAGCGCTCATGGCCACGCAGGCCCTGGCCTCCGGCAGCCCCGCCAATAATCCGCGCGTGCCGGACCACGGAGAAATCGTGGCGCTTTATGACGCGGTATATGGCTAGCTATTCCTCAATCCAGCCCCGGTCCCGCAAGACCGGCACTTTGCGCGTGTCCCGTAGCGCCGGGTCCAGCGTTAGCCAGATTTTTAGCTGCCCCAGCACCACGCGCGTTGCCAATGCCAGGTCCAGGAGCAAAATCGCCTCCAGCGCGTACCATTCCAGGGCTTCCAACTCCCCCGAGCCGGCCAGGGTCCCGCTGGCGATCGCAGCATCCGCCACAAAGAAGCGGGCATTGAAGCGGATGGGCCGGTCCGCCGGTGTTTCCGCGCGGCATAGATAATGGAGACCAGCCAGGGCAGGGGGGCCGCCCATGGAAAGCCCCGTTTCTTCCAAAAGTTCCCGCGCCGCCGCATGGCCCAGGGCCGCCGCCAGTTCTGGGCTGGCGCTGCGCGTTAGCTGCTCAACCACCGCCGCCCGCAAGGGCGAGGCCACCGGGGCCCCAAAATCCTCCTCATCCACCCCGCCACCGGGGAAAACCATGCGGTTGGGCAAAAATTTATGCCCCGCATTGCGCAGGCCCATCAAAATTTTAAGGTTTTCTCCTTCCTGTTTCAGCAGAATCAGGCTTGCGGCGTCGCGCAGGGCGGGCATTTGTGACTCCACGTTAAGTCCGTATTCGTCTATCGGTGACTCCGGGGGGCGGCAAAAAATAACAACAGGGGTTTTCATGCGCGCGGTGGTTTTTGACCTAGACGGAACACTCATAGACTCTCTGCCGGACATCGCAACGGCGGTGAACCATGTGCTGACCTGGCGCAGGCTGGAGCCCCTGCCGGCGGCGCAGGTGGAAGGCATGATCGGGGATGGCGCGAAAGTGTTGTTAGACCGCGCTTTTGCGGCCCGTGGCGCCGAAGCCCGCGGGGAAGACATGGCGGTATTCATGGATTGGTATACCGTGCACGGCACTGACGAAACCCGGCCCTATCCTGGCATGGTGGATGCATTGGCGGCGCTGCGTAAGGCTGGGCACAAGCTAGGTGTGTGCACCAACAAGCCGGAAGTGGCGGCCCGCGAAATTCTCGCGTCTCTGGCGTTGGACCGGTATTTTGAGGTGGTGACCGGCGGTGATTCCACCCCTTACCGTAAGCCTGATTCCCGCCACTTGGCCGCCACGCTGGCCGCCCTGGGGGCTCAGGAAGCCGTGATGGTTGGTGACCATTTTAATGACATGGCGGCAGCTTCGGGCTGCGGAATCCCAGGCATCTTCGCGGCCTGGGGGTATGGGACGGCCCAAGCCGATTTCGTGGCGCAAAACGCATCGGAACTTCCTGGACTTGTGGGCGGCTTAGGGTTGACGGGCGGAGCAGAATAGCCCATTTCAATCAGGACTAAACAAGTCCACAATCGGAGTTGAAATGCTTAGGCTATCCCGTTTAACCGATTACGCCGTGGTGGCGCTGGTCCATATGGGCCGGGCCGAGGGCGTAAAAACCTCGCCCGGTATTGCGGCGGCGATTGGGATACCGGAGCCGACGATTGCGAAGGTCCTGAAGGCGCTCACCAATAGCGGGCTTGTGGTTTCCACCCGTGGCGCGCATGGCGGCTACCGGCTTAGCCGGCCGCTGGCCGCGATTGCGGTTGCCGAAGTGATTGTGGCGATAGACGGGCCTATTGCGCTCACCTCCTGCGTGGATGGGGCGGTGGGCTGCGAGAGCCAGTCGCTTTGCCCCGTTGCCGGCCGTTGGGACCCGGTGAATGACGCGATCCGCGACGCGCTGACCGGGATAACTTTGGCTGACATGGAAGCCGCGACCATTCCCCGCGCCTTCCGCCTGGCCACTCCACAACTAAATGAGGCTGTTTAATGGCTGCCGTAACCGAAACTCTTGAGACCGTTGATGCGCTGACCGGGTCAAAATATAAATATGGTTTCGAGACGAATATTGCGATGGACGAATTCCCGAAAGGGTTGGATGAGGACATCGTGCGGCTGATTTCGGCGAAAAAAAATGAGCCGGAATGGATGCTCGCCTGGCGGCTGAAAGCCTATGCGATGTGGCGCAAAATGGAGGAGCCGGATTGGGCGCGCATTAAGCATCCACCTATAGATTATGAGAATCTATATTACTACGCGGCGCCTTCCGGCCCGGCGCCGAAATCTCTCGACGAGGTCGATCCTGATCTTTTGAATATGTATGAAAAGCTTGGCATTCCGTTGAACGAACGCGCGGCTTTGGCCGGGGTCGCGGTGGATGCGGTGTTTGATTCCGTCTCGGTCGCCACGACGTTTCGCAAAACGCTTGCCGAATCGGGCGTGATTTTTTGTCCGATTTCCGAGGCGGTCCGCGAACACCCAGAACTGGTGAAAAAATATCTGGGCTCCGTCGTCCCGGTTGGCGATAATTTCTTCGCCGCGTTGAATTCCGCGGTGTTTTCCGATGGGAGTTTTGTCTTTATCCCCAAGGGCGTGCGCTGCCCGATGGAGCTTTCCACCTATTTCCGTATTAACGCCCGCAATACCGGGCAGTTTGAGCGGACGCTGATTATTGCGGAGGAAGGGGCCAGCGTCTCCTACCTGGAGGGCTGCACAGCACCTATGCGCGATGAAAACCAGCTGCATGCGGCGGTGGTGGAACTGGTGGCGCTGGATGACGCGAAAATCAAATATTCCACCGTGCAAAACTGGTATCCTGGCGATGCGGATGGCAAAGGCGGGATTTACAATTTTGTGACCAAGCGCGGCGCCTGCCGTGGGAGCAGAAGTAAAATTTCCTGGACGCAGGTGGAAACCGGCTCCGCGATCACCTGGAAATACCCGTCCTGTATTCTGCAAGGTGAAGGCTCCGTTGGCGAATTTTATTCTGTGGCGCTGACGCATAATTACCAGCAGGCCGATACCGGGACCAAGATGATCCATATCGGCAAAAACACGACTTCGACGATTATTTCCAAAGGCATTTCCGCCGGCCATTCCAACAACACCTATCGCGGCCTCGTGAAAATCATGCCCGGCGCCTCGGGGGCGCGGAATTTCACGCAATGCGATTCGCTGCTGATCGGCAATGATTGCGGGGCGCATACCGTGCCGTATATTGAGAGCCGGAATCCTTCGGCGAAGGTGGAACATGAGGCCACGACTTCGAAGATCGCGGAAGATCAGTTGTTTTACTGCCGGTCGCGGGGCTTGTCCGAGGAAGATGCGGTTGGCCTAATCGTGAACGGGTTCTGCAAGGATGTGTTAAAAGAATTGCCGATGGAATTTGCCGTGGAAGCGCAAAAATTATTGGCGGTGTCTCTGGAAGGGTCGGTTGGCTGATGTTGGTTATCGAAAATCTCTCGGCGCGGATTGAGGATAAGGAAATTCTGCGCGGCGTGGACCTGGTGGTGCCGGATGGCGAGATTCACGCAATTATGGGGCCGAACGGGGCCGGTAAATCCACGCTGTCCTACGTGCTTTCGGGGCGTGAAGGGTATGAAGTGACTGGCGGTTCCGTGACGTATAATGGCCAGGACCTGCTGGCGATGGAACCCGAGGAACGCGCCGCCGCCGGGGTGTTTTTGGCATTTCAATACCCGGTGGAACTGCCGGGTGTGGGCAACGCCAATTTCATCCGCACCGCGCTGAATGCCGTTCGCCGTGCCCGCGGCGAGGCCGAGCTTGATGCCGTGGCGTTTTTGAAGCTTGCCCGTGCCGCCATCAAAGATCTTTCCATGCCGGATGATATGTTGAAGCGCAACGTGAATGTCGGTTTTTCCGGTGGTGAGAAAAAGCGTAATGAAGTGCTGCAAATGGCGCTGTTGCAGCCTGGCCTTGCCATTTTGGACGAGACCGATTCCGGGTTGGATATTGACGCGCTGAAAATCGTGGCCGATGGCGTGAATGCGCTGCGGAGCGAAAAATTCTCGGCGCTTGTGATTACCCATTACCAGCGTTTGCTTGACCATATCGTGCCGGACCGCGTGCATGTGCTAGCCGCCGGCCGCATTGTGCGCTCGGGCGGGCCGGAACTGGCGTTGGAACTGGAAGCGCATGGCTATGCGGGGCTGGAGGCGGCGTAAATGACCGCCCTTCCCACCAGAAAGCTGGAAGCCTGGCGCTATACCGATTTGCGCGCCCTCGCGGCCATCAGTTTTGCGGAACCGGCGCCGGTTGCTGTGCCGGCGGATTTGCCGGATCTCGGAATCCCTCGCATCGTGTTTGTGAATGGCGCGTATAACGAAGAGCTTTCCACGCCGCCTGACTTTCTGTTCAAATTCGCCACGGTCGCCGAAACCTCCAGCCTGCCGCTTGCGAAAATCAATGCTGAGCATGCGCGGGACGGGATAACGCTGACCGTGCCCGATGGTGCCGATGCCGGCGCGGTGCTGCTGGTTTCCTACGCCAGCGCCGCCACGCCAATCGCTTTCCACCCCCGCCACCGCATCACGCTTGGCGGCGGCGCCAAACTCACCATCATCGAAGTGGCGATGGGGCAGGGGGTTTATTGGCACAACCCGGTCACCGATATTGCGCTCCAAGACAATGCCATGCTGGCGCATTACCGCTTGCAGGATGAAGGACCGGAATCGTTCCATCTTGCCACGATCCGCGCCAAAATCGCCGCCGGTGCTGCCTATGAATCCTTTTCCGCCGTCATCGGCGCCAAACTCTCGCGGGCTGAATTTCATGCCACGTTGATGGGGCCGGGCGGCAAAACCCATCTCAACGCCGCGCAACTTTTGGGCGGCCATCAACATGGGGATTTCACTTCCGTCGTCGCCCATGACGCGCCCAATTGTTCATCCCGGCAGACCGTAAAATCCGTGCTGGATGGCCATGCACGCGGTGTTTTTCAGGGCCGCATCGAGGTTGCCCGCGCGGCGCAGAAGACGGATGGATACCAGATGAACCAGGCGCTGCTGCTTTCAGAGACCGCGGAAATCGACATCAAGCCGGAACTCGAAATTTTCGCCGATGACGTGAAATGCAGCCATGGCGCGACCATCGGCGCGCTCGACCCGGAGCAGGTGTTTTATCTGCGCAGCCGCGGCATTCCAGAGGACCAGGCGCGCGCCATGCTGATCCGCGCATTTCTAACGGAAGCCTTGGAGCCAGTAACGCATGAGGCCGCGCGCGAATTGTTCGAAACCGCGATTGAAACATGGTGGTCACGCAAATGAGCGCCGTTCTGATACCTGCCCCTCTCGATCTTGCCGCGATTCGTAGCGACTTTCCGATTCTCTCCCAGCAAGTGCATGGGCGCAAACTGGTGTTTCTTGACAGCGCCGCCTCCGCCCAAAAACCCCGCGCGGTTATTGATGCGATGGTGCATGCCATGGAAACGCAATACGCCAATGTGCATCGCGGCCTGCACTGGATGAGCGAACGCACGTCGGACGCCTATGAAGCCGTGCGGGACAAAACCGCCGCCTTCATCAACGCCGCCGCGCGCGAGGAAATTGTTTTCACCCGCAACGCCACGGAATCCATCAACCTTATCGCCCACACATTTGGCCGCACGGCGTTAAAACCCGGCGATGCCATTGTGATTTCCGAAATGGAGCATCACGCCAACATCGTCCCCTGGCAAATGCTGCGCGACTCTCACGGCGTCGAACTCCGCATCGCCAAAATAACCGATGCCGGTGAGGTAGATTTTGAGTCGCTGGAAGAAAAATTTGCCGATGGCAAGGTGAAACTTCTCGCCATCACCCATATGTCCAACGTGCTGGGCACCTACACGCCGGCCGAGCGGTTGGCCAAGTTCGCCCACGCGCGCGGCGCCAAAATACTGTTCGATGGCAGCCAGGCCATCGTCCACCGGCAGGTGGACGTGCAGGCCATAGACGCGGATTTTTATGTTTTCTCTGGCCACAAGCTGTACGGTCCTTCTGGCATTGGCGCGCTCTATGCCAAGCTGGAAATTCTTGAAGCCATGCCGCCCTTCATGGGCGGCGGCGACATGATTGCATCCGTCTCCTACGAAAAATCCACCTGGGCCAAACCGCCGC
>Ga0116227_10014283_pt1 | contig 12157 bp, 9 predicted proteins | sample S1TSphgellanicum_FD_89693 | JGI IMG/M metagenome (GOLD analysis project Ga0116227, IMG submission 89693) | Host-associated microbial communities from peat moss isolated from Minnesota, USA - S1T2_Fb - Sphagnum magellanicum MG | ecosystem: Host-associated > Plants > Peat moss > Unclassified... | reverse complement strand
TGACGACTGTCTATCTCATCAACGGGGGGTGCCAATGGCGCATTGGCTGATCAAAAGCGAACCGAACAAATGGTCTTGGGCTATGCAGGTGGATGCGGGCAAAAAAGGCACGTTCTGGAACGGCGTGCGTAATCACGTCGCTAAGCAAAACCTGATGGCCATGAAAACGGGCGAGGAAGCCTTTTTCTATCATTCGAACATCGGCAAAGAGATTGTCGGCATCGTCAAGGTCATCAAGACCTATTATCCCGACCCGAGCGACGAAAGCGGCAAATTCGGCATGTGCGATTTCGCAGCGGTCAAGCCGTTGAAGCGGCCGGTGACGCTCGAAGAGATCAAGGCCGATGCACGCCTCAAGGATATGATCCTCGTCAACAATTCGCGCCTATCCGTGCAGCCGGTGTCTGACGATGAATGGGCGCTGTTATGCGAGCTGGGTGGGATAAAGGCGATTTAAAAGGATTTTGGGCCATCGCTGTTCGGACCAATGGGCGTATTATTTTCAAAGCACGGGCACGTGAGAGTGAGATTGTCGCAACGATGCGGCCAGCGCGAGATCGCCAAAGGCTGCTTGAAACTCTTCATAATCCAAAGAATTAAGCCGGATCTGTCTTTTCCCTTGACCCGTGGAGGCCTCCCTTGCCACATGGCGGCGCTTTCACCCGATCCGCGAGCACATTGCGTCCATGCCAAAAATCAATGGAAACCTGATTACGCCCGGTACTGTCGTCGAGCACCAGGGCGGCCTTTGGGTCGCGGTGAAGACCAACACGGTCAAGCCAGGCAAAGGCGGTGCGTTCAATCAGGTTGAAATGAAGAACCTGATCGACGGCCGCAAATTGAACGAACGTTTCCGGGCCGATGCAACAGTCGAAATGATCGAATTGGAACTGAAGGATTTCAGCTTTCTTTACAAAGAGGGCGAGTCGCTTGTGTTCATGGATCTCGAATCCTACGAGCAGATCGATCTGGCCGAGGATTTCGTCGGCGAGCGCGCCGCGTTTTTGCAAGACGGAATGAAAGTGACGCTGCAGATGCATGAAGGCCGCCCTATCAGCATCCGCTTTCCAGGCCAGGTGACTTTGGAAGTCGTCGAAGCCGATCCGGTGGTCAAGAACCAGACTGCATCGTCCTCGTATAAACCAGCCAAACTCGAAAATGGGCTGCGCATTCTCGTGCCGCCTTTCATCGAACCCGGCGAGCGGATCATCGTCGATACGAGCGAAGTCACCTATCTGCGACGGGCGGATTGAGCAGGCCGTTATGCGCAGTCCCGGATCAAGTCCGGGGATAACCCGGGGACCGCGCATGACGCGTTGGGAGCCCGCTCCATTTTTAGGCATGCCTAAATGATTCGTTCGGCTTTGATGAATGTGATGACGGCGGCGGCGATCAAAGCCGGGCGCGGTCTGAAGCGCGATTTCGGCGAGGTCGAGAACCTTCAGGTCTCCATCAAAGGACCAGGGGATTTCGTTTCGGCCGCCGATAAGAAATCCGAAAAGACCCTGTTCGAAGAGCTCAGCAAAGCGCGCCCGGGTTACGGGTTCGTGCTCGAAGAAAGCGGTATTATTGAGGGCACCGACAAAAGCCATGTCTGGTATATCGACCCGCTCGACGGCACGACCAATTTTTTGCATGGGCTGCCGCTTTTTGCGATCTCCATCGGGCTCGCGCGTGAAGGCCAGATGGTTGCTGGGCTCGTCTATAATCCCGCGACCGATGACATGTTTGTCGCGGAAAAAGGCCAGGGCGCTTACGGCAATAACCATCGCCTGCGTGTCGCCGCGCGCCGCAATATGGCCGATGCTCTGATTGGCTGCGGCATCCCGCATATTGGTAAACCGAAGGAGCACCCGCGCTTCAAAGCTGAATTCGCCGCCGTCATGGCGCAAGTGGTCAATATGCGCCGCCTCGGTGCCGCCGCGCTCGATCTCTGCTTTGTCGCCAGCGGCCGCTATGACGGGTTCTGGGAACACGGCCTCCAATCTTGGGACATCGCAGCGGGGATGCATATTATCAAAGAAGCGGGCGGCTTCGTCACCGATCTCGACGGCGGCGCGGATATGCTGGAGAAAGGGTCGATTTGCGCCGGAAACGAATTCATCCATCCGCGCCTTTTGGACCTTATCCGAAAGGCTTGAATCGGGTCGACCGCCGACTCATTTGCATTTTTTATTAGGGTCCGTCGCAATTTTGATCTGGAACAGGTTCACAGTTCTTAAAGTTATGCTCTAGCATCACTTGATTCATATCGCGGAGTTGCAATGGCAACCGATGCCGATCCCTATAAATTGTCGTCGCCGCGAGTTTTCCTCGCGCGAATGATCATTTTTTTGATTTTAGTCGGCTTTGTTGCGCTGATTCTCAATCGGCAGATCAAAATCGCCTTTCTGGCCAATCCAGGACTTAACGGCCTTATCGCGCTTGTCTTGCTGATCGGCATTGGGCTTGGCATCCGGCAAGTCGTCCGGCTTTTTCGGGAGGTTCGCTGGGTCAATGCCCTGACGTTCGGTAACGCCGACGAGGTTCCGCAGCCGGTCCTTCTTGCACCAATGGAGACGCTTCTCGGCGGCGGTAAACGCGCGTCCATATCGACCCATACGCTGCGGACGATTCTCGATTCCGTCGGGACGCGGCTCGATGAAGCCCGGGAGGTCGCCCGCTATCTGACCGGGCTTTTGATCTTTCTCGGCCTGCTTGGAACATTCTGGGGCTTGCTGGAAACCGTCGGGTCGATCGGCGGCGTTATCAAGTCCATGCAGACGGGTGCCGATGCAGCCGTGATGTTCGACGATTTAAAGAACGGTCTCTCGGCGCCGATCGCAGGCATGAGCATTTCCTTTACCTCCTCGCTCTTCGGTCTCGCCGGATCGCTCGTGCTGGGTTTTCTCGATCTTCAGGCAGGCCAGGCGCAAAACCGCTTTTACAACGAACTTGAGGATAATCTGACCGCGAATACCCTCGCAGATGTCACAGGTGAAACTCCGGATGGCGGCAGCGTTCTCGATCTGAAAGCCGCGATCGAGAAGATCGCAGCGGCTGGAGATCAAAGTCACGCAAGGGCAACATCCATTGCGATCGCCAATCTCGCGGATGGCATTCAAAATCTCGTCCATCACATGCGTTCCGAGCAGCAGATGATCCGCGATTGGGTCGAGGCGCAAGCGGCGCAAAATCAAGAAATCAAAAGCCTGCTGAAGCGGCTTTCGAGTGAGCCGACGGAGGGACACTGATGGCTTTGGCCCGCGCCCGCCGCGCTCAGCGTACGATCGATTATTGGCCGGGCTTCGTCGATGCTTTGTCGGTGATGCTGCTCGTGATTATTTTCCTGCTCTCGGTCTTCATGCTCGCGCAGTTTTTTCTGGCGCGTGAGGTAACAGGCAAGGACTCTGCTTTAACGAAGCTCAACCGGCAGATCGAGGAATTGACCTCGTTGCTCGCACTCGAACGGGCGGGCAAGGCCGATGCCGAAGCCCACACCCTGTCGCTTGCCGCGACCCTCGATGCAGCCCAAAAAGACAAAGCTGCGCTGCAAAGAGCGATCGAGGCGAATAGCGCAGGAGCTGCGACCACCGATGCCCGCGTCTCGGCGGCGCAGCAACAGATAGATGCCGAAAAACAAGTGTCGGCACGCGCTTTGGCGCAGGTCGAGATCTTGAATCAGCAGATTTCGGCCTTGCGGCATCAGCTTGCCGCTATCGAAGACGCGCTCGCCGCGTCCGAGAGCCGTGATCGTGAATCGCAAGCCAAGATTGCCGATCTCGGCTCGCGTCTCAATGTCGCCTTGGCGCAAAAGGTTCAAGAGCTCGCGCGCTACCGCTCGGATTTCTTCGGACGCCTGCGGGAAATTCTGGGTGACCGGCCTGGCGTCCGCGTTGTCGGCGACCGCTTCGTGTTCCAATCCGAGGTTCTTTTCGACACCGGTCAAGCTGCGTTGAACCCAGCCGGAAAAACCGAGCTTGATAAGCTGGCATCCGCCTTGAGCGAACTGGAGCGCGAAATCCCGCCCGAAATTCCATGGGTCATGCGGGTCGATGGCCATACCGACAAACGGCCGATCCAATCGGCGCAATTCCATTCGAATTGGGATCTGTCCTCTGCACGCGCCATCGCGGTGGTTCAATATTTGGCGTCCAAAGGGGTCTCGCCGCAACGTCTCGCAGCCACCGGTTTCGGCGAATTCCAGCCCATAGATCAAGGTGATAGCGAGGACGCGCTACGCCGCAACCGCCGCATTGAACTGAAAATCACGGAAAAATAGCCGGATTTAGCCGGGGAGCCGTCCCCTTTCATTGGCCGGGGTAGGGCCGTTTTAACCACTTGCTGGCTAGTTTCAGGCTCGACTCGGGCGTGGAGCGGTTCGGCCTTGAAAATCATCGACACATTCGTGATTGGCGCGGGGCCAGCCGGGCTCACCACTGCCTATACGCTCGCCAAAGCTGGCCGCGACGTTCTCGTCATCGAACAAGATCCCGTCTATGTCGGCGGCATCAGCCGGACAGTGAATTACAAAGGCTTTCTGTTCGATATTGGCGGCCATCGGTTTTTTTCAAAGTCGAAAGAGGTTGTGGCGCTCTGGAACGAGATCTTACCGAACGACTTCATCGACAGGCCGAGGCTGTCGCGGATTTTCTATAAAAACAAATTCTACGCCTATCCGCTGCGGGCGTTCGAGGCGCTGCGCAATCTTGGGGTGTTTCAAAGCACCGCCTGCCTCGCCTCCTTCGCCTATGCGAAGGCATTTCCTATTCGTGCGCCCAAAACATTCCATGAGTGGGTCCGCAATCAGTTTGGCGAACGGCTGTTTTCGATCTTCTTCAAGACCTATACCGAAAAAGTATGGGGCATGGGATGCGATGAAATTTCCGCTGATTGGGCGGCGCAACGCATCAAAGGCCTCAGTCTCGGCAGCGCCATTATGGACGGTCTTCGCCGCTCGTTTGGAACCAAGAGCCGCAAAAGCGGCGGACCCGTTACAAAGACCTTGATCGAATCCTTCCGCTATCCGCGCCGTGGACCTGGCATGATGTGGGAAGCGGCCACTGCCAAAATCAAATCCTTTGGCGGCGAGGTGATCATGGATCGCACGCTTCATGCGCTGCATTGGGACGAAGCCACCAGATTGTGGACGATTAAAGTCGAAGCCGGCAGCGGCAAAGAAGAAACCTACACCGCGCGCAACGTGGTCTCATCGGCTGCGATCAAGGATTTAATGAGCCGGATGAGCCCGGCCCCCATCAGTCTCTTGCATGCCCGCGCACTTAAATATCGTGATTTTCTGACCGTTGTCTTGATTGGACAGAGCAAGAAAAGCCTTCCCGACAATTGGATCTATATTCACGATCCGCATGTCAAAGTCGGCCGCGTCCAAAATTTCCGGTCGTGGTCTCCAGATATGATTCCAGACGCGGTCTCGACCTGCCTGGGACTCGAATATTTCTGTTTCGAAGGCGATGGCCTTTGGACCTCCCCAGACGAAGACTTGATCGCGCTGGCGAAGCGGGAGATTGCACATATCGGCTTGATGGAACCAGGCGATATTGCCGATGCCTGCGTCGTGCGTCAGAAAAAGGCCTATCCGGTTTATGACGATGTTTACGCGGATCATCTCGCTGTCATCAGGCGCGATATTCAGATGTGTTTCCCGACGCTTCATCTCGTCGGCCGAAACGGCATGCACAAATATAATAATCAAGACCATGCCATGATGACGGGCATGCTGACCGCCGCCAATATCATCGCAGGTGAACACCGCTACGAAACCTGGCAGGTTAATGAGGATGCCGAATATGGCGAAGATGGACTATCCGGCGCTCAGGAAGCTTTAAAAAGCGAGCGTCTCGTACCGCAACGGGCTGCGTGATGATCTTGATCCTCTCGAAAACAAATCCCATCCGGAGCTTCGGTCCTGGCAACGTGGTGCCGAAGCTGCAAAGCTTCGTCAAAGATCTCGTCGGCTACAGTCTTTGCAGCGCCGCTGCTCTCACGCTGGATTGCGGGCTTTTGTTCGGGTTGACGAAAGCCGGTATGAGCTATCTGCCTGCCGCTGCGATCGGGTTTTTTTCGGGCATGCTGCTAGCCTATGTCTTGAGCATCCATTTTGTCTACGCGGGACGCCGCAGGCCAGACCATAAAACAGAGGCCGCCGGATTTTTCGCGATCGGCTTCGCAGGGCTCCTGCTCAATCAAATTCTGCTTTTTGGGCTGATCGATGGCATGAATCTGTCGCTTGAAAGCTCCAAGGTCTGCACGGCAGCCTGTGTCTTTGCGTTTAATTTCGCGGCACGGCGCAGCATGCTGTTTTCATCCGGTTCTCCATCGAACTAGGGGGAGGAATGTCCTCCAGCAATAGGACGGAGCTTTTGCGGCCCGCCATCACGTTTCCTCATGACGGTGAAAAGTTTTTAGACCGCATTCTGAATCGGATGCGGCTTACGCTTGCGGACGGGTCGCTTTTTTTCGGGATCATGACATTCGCGGTCTGGCTGCTCAGCCGTCCCTTCGAAGGTATCTACGGTGATGCCCGCATCTACATGGCTCGCGCTTTGGCGGATAACGACCCCAACGGGGTCGGACGCGATTTCATGTTCGTCTATGACGGGCAGTCGCAATTCAGCATTTTTCATTTTCTCGCCGACTGGCTTGTCGGAGGCATCAATCCTGCCAATACATCGCTCGTTTTTGCGATTGCAAATTCGATCTGCTGGTTTTCCGCGGCTCTGCTTTTTGTAAGCCATTTCGCGCAGGGCCGCAGGAAGTGGGCGGTCTTGATGATCGCCGTGGTGCTTCCGAATTATTATGGCCCTTTCAACCTGCTTCGATATGGCGAACAATTCGCAGTGCCCCGGCCGCTCGCAGAGGCCTGCGTTCTCGCAGCTCTGGCTTTTCTCATCGATGGGCGCCGTCTTTACGCGGCTTTGTTTCTCATGCTCGGAACGGCCTTTCATCCGATCATGACTCTGCCTGGCATTTTGATATTCGGACTCGACCTCTGCCGGTCAGACCGCAGATGGCTTATCGCTAGCTTGTGCCTAGGCCTCGCAGGGCTTGCCGCCGCGGCCCTTGGACTTCCTCTCGTCGATCGTTTGACGACCTCAATCGATTTCGATTGGCTATCGCTTTTACGCATCCGTAATCCCTATCTTTTTCCAACGGCGTGGCCTTTGGAGACGTTTGGATTTCTGACGCTGGCATCCGCTACGATCATGCTTGCAATGGAGCTTGTCGCACCGAAGGTCAGATTTATCTTCTGGTCCGTGACGGGCGTTGGCTTGGGCGGTGTCGCATTCGCGGCGGTCTTCGGTGATCTCTGGCCTTCATTGCTGGTTGTTCAAGCACAGCTCTGGCGGATGACATGGCTGCTGAACGTCCTTGCGGCCATGAGTTTCGCGTTGTGTCTGCTGCACCTCCGTCAGCGTGGTCCGCGCATTGAACTTGCCACGGCTCTTCTCGTTTCTGGCTGGCTGTTTTGGGACAGTCCGTCGCTGACATTTTTCTGCGGCCTAGCCGCGCTGCTCGTTTATAATCTCAAGCATCTTGAGTTTGCCCTTAGCAGGCCCGTATTCACGGCGATCTGGGCTTTGATTCTTGTCGCCAGTTCGATTGTCAAACTGCATTTAGGCGCGGCGTTTTTCGACTTCGCGATGGCGGCACCGCCGGGCGCTCATGCCCCGATGATACTGCTTTGCGGCATTTATTTATTTTCGGTTCCCCTTACCATTTTCGCGTTGATGTGGGTTTGGCGGCCTCACTGGCTTCCCGCGCCGCTTTTGGCAGCCGTGGCCCTTGCTGCTGTGCTGTGTGCCGCCTGTTTTTGGGACGATCGCCCCCAATCGCGCAAGATGACCGACGCGGCCCCGCATCCCGCCGACCTCGCGGCTCTGATACCGGCCGACCACAGCGAGATTTATTGGATCGGCGGTGTGGAGCCTTGGTATTTGCTGGGTCATCCAAGCTGGCTTCTGCGCATTCAGGGCGCCGGCATCGTCTTCTCACGCGAGCTGTCGATGTTCTGGCAGGAACGCCTCAAAGCACTGCTCTCGATGAAACTGGCCGATGCGAATCTTCTTGGCCCTTGGACTATTCCCGAAAAAGAGGATTCCGTTCAATTGACGCGGGCCTCGATCGATCAGCTTTGCCTGCGCCCCGATGCGCCAAGCACGATCGTGGCAGAGCTGGAGGACGGAAAAAGCGCGCCCTCAGACATCAAGTTCAAAATCTGGCAGTCTCCGGTGCCGCAGTTTCAATTTGTGGTCCGCAACGATGCCCTGATCTGGCGCAAAGTCGAAAAATTTATCGTCATCTCATGCGCGGATCATGTTCCAGAGCAGCAAGCACTGAGTCAGTGAGATCCGCTGCGGCTCTGTGCCTGCCTCTTCACTCGGGCCGGACAGGCGCAGAGTTCTGCGCTCCCAACAAAGCTTCAAGCTTTTCCAGCCCGGTGATATTGACGACCGGTCCCGCGGCGGCGGGCACCATATCTATGCTGGCCTCGGTAAAGCGTTTGAAGATGTCGAAATTCAAATCGCTTTTGACATCGCTCAGCGTCGAGACGTCTTCGACAAAGGCGTATAGCTCGAAGTTAAGAGCCGTTGGCGTGATGCTCGTCAGATAGACCTGCGGCCTGGGCTGATCGATGACGAGCTTATGAGCGCGGGCCGAGGCCAGAAGGATCTCTTTGGCTTTATCCGGACTCGCCGGATGGCTCAAAGCAATCTGAATTTTCAGGCGTCCACCGCGATCGGTCCGAACCCAGTTTTTCACGATTCCAGTGACGAGATTCGCATTCGGCACAATAACCAAAGCGCGGTCGAAGGTTTCGATTTCGGTGGCGCGGACATTGATCCGGCGCACGACGCCTTGCTCGTCGCCGATGACGATCCAATCGCCGACCCGGACAGAGCGTTCCCAGAGCAGGATCAGTCCCGAAAGGAAATTATTGACGATACCTTGCAGGCCAAATCCGATACCGACCGACAGAGCGCCAGCGACGATCGCCAGCCTTTCGAAATTCAATCCAAGGTAAGACAAGGCCAGCAGCAAAGCCACGACGAAGCCGAGATAGCTGATACTCGTCTTGATCGAATTTCTCAGGCCGACGTCGAGATGCGTTTGCGGCAGGAAGACCGTATCGAGCCAGCGCGTCACGACATGGGTCGCAGCGTAAGAGGCCACAAACAGAACAAGCGCCGTTGCGATGCCGGACAGCGACAAGGTGATATCCCCGACCTGCAGTCCGAAGAACACTGCGCGCAGGCCGCTTGGGACATCGGCCGATTGCACGCCCCAGGGCGCGAGGATCAATAAAGCGGCGAGGACGAATAAAACCGCGTGTGCGACGCCAGACAGAAGAATGCCGAAGAGATTTAGCGATTGATGTTCGACCCCGATATTGACGGCCAGCGCCTGACTGATCCGAGCGTCGGGGCGCATGCTGTTGGCGATGAATTCGTCGATCAGCACATAGCTCATGAAAAACAGCGTGCCGACACCGCTGACCCAGACGATCTGATCGACAATGAAAGAACCAAGCGCGATATAGCCGGTGAAGACGGACACAGCGATCGTGAAAACCAACGCCCAGGCAAGGATCCGGGTGAGCTGGATCCAACGCGATTTCAAGACGACGGGAGGCCCGAAACACTCATCTCCCGGATGGCTGTCCTGGACAAGGATCTTGCTCAAGGACAAGCCGATCACGATGGCGACAATGAGCGCGCCGGCACCGCGCAATGCGACCGAGACAGAAAGCGATGCGTCCACAATGTCATTTAAGGATTCAAACAGACGCGTGAACGAAACGGCAAGGGCGACGGCAAGCGTGAGACGCGTGATGCGCTCGGCAGTGACATCGTGGATCAGCGGCAGGCGCCAATGCGGCCGCGTGGGGGCAAGCAATCCTCGCGCGATGCCGCCAGCGAGCGCGACGCGGATAATGCCCGCGCCCAACGCATACATGAAGGGCTGGAGCTTATCGTTCGTCAGCTCGAATGTTTCGAAAACGACCGTTATGGCGAGCATGGCTGCGATCGGCACGATGGCAATGCCGATTGCGACCCACCAGGCCCCGAGAATCTTCTGAAACCGCGAAGGTTCCGTCATCGAGGGTTCGCGCGAGAGCACCCCGCGCGATATACGCGACAGAGGCCAATAGAGAATGAAGATCAGCGAGACGAGGCCCCAGAAGGCAGGCATCCGCCAGCCATCGAGCCGCATATTGATGCCATTGACCCAATCGATGAAAACATCTTTCACCGCGCGCGTGTCGCCAGGGAGTTCGTCGATGACGCGCATCCACAGCGCAGGGCTGCCGATGCCGGTCATCGATTGAAACAAGAGCTGCGTGAAAAGAAGGTGGCGGCGCGCCGCGATATGGTTGCTTGTCTGGTCGGCTTGAACGGCAAGCAGCCGTGTCCGTTTCAAGAGTTCGTCGGTCTTGTTGTAATTGTCTTGCTGTTCGGTGCGCTCGGCCGTGACCTGCGGGCTCTCCGGGAGTGCTTTGTCATCGGGTTTGGGGCCGAGCTGGTCGAGCCTGGCTTTTAAAGCAGCGAGCTGCGGGCTCAACCGTCCAAGAATATCTTGCAGTTCAGCCGCAATGGGCTCCGTCTGCGTGCGGAGATCGGCTAGCGCCGCATCTTTGAGATCTTGCTTTTGCAGGGCGGTTTCGACTGCTTGCAAACTCGCGCTGAGTCTTTCCAAGCGCTGCGGGATAGGCTCAGGCGGCTGTGCAGGCGCGTCCTCGGCATAGGCCGCGGCCGATAGCATCATGACGGCCGCGACGCAGAGCCATCGCAAGAAGCCAAAGATGGCTATGTTTCCAACCACCATGCTGCGGCTGCGACAAAAACAATGACTCAATCGCGGCCCTCCCCGGCCTCCCACAACGCCTTCAGGCCGTCACGATAGGTTGGAAAGGCGAGCGACATGCCAAGATCTTGTTTCAGCTTGTTGTTCGAGGCCCGTTTGTTTTCCGCGTAAAAGCTGCGCGCCATCGGCGTCAGATCGGCTTCATCGACATCCTGTTCGGGCGGCGGTGCGATGCCCATCAGTTCGGCAGCATAGGTGACAACATCCTGTGGCGGCGCAGGCTCGTCGTCGCTGACGTTCCAAATTTGATTCTTGCCGTCGAACATCAGCGCGTTGGCGATGGTGACCGCGACATCTTCGACGTGAATCCGGTTGAAGACCTGGTCTTTCTTGACGATGCGTTTGGCCTTGCCCGCTTTGAGATTGGCGAGTGCGTTGCGTTCGGGGCCATAGATGCCAGCGAGGCGCAGAATATGGACGGTCTTATCGGCATCCTTGCCGATAGCGCTCCAGGCCTTTTCCGCTTGCAGGCGCGCCGTCGAGCGTGGGCTGGCTGGCATCGGCACCCGGTCTTCATTGACCCATTCGCCTTGCCTGTCGCCATAGACACCGATCGTCGACAGATAAATGATTCGAAGCGGACGCCGAAGGCCCGATAAAAAACGTCCGTAATGCGAAAGCACAGGATCGGCCGACGTCCCCGGCGGGATCGATACGAGGACGGCATCGCTCGTCTTCAAATGATCGCCGATCGCCGGGTCTTGAAAGTCGGTGTTGAAGGTCAGAAGCTTCGCCCCGGTCTGCGCCAAGGCCTCGGCTTTGTCTGCCGATCTGACCGTGCCTGCGACCTCATTGAAAAGATCGCCGTAGCGGTTGACGAAATGAAGCGCACTGTAGCCGAGGCCGAAAGCGAAGAGTTTCATGTCTCGATGCCCTTCTCGCGCGGCGCGATACCAGCCAGCCATTCCGTTCGGACCAAGGGCTCGGCTTCACCTTCGAGCCACTGATGCGCGAATCGCTCGAATATGTCTGGTGCCGTCAGCTGGCTCAAGGCCCAAACAGCCATGCCGCGCACAAGAGGTGAGCTATCGGCAAGCTTGGCTTCGGCGAGAGGCACGAACGCGGATGAACCTGAATTGCCCGCGGCGATCAAGAGATTGCGCATAAAACGTGAATACCCGATTCGTTTGACGGGGCTGCCAGAGAAAAAGCCGCGGAATGCTGTTTCATCGAAACTGAGCCAGCTGGCGATCTCGGGACTCGACAGGTCGCCGCGGGCTTGCAATTTCGCCTCAGTTGCCGCGCTGGCTAATTTATTACAAGTGCAAACAGCCAGGTAATCGTCGTAGCC
>Ga0116227_10014282_pt1 | contig 12158 bp, 7 predicted proteins | sample S1TSphgellanicum_FD_89693 | JGI IMG/M metagenome (GOLD analysis project Ga0116227, IMG submission 89693) | Host-associated microbial communities from peat moss isolated from Minnesota, USA - S1T2_Fb - Sphagnum magellanicum MG | ecosystem: Host-associated > Plants > Peat moss > Unclassified... | reverse complement strand
TTTTTTTTTGTTTTTTTGTTTGTTTTTTTTTGTGTGGTGTTTTTTTTTTTTTTTTGGGGGAGTGTGTTTGTGATATTAGGGGTGTATCCCTCTATATGATATGTGCAAATTTTGGGTACTTTTTGTTACATTTTAGCATCTGCAAGCAAAACACACTTTCCGACTGGTTTAAAGAATAATTATTGGACAGTGTGTGGACGGTGCAGCCTTTTATGACCTCCTTTTGCATTCTTAAAAAGGAATCTGTCCATAGGCTCACCCAATTTCTTGTTCCTTCTGGTTCCATTGTTGAGATTGCTTTCTCGACTGAGACACCGCAAGATGACATGTTACAAGATGACGGCATTAGCATTACAGGAAAACGAGAATTGCATAGCCGTTAGCATTACAGGAAAAAGAGACAATTGCAGAGCCGACCAACAAACCAAGTGCAATTCAGGGAAGAATCCGAAGAAGGGAAGTCACTTGCAACTTGGAGAAGAAGGACAACAACAATAACACCTCAGAAAAAATGGAGCTAAAATAAAAAGTGCATAAAGGGATGGCCAACTCATAGCAAAGCCCGACCATCCCTACCCCCTTGCCCCCCTCCCTTACAGTTTTCCCACACAAATGAAAAGCCCAACTATTATGAGTGAACATTTGTCGTTGTTGTTGTTGCCTTTGGTCCAGCTTCCTTGACAGCAGGGGCTTTTTTTCCTTTTTGGGTGTGTTGTTGTTGCCTTTAGTCCAGCTTCCTTGACAGCAGGGACTTTTTTTCCTTCTTGGGTGTGTTATGCGTGTGTCATGCAATGTTTAACGAGAAATAGAAAGCTTAAAATATTTGTTCTCCACCAGATTTTTAGTGAGCAAATACGACAACAACATTGTTTGTGCCACTCTTAAATTATTATTTTTTGAAAACTTTGATCTGATATGCTTTGTTGACTTGACATCGAGTATCAGCAATTAGGTGATGTGATGCAAAATGTGCGGGTGCATGACAATTTTAATTTGTTGAGTTCGAGTGACTGTAATAATGGGTGACATTTGGTGACAACTAGTGGTGGTGACAATTTGGAAAACACTAGTGGGGGAGGAGGGTCATATGAAAGATGTTGTGAAACTTTGCTCAAGATGCTTCTATTTCCTTTTGTGTGATGTTTTTGGAGGTTTGTTGTAGGGTTTGGTGGGAGGGGGAAGTGGGGACAAAAAACCGTGGCTCAAGGGAGGGTATGAAGAAACTTTCCTTGTGGAAATTAGGGGAGAACAAAATAAGAACATTGTAACACGTGAACCAATCACTGAACAAAGTAGGCAAGAAGAAGGCGGCTGCAAACCAAACCATATGAATACAGATGAGAAAAGAAAACAAAGGACTCAGTTATTCCTGAACATGGGACCAAATGAAAGCCGCATAGTTCCCAAGTTCCAATCAGTGTTTGTTGCTTGGGCATCAACTTTTGAAGAACACAAACAGCTTGCGTACTGGTATTAAACATGTTCCAAATTTTTCGTACCAGGTTCCAGGTACTTGTGGTAGCAAGCTCGGGGCAACTCGTAGGGAGCCCCATATTCATATGAGCCCAGTCCTGGTATTCTGGGTCCAAGGCTGGTTTTTCACTCAAAGTATATATATATACACGTACTACCTAGTGTTGGCCAGGTCTGAGTTTTCAACCCGGGGCTGAGGCCAGGTTTCACTCTCCAACCCGGTGGTTCTAGGTTGAGGCAGACCAGCCACAAGACCTGCCCCCAGTGCGGACGGGTTGGGAGTACCCCTAACCCCAGCCCAAACTTGACCCCAAAAATCCGAGGTCGCCTACATTTGATGCTTAAAGGGTCTTGAGGTCCTTTTGCACGGGCAAGGTCTTAGGTGTAGGTAAAGTTTATAAGTACACTTCATATCTGCTGGGGTGCTTCTCTCTCGTACCTGTAAATTAGACCCTGGAAGAATATACCCCAGATCTATAGTGTTTTGCTCAAGCAGAATGTGCTTGGAGTTGAACATGTGAGGTGGGGAACATCAAGAGGATATTGAAACAAGAAAGCAAGATTACAATGCCTCTCATGTTTGTAGCTATTGTTATGTGATGATGACCCCCTTGTTGTGACAAGTGTTGGCCCATCCTCAAAAGATTGGCAAGTCCATATTTAAATTGATTTAAGAAAGACACATGGCTATGGCGTCTGAGAAAGACACGCTTGGTTATACCATATTGTTGAAAGGAGTTATTGATTTCTGTTGTCCACATGCAAACATTAAACAAGAGCAACAAATTAATGCAACGACATTTTTTAATCACCAGGGTTGTGGAGTTCAATGACTAAACCTGGAGGGCTAGGGTCCCAGTTAACCAGGGCCCCATGTTAAGCAAGCCTAGTTCCTTCCCCCCACCAACCCCCCCAGTAAACCCTCTTCTTTTTTTCCCTCAACACCCCCAGCAAAACTCAAGTCCCACCCCCATATGTAAACAACTCCCTTTTTATTTCTATGTGTATTTTGAGGGATATCCCCCAGCAGAAGAACCCTACGCCATTATGCCGGCGGAGCTTCCCCAATTTTATATGTTCCCATGTTCTCATGGAAATATTTCTTTTTCATGAAAGAGGAAAATTTTGAGGAAATAAAAAGAGAGTTACATAAGGGGAGGTTTCAGTATTCGTGCATTCTCCTCAGGTTTGGGAACACCCTCCATTGCCCCTCCCTCAGGAGAACGCATCGAGAACCTCCCCTACAACCTCCTGAACCTTTTTTTTCACCTGCCCATGTCTCCCCATTTCGTTTCCTGACTACTAACCCATTCTCAACAACTTCCACATCCCTAGACTTCCCCAGGGAAATATGACATTCTCCTTGCTAGGGAAGACAATGTTTTCGACAAAAACACTTCTAGGTAAAATCACATCAATTTTCTCCCAAATGAAGTCTATTTGCACATCTTTTCCCTATGGCATGAACATTTGTGGAAGCACTGTCTTCTCTCAGGGGCAACTCAACTCCCCCTGGACACCATATCCTCCCCAAAGCAACCATCCTCCCTAGAGGAGTTCTCAACTTCCACACAAGTCTAGGAGCTCTCCCTTCCCACGGGGAAACTATGTGTCCCCCAGAAAACTAGTTGGTCCCTTTTGGGACCTGGACTGGAGGTAGGCCTAACGTCGAATTTTATGAAGGGTATTCATATTTTTCCCTTTCAATTGTTAGGTCATTTTTTTTTTTTTTTCTACCAAGTAAATTGGATGTGTAATGCATGATCATAGTCAAAAAGGAACAAAACAAAATTTTGTTTCAAAAGCCTTTTAAATTGATGTTCAATAAATATAATAAGCAATGCAAAGTGGGTGAAAAGCATTTCAATTCATATTTTTATAAAAAATCAAAATTTTATAAGGTGTGTAATGACTTTAAAAGTAATCTGTGTTTTAATATTGTGGTTGGTTTTGAAAATTGAAACACCAAAATCCAATTAACACTCATTGGAATTTGGATTGTCTATTATTGATTTTATTAATTGTATGTGAGTACATTTCATATTAATTCTTTAAAAATCTAAACTTTGAAACAATCATGAGCAAATACAAGTTCAAATGAATTTTTAAAATATCTATATACATGAAGAAAGGTTGTTTGTTTGTTTGTGTTGTTCCAATGTTTCATGAAACATATGAGTCTGGGCTCCTTGCAGTGCGTTGTTGTACTTCTTTTGCTATGTTTTGGCACTTCAATCAAAACTATTATTATTACTAATAATGATGACCCACCACTATTATATCCATCATGTAATCATGGAATCAAACGTCACATAAATCAGTTATGAACATTACATTGCACATGTAATTAATCATGTACAGAATCAAAGGGTTTTTTTTTTTTGTGTTACTTCAGCCTAGTTTTTATTTTTGAAAGTTTCTATCATCTATTTAATGAGCACAATAGTAGCTTGTTGCAACCCTACTTTGACGGAAGTGTGAGGTCGCCACTCACACTCTCGAAAATGGGACTTGGGAATCCTTTAGGACTCCCGAAAATACAGAACGTGATTATAAGGGTTAAAACACCTCACATTGAGATGTTATTTATACCGTTGGAAAGGTCTTGAAGTGTAGATTTCCAAAATGGCCTTGCATGAGCCATTTGGACATTTGCAGCACAAGTTATGGTCGAAAAAAAGGTTAGGAGTCAAATTGGTAGTTTGACTCCCGACCACTAAAAGTCGGGAATCGACCATATTTCAATGTGTGCAAGTGGAGTACGACACACCGTTGGAAAGCTTTCAAGGAGAGCTACAAGTTTGCTTTAGACTTTGTCCCAATTGGATGTTGGGGCGAAAAGTTATGAACGCCCAAAGTCCTGGGAGTCCAAACCGGGACAGTTTCGGGACTCCACTTTGGGAGTCCCGGGAAAAAGTGTCATTCGGATGCAAGTGCGACGGTGAAACGCAAAGAATACTATATGGGGGAAGGTGGTGGCTTTCCCCGAGTCCGAGCCGTGGTGAGTCAAGTGAGTCCAAGGTTGCCTGTGGCTTGTCCCAACACCAAGAATGTTCTGAATGAGTACTAACCAACTTGTTGGTTAGTTTTGGATGTAGGACTGAATAAGTAAATAACTTGTCCCTCTTCTTAATCTAATCCTTCTTACCCCCCTTTAATGCTGGAAGCTGGGAGCATGCCTCGAATCCCCCGCATTTCCGCAACTTGAGTGAACTTAGCCCCAACTTGGGGTTAACTAAGGACTTGGGAGCGCGTCATGTGGTATCAGAGCTCTGGTTGAGCTCGGTTCACTTCTTGGGAGTTCAAATGGCACCCAAGAAAAATCGGAAGCAAGCTCAAGAGACCATGTTAAAAGAACCCAACAAAGATCGAGTAATTTCGCCAGAATCAATTGGGGAAGAAGAGCCAAGAATTCGAGAGGACCGAGATGAGCCCGAAAGTGAAAAGGAACAACAAAGCTCGGCCCTATTCACCCAGGAACAATTGGAAGTCCTTCTCAAAATGAATAGGCCCGATTTCAGTGAGCTGGTTGCGGCCCTCAAAGGAGGAGCATCCAAGGATGCGAAGTTCCAACCAACCAAACTCGAGAACTTCGATGGTGCTCGTGACCGAAAGGTTGTGGATGCTTGGCTTGCAGAAATGGAGGATTATTTACATGCCGCCAAGGTTGGCCGGCACTCGGCCGTGGAACTTGCCTAGTCCTACTTGAAAGGTTATGCCGCCACATGGTGGAGGACAGTGAAACAAAAGGAAAGGAAGAACCATAGTTACACTTGGGAGTTCTTCAAGGAATGTGTCGAGACCAAGTTTGTTCCAAGGAATTCCGATTACATCTCGAGGTGCAAATTCCGCGACCTTGTGAATGTCACAAATGATAACTTGCGGTAATATGTGAAGGCTTATTCCGAACTCATGCTGGAGATTCAGCACATGCATGAATTAGATCGTGTGTGCCAATTTGTGAAGGGACTTCCCACTTGGGCCAAGTGAAAGCTTGAGGAAAATTGGCCCTCCTCACTAGCCGAAGCCATCATGAAAGTGGAAGGTTTTTCGGATGTGGGACGGGGTGAAAAATCCGGGTTCAAGAGGGACAACAAGTTCTTTCACAAGAAGCCATGCCATGAAGGAGAATGGAACCGAGGGCAAAGGAGCCCAAGGAAGGAAAAGCCCAAACAATACCAAGGTTTGGGGTTCAAGCCCAAAGGAAATTTTGTGAAGAAAGGGGTTCCTTTCAAAAAGGAGCCAACCCAAAGGAAATGCTAGTGGGAAGCCCAAGGGAGCATGCTTCAACTGCAACGAAGTGGGGCATTACTCCAAAGATTATCCCAAGTCTAAAGCAAGGCAAGGAGGCTCTAAGGTAATTTGCCCTCAATGCTAACCTAGCCCAAGCTGAATGCAATCGACTTATCTTCTTGAAGGGGAAGATTGCTAAATGGGATGTGTTATGTCTTTTGGACACAGAGGCTTCTCACAACTTCATAACACGAGAAAGCGTCGAAAGGATGGAGCTCCATTTGGAGGAGCTCAAGGCACCCATCGAGGTGCACTTCGCGGATGGGGTTCCCCATCCCACTACATCGCAAGCAAAGGAAGTGCCTCTCCAACTCAGAAATTAGAGAGGAAAGGTGAACTTGTTAGTTTCCGCCTTGGGTGGAATGGATTGTGTTTTGGGAATGGAGTTCATCACCCAAAACAATGTGTTCATAGAATGGCACAATAAACTAGTTAGGATTCCTTCCAAAAGTGGGATCGTGAAGGTGAAAGCACACGAGATGCCTTGTGTGGGTGGGCCAACCATCCACTTTATGTTAGGAAAAACTTGGGAAAAAAAATGCGTGGGAGGTTATGGCATGATGTGTGTTATGCGGGTGTTGGATGAGTATGAGTCCAAGGAAGCCACCAAATTGGTGATTTCCGCCAAGTGCATAAAGCAAGTTTTAGAAGAGTTCCCGGATGTGATGCCCGAAGACTTGCCCGAAGACTTGCCCCCGAGAAGATGAGTTGATCATGCAATCAAAGTGGTACTGAGAGTGGCACCCCCCGCCAAGGCCCCATATAAAATGAGCCATGAGGAGTTGAAAGAACTTAAGGTTCAACTTGAAGAACTCCTCGCAAAAGGTTATATCAAACCAAATAAATCACCATATGGGGCACCTGTCCTTTTTGTTCACAAGAAGGATGGGACGTTGAAAATGTGTGTTGACTATAGAGCGCTCAACAAGGCAACAATGAAGAACCGGTACCTTTTGCTTCAAATCGATGATCTATTTGATCGTCTTTCGGAAGCCAAAGTGTTTAGTAGGATAGACCTACGTTCGAAATATTACCAAATTCGGATTGTGGAAGGGGATGAGGAAAAGATTGCTTACCGCACAAGGTATGATTCATATGAGTTCTTGGTGATGCCTTTTGGGCTCACTAACGCACCCGCCACATTTTGCACTTTCATGAATGACATCTTCTGGGAATGGCTTGATGACTTTGTGGTTGTCTACATAGACGACATTTTGATCTATAGTGGCTCCTTGGAAGAACATGCGGACCACCTTCGGAAGGTGTTCCAAAGGCTAAGGGAAAATAAGTTGTATGCCAAGCTTGAGAAGTGCGAATTTGGGGTGAGGGAAGTGGATTTCCTTGGACATAGGTTAACTTAAGAAGGTTTGAAGATGGATGATCACAAGGTCAAAGCAATTGTGGATTGGGAACCACCCAAGTCGGTGTTGGCCTTAAGATCCTTTTTGGGATTGGCCTCCTATTATCGCAAGTTCATTAAAAACTTTGCGAAGATAACCGCACCTTTAACAAACCTCTTGAAGAAGTCCGCCGTCACTTACGAATGGGAAGGAGCATGCAATGAAGCGTTTGAAACCTTGAAAGGTATTTTGGTGAAGGCGCCAGTGTTGAAGTTGCCCGACTTTGACAAAGATTTTGAGATCCATTCTGATGCCTCCAACTTTGCAATTGGAAGAATCCTAGTGCAAGAAGGAAGACCAGTGGCATTTGAAAGCAAGAAGTTGAGTGAGATGGAGCGAAGGTGGCCAACACATGAGAAGGAAATGTGGGCGGTCATACATTGTCTCAAAACTTGGGGTCATTACATAGGCTCTAAAGATGTGGTGATGTGGACCAACAATGTGACCTTGAAGTATTTTGCCACTCAACCCAAGTTGTCTTCAAAGCAAGCGAGATGGCAAGACACATTAGCCTTGTTCAATGTGGATATTCGACACAAGCCCGAGAAGGATAATGTGGTGCCCGATGCACTAAGTCGGAAACACCAACTTAGAGTGGTGTATGTGGGAGAAATGGAATTCCAAAAGGAAGTTCGACTAACAAGCTGCCAAAACGCATTCACCAAAGAGTTAAGGCAAAACATTCAAAATGGAGCCAAGTCCCACTTCCATTTGCAAAATGGACTATTGTGGTATAAACAAAAATGACTTTATGTGCCAGAAGGAAGGGTAAGGGAGTTACTTTTGAAGCAATGTCATGATGGATCGCTTGCAAGCCATGGTGGTGCAAAGCACACCACAACATTCCTTAAGAAGTCCTACTATTGGCCCAACTTGAAGGACGATGCAAAGGAGTATGTGAAGACTTGTTTGACATGCTAACAAAATCAGACCCTCAACAAGAAGTAAGCGAGCTTATTACAACCTTTGCCAATTCCTGGAGGACCGTGGGAAAGTGTGTCCATGGACTTCATGGTAAGCTTGCCCCCGTCAAAGGGCTTCGATGCCATCATGGTAGTGGTGGATCGATTTAGCAAGATGGCACATTTCATTCCCACCAAATATAGTGCCACGACCCACGAGACGGGAAGGTTGTTCTTCACACATGTTTTCAAGCATCATGGTCTTCCAAAGGACATAGTTTCAAATCGAGACCTTAAGTTCACAAGCAAGTTTTGGCGAGCCTTTTGGAAGAGAATGGGGTCGGAGCTCAAGATGAACATTTCCTTCCACCCCCAAACCGATGGACAAACCGAGAGGGTCAACTTGGTGATCCAACAATTTTTAAAGAATTATGTAACAACGAATCAACAAGATTGGGTGGACCACTTGGAGTTAGCTAAGTTTTGTTACAACAACTTGGAACATTCCGCGACTGGGTCCACCCCCTTCCAAATGATGACGGGCAAGTCACCAATTGTGCCCATGACTTGGGCAGCACACGAACAACCCCCAAATGATGCAAGTGAGGAAGTGCCAATGGTCACACAACTTGATGAAGAAAGGCGACGCCTTTGGGAGTTGGCAAAGACCAACTTGGAAAAAAACACATAAGAGGTACAAAGATTTTGCGAACAAGTCCTGATGAAAGGTGAAATTTCAAGAGGGGGATGAAGTGTGGTTGAACATCAAGAACTTCTGATTACTCGAATGTTTAAGTCATAAGTTCTTGGGCCCATATATGGGCCCATTCAAAGTGTTAGAAAAGAAATTTTCCAACACTTATAAGTTAGAACTATCGAAAAACCTTAGAGTTCATCCCACATTTCATGTTTCCCTTTTGAAGTCGGTCACCCGCAATGCCTCAAGGCCTAATTGAGAGCACAACTCAAGGCCCCCACCAGACTTGGTTCATAATAAACCAGAGTTTGAGGTGGAGGCCGTGTTCAAGTTAAAGCAGTTAAGAGGATGAGAACGGGAGTACTTAGTGAAGTGGAAAGGATACCATCCAATAGAAGCATCTTGGGTGAATGAATCCGACATGGAACATGCCCAAGAAGCCATAGAAGAATTCCACACTAGATCGGCAAATAAGAGACATAAAACGTGATGAGGACATCACCTTTCTTTTAGTGGGGTAGGGTGCCACATAAAATGTACCACATCAAGTTACAAGTGAAATAAAGGCTTAAGAACTTCCAAAATATTGTATCACGAGAATAATGTATAAGTGCAAATAGGGTTGTCAAGTTTGGCATGGGACAAATGGAATTTTTTGCGTAAGCCCAAATCAAAATCGGACTCCTGTCGTGACGTGTAGTGTCATGACATATGGTGTTGTAAGGATGTAAATACGTAGTAAATTTTACTAAACAAAAAAATTAAAGCCAGTCAAAGGTATAAACTAATCAACTAAAAAAAGATGCATGCACACATATATATACAATGCACAAGGGAGGTTGAGATGAAATTCTCATGTATATGAAATGCAAAGAAAGAAGAAAATGAAATGTATGTAGGCGGTGACCGTGCAATGGCCGTTGTGAGCATCTAAAAATTCTAGCTTATTATGGAGGAAATTCTCCTTACAAAGGAATTCTAGAAAAACTAAAAGGAGAAAGAAAGGGTTGGGCCTTTTATACCGTTGCCAACAAACTAAAACCCTAAGTACCTAATAACATACAGTCATCTAAAACTGTACATTAACCCTAAAAGCACACATGGGCATGCCCATAACTGGCCATCATGTATGAGGCCATGTACGGGCATGATAGTTATCGTGACGTGTAGTGTCGTGACGTACGATGTCGTAAGGATGTAAATACATAGTAAATTCTACTAAACAAAAAGACTAAAACCAGTCAAAGGTATAAACTAATCAACTAAAAGGAGATGCATGCACACATATATATACAATGTACAAGGGAGGCTGAAATGAAATTTTCATGTATCCCCCCCCAGACCTGAGCCGGGAAAAGTGTGGCATGGTTTAAGTAGGAATCAAGGTGCTATAGGAGAACATGATGAACAATACCAATTGCCAATAAGAACTTGAGTGAACTCCGACTTGAGGTAGAAGAAATGGTATCCACCATTACATTTATCACAAAACAGCATCTGATCAGCATCGTCTATCCTCTGACATACTTGACATGGATAATCAAGTGGAGGAATCCAAATTGACGTGATGATGGTAGGATCCAAGTTCGACAGGTGGCAAGGCGCACAGTTTTTGGAATGATCCCGAATTGTGCGTTCGTCAGTTCCTTGCAACTCTAACACACTTGAAGACCTGATCACCTTAATCCTCAAGATAGTGCGACCGGAAGAAGTGTCTAGGGTATCATTGGGTTACCCCTGGAGATACACAAAATCACCAACATCAAATTATCTCACCTTAGGTTTGTAACTGCCACCTCGTGTGTGTGCATATCGTAAGGTGTCTCGATGTTGTGCAATGGACAGGTTTTCCATGGCCATGGGTATAACCCTCTTGAATAGAGCGGCCCTTTCTACAATGACCTTAGCCCAAGTGGTTGGGGAGTCCAAGTTCACAACTTAGTCCATTTGAGCAACAATGGAAGAGGGTGGAATGGGATGTCTCCCAAAAAGTAAAAAGTAAGGAGAGAAATGAAATAAAGAAACGTGTTTGGACATCCTGTAACCCATGGCGATGTAAGGGAAGGCCAGGTCCCAATCCTCTTTGTTCTTAGTGAGACAAATCTTTTGAAGTCCCTTCTTGCATGTTTGAACCATCCTTTCTGTAAGGCCATCAGCTTGGGGATGATCTCTTGAAGTCCGACGATGGTCAATGAGAGCATGGTCAAGTAGGTCTTAGAATTCTCCCCTGAATTCTGATCTTTGATCAGTGAGGCACTCAGCACAAGCCCCAAACCTACTTAGAACTTGTTGTAAGAAAACATGGCTAGTGCTGTGTGATGACTTGTCCAATAGCGCAATAAGCTCAACCCACTTTGAAAAATGTTCAATCATAATCATGATGTAAACATTACCCTTGGAGGTTTGTGGTAACTCTCCAGCTAAATCACATGACCAGTGATAGAACATGCCCTGAATAAGGAGTGGAGAAAGCGTGAGCTGTCGAAAGGAGAAAGAAGTTCTCACTCTATCACATTGTTCACACCTAGCAATGATGTCTCGGACTTGAGCATACATACCTCTCCAATGGTAATGAGGAACGAGAAGGCTATAAATACGCTTAACTCCAAAATGTCCAAGCTCTGAGTGTACCTTTTGAATAAGACCAACCCGTTCATGTGGTGGTGGAACCACTCTGTCGCCTTGTGGTAAGCATCGGACGAGGTGATTGTCCCTCCATGAGTAGCGTTTAGACCATTGTTGTATGCAATCCCGCTGACTTGATGTAACTTGGGGAGGGTATTCCCCATGTTGAAGAAACCTCAGAGTGTCCAAGTCCTCCCATATATCCAGAATGGGATGTTCAACCAGGTTACATTGCAATAGTGCAAGATAACTAGATGCCTCAGATACATGTACTGTTGGAATCTGGTCAAAATCTTGCATGGCTTCTGAAAAATCTTCAAAGGTAGTGAGGGGTTTTCGCGACATGGTATCCACATTCTTATGTGTAATACTAGGTCGATGAATAACTTTGAATTCATACTCTTGAAGTATAAGCGCCCAATGAGCTAACTTACCAATAAGCTTATCATTGGTCATCAACCACTTGATAGGCTGGTGGTCGGTATACAAAGTGAAATTGGTGCCATAAAGATAGGGCCTGAAATGTATGACAGCCCATACAACAACAAGGCACTTCCTCTCGTATGAAGAGTAGTTGCTCTCAGCCTTGTTGTTGCTTCGAGATGCATAAGCGATAACATATTCCTTGCCTTCTTCATCAAGTTGGCCAAGAATAGCTCCAATACCAAGAGCACTCCAGTCAATGTGTAGAATGAAAACCTTGTTGAAATCAGGTCTTCTCAGAATGGGGAACTCTGAAAGCTTTTCCTTGAGTGTGTTGAAAGCTTC
>Ga0116227_10014281_pt1 | contig 12158 bp, 5 predicted proteins | sample S1TSphgellanicum_FD_89693 | JGI IMG/M metagenome (GOLD analysis project Ga0116227, IMG submission 89693) | Host-associated microbial communities from peat moss isolated from Minnesota, USA - S1T2_Fb - Sphagnum magellanicum MG | ecosystem: Host-associated > Plants > Peat moss > Unclassified... | reverse complement strand
TTTTTTTTTTTTTTCTTTTTTTCTTTTTTTTTTTTTTTTTTTTTTTTTTTTTTTTTTTTTTTTTTTTTTTGGTGATGGGCCAATCAAAATGACTTATTGCCCAAAAAATAAAAATAAAAATTGAACTGGAGAGGCACCCCCATCTCATTAATGCAAAGTACAAATAAGTAACCCATACAGAACTTTTAAAGTACTTGTTGAGGGATCGATTCCTGGTTCCAAATCAAGTTGGCCACTACCATAATTGACAAGCTGGCAAGTTGGCCATGATCATGCATTCTCATTGGTCTGATATTGCAAATAATTTCCGCAAAGGTCATCATAACTTATGGACCTTTTGAAAGAAATAATATATGTCAATTATCTACCATGCCCCAATTGGGGGGGGGTGGGGAACACATTCTGGGTGCATTTTCATGGAATAAAAAATGAAAAATCCCCCTAGACGGCCTAGATGGAATGATGATTGAAATCAACGGCTTGAAACCAAAAATAAAATAAAATGCCACTTAGACGGAAGGTGGATGCGTTTGGAGTACAAATCATGGGAGAAGTATTAACGGTCCAGATGGAAGGTTTCCCAAATCGAAGGCTGAGAAAACCAAAAAAACCAGCATCTGTGAATTTGGGGAGGGGAGGAGATAAAGTCTGGTAAAAACCTTTAAGAAGAATTGACGGTCGCGATGGTATAGGAATAAAACTGACGGTGTAGATTAGATGATTTATCTGGTAAATGGGAGCTATTTTCGGAATAATTCAGAGAAACCTAACGGCATGGATGTGAAGATTCCGAAATCGACGGCAAGGATTAGAACTGCTACATACGAAGATTCCCCATTTAGCACAGAACGGTCCAAAGAAACCGAATGGCATGGATACGAAGATTCCCCAATCGACGGCTGAGGGATGAGGCACGTTCTAGCTATAATAGGTACCTACTTTAGCATATCCTACCTACGAACCACTGTGTCCGCCTGCTCTAGCGTTTGAAGATGACGAAGGAGAAGACAGGCGGTCAGAATCGGACGGGCGAAATCCTCCAACCTTGACATCGGACGGTGAGGGGAGCAGCGCGCGCCGGTGTTTTTCCTGTCAATTTTGTCTTGTACCCAAAGTGGCGACGATCCACAGGAAGAATCGGCTAGATTTGGCTACAAGCTAAATATGAAAATAAAGTTTTTTAATCATCATTTAATATTTCTGGCTAACTACTATGAGAATCACGTATGAAAATCTGGCGATTTTTCTAAAATTTTCATGGAGTTATGGCTATTGAAAATCTGAAAATGCGTATTATTTTAGCACTTTTAGATTTTAATATACGGTAGTTTTTTGGTTAGCTATAGCCATTATTTAAAAAAGGCTGGCGTGCGTGGTAGTTGGAAAGGCGGCGGTGATGGGCTCCGAAGACGTGCGTCGAGGACCTCGTCGTCACAGTGCGGTCGTCGAGGACGTCGTCTTCCAAGTGGGGTCGTGGAGAATTGTTCCTGGCATGTCGCCAGCGTTAGACATGCCCGGGAACGAAGGGAAGTAGCTAAGAAAAAGCAAGAAAGGAAGGGATAGAGAGCAGAGAGGACAGGAATCTCGAGATGGTTGTGGGAAGGAGCGTTGTTTGCGGGTTTGTTGGAAGGAGCGTTGTTTGCGGCCGCCTGCGTTTTCACATGTTTCCGATCTGCGATCATCAGGTGCATTGTTGACCTGTTGGTGAGAATTGGACATGCGGAGAGAAAGCAAACAAGAAAAAATCAGGTCAGAAAAATTCTGTATCTCTTTCTCTCTGTATCTGTCTCTGTATCTCTGTATCTTTCTCTCTCTCTTGCGGAGGTTTTTTGTTTTGTCGTCTGATGGAGGCGGTGCAAAAAAATGAAATGATAGGGGAGAAGGTTTCCAGGTTTTCAGGTTTTCGAGGCTGGAGCTGCATGATAGGAGAGAGATTCTGTGAGCGAGAGTACCAGTAGATGCTTAAGACTTCAGCCGAGGAATTGAAAATAAACTAGATGAGAGCCAGTGCTAGAGAGAGACACGGAGAGAAGGAATTGGAAATTGGAGTTGCGCCAAGACCTTCCCAGAGCATTCATTGCTCTTCTTTTTGGAAAAATCTAAGTCTAGAGAGCTTGACAGGAATCCATGGGTTTTCCAGGTGTATCTGAGGGATTTTGCTTGGTTTTGTTTTGGTAACAGGGTTTCTGACATCTCCAGGCAAGCCCTTCATTATCCACATCAGAGATAGAATGAAGTTCCTTCTCTTGTTTGAGGAGGCTTCATCTTGGAACTGTTGGATTCTGTTGGAGAGGGAGGCTCAGATGACCTTAGATTGAACACCCTGGAGGCACTTGCAGGCTCGGGGGGATCATTTTAAGGTTGAAGAGGACAGTGAAATCAATGTGAAGGGAAATGGTTCCTGAGTTCTTTTTATGTCGGGGGGATGAACAACGTCACAGCTGATGGAGATTTTGAAGATGAGCCCTGCATGCTGCACATGTGTTTGGATTGAACCTGTGACACTGTAGGGATATGGAGATTTTGAAGAGGAGCCCTGCATGTTGCACATGTGTTTGGAGTGAGCCTGTGACACTGTAGGGATCTGCTGCCTATGAGTTCTTGATTGCAGAAAGGTGGACAAAGAAGAGAGTAAACAATGATTGAGGATAAAGGAAGGAACAGCTTTGTGAAGAAGCTTTCAACTTCTATGACAAAGCCACGTCTAGATCGTGCTAAAGGACTGAAGCGGGGGGATGTGGTTCTTACTCCTGTGCATGGGGATTCCAGTCCTAACACTGGAGATCGGCTAAGTTCCTCTCCAGCAGCAACCTCTGTCCATGACAAGGGACGGAGACCCACTAAAGAAGATTGGAAAAAACAAACAAGTTTTAGAGTGCGTGGGAAGGATTCTGTCAAAGAGATGGAGGAACTTTACAAATTCTTAGGTCTACAGTCGAATGATGGCTTTGGTATACCTGCAGACGAATGGCAGGCACACAAGTCTCTCAACAGTCGACCTGTATCTCCTATGAACAGTCAGCCTGTTTCTCCCATATGTGCATATGCACCTGGTTCTTCTGCTTATTCTTCCTCAGAAGGGGATGACTTTAGGTTTGATTTGCAGCCTACCAGTTTGGACTTGAGTTCCAATTTTGGATCTCCTGTTCTATCTCCTGGGATGTCCCCTGGTAGATTGGTCAACGATGGTGGAAAAGAGCATGACAAACAGATGTCCCCTGGTAAGTTGTTCAACAATGCTGGAAAAGAGCACGACAAACGCCTGTCCTCTCCTCCCCAGTTGTCTCCTCTTCCTCAAGACATACCTCAGAAGGTTGTCCATCTTCCTCAGAAGACTACAGAGCTCTTTTCTCCTTCCTCTGGTTCGTCTTTCCGGCAGTTGAAAGAGGCTTTTCATGCTACCTTGCATTGTCAAGCTAGATCTAGCAGAAGTGGTTCTGAAGAGTCATTATCTTCAGCAGCTTGGATCCCGGAAGGTGTGCTTGGTCATCGGCATTCAGAACCAGCGATGAAGTGGGAGTTGCTTTCTCCAGATTCAGGTGGAGTGAAATTCTTTGATGGTGCATCTGAAAGTGGCAAAGACGCAAAAGCAGAGGTGAAGGCACAGGTCCCTGCAGAGGATGGAGGTGGAGGCAGGGCTGTTAAGGATTCTTTACCGAGGGCAGTTACGTTACCTCCATTGTTGATTGAATCATCACATACAGGTGTGGGGGATGTTTCTGTCCAGGAATCAGCAAAGAGTCCATGTCAGCGGTCGATACTCTGGCATGGTAGAAGTCCTCCACGTGTGGAACACATGAACAGGAAGCCTGTAAGTACACTTTCAAATGCCTTAAGGAATGCACATCAGCCTTTGATGGAAACATTCCAGGTTGCTTCTCCAGTTGATGATACTGCTGAAGTAGTTTCAGGAGAAATTTCCAAGGTTGACAGTGAAGTGGCCAATGTGGTGCCCAAGGCACTGCAGGTGCCACGGAAAAAGGTGTCATTGCCTAGCAAGTGGAGGAAAGGTGAGCTGCTGGGCAGTGGATCTTTTGGAACCGTGTATGAGGGGGTTGGGAATAATGGATGCTTCTTTGCAGTCAAGGAGGTATCTTTGTTAGATGAAGGCAAACAGGCTAAGCAATCTATTCTACAACTGCAGCAGGAGATTGCCCTTCTGAGTGAACTAGAACATGAGAATATAGTTCAGTACCTGGGGACAGAAAGTACAGGGGACAAGCTTTACATCTTTTTGGAGCTTGTAAGCAAAGGATCATTGGCATCTGTGTACAAGAAGTATCCAATGGTTGAGGAACAGGTTTGTGCATACACTCAGCAAATCCTTCATGGTCTCAAGTACCTCCATGACCGCAACATTATCCACAGGGACATCAAATGTGCAAACCTTTTGGTGGATGTCAGTGGAGTAGTCAAGCTTGCTGACTTTGGAATGGCCAAGGAGATAGATAAACTGGACAAACTCAAGTCTTGTAAAGGAAGTGCATACTGGATGGCTCCTGAGGTCATTGATGCCACAAAGACTTATGGTATTGCAGCTGATATTTGGAGTCTCGGATGCACTGTGCTGGAAATGGTAACTGGGAAGCCCCCTTTATCAGATTTAGAGTGGCAAGCAGTTCTGTGGAGAGTTGGACATGGGGAGGCCCCACCCATCCCTGAGAATATGTCAGCTGACTTGAAAGACTTCATTAAGCAATGCTTGGAAGTGGATGTCAACAAGCGACCCACAGTTGATATGCTGCTTACTCACCCCCTTGTTTGTAGTGAGCCAACATTGGGTTCTTTCAGGCTTGTAGCTACAACAGAGCTTAGCACCATTGCAGAGGAAAAGTCCTTCCACTCATCAAACACAGGGACAACTGATGCAACTGATAGAGAAGCCAAGAACCATACACAGGGTGGTGTGTCGAGAGTTGTAAGGGGAAGACTTGGCCATTCATTGAGAACCATACGAAGTGAACTCAGCATGAGCTCTAACTCTTTTGGAATTCCATCATGATTCCTGTTGAGCACTGATATCATTTTCTCAGAGAGAATGGGCATGAGTAGAGGAGGGTGTTCTTCCTGGCCTGGATTCTTAGACTAGCCAGTTTAGAAGATCTTGTATACTAGATTCACGTTCTCTCTGTCACAAGGCCAGTAGAGTGCACTTATGTCTATTCACTTCACATCTTCTGCTTCTAGGACTTACCTGCCAAGAGAGAGCATGGAATGACACTAGTTGTACCCGGGTGAGTGGTCATCCTTAAAGAAATAGGCACAATCGCGCAGACCTCATGCAAAAGGATCACCTGAGTTTGCTCATGGCTACTTGGTGATTTAGCCTAGGAAGAGCACCTCCAAATGCCAACCTCCAATGAGATGTAGATCAAAGTATTATATGGTGTATTCCTCTCAGGGTTTCAAGCCAACCATGTTGGACAAACATACCAGATTTGAAGAGTATCTGTGAATTACATGTGCTGTTTGCAGTATTTGTGACACAGCTCTTGAGGGTGGGAGGGCACTTGAGAACTAGGATTACAAATTGAGGTACTTCCCTGGCACCTGCTTTTCACTTTACTCTTTCAGTTTCCGATGCTTGATGCTTTATCCATTGACAGGAGCCTTGGTGTGTTTTTTCTAGCAAAATGGATACATGTTCAATGAAGAACTGAAATGTTAGTTCTCCTGGTGGAGCCTGAATTCTGTGGAGAATTGAATTTGGGACTTCCTAGCATTCAATTGTCTGAAATCCATCTAAAATACAGCCACTGACTGGAGCAGTTTTCGTTGAAGTGGTTATCTCCTTGTTCTTGCGGGGAGAAAAAGGAATAGGTGACTTTGGACTTGTCATGTGTAACTGATATTGAACTGTGCAACTGGGCAGGTTGAGGTGATGGTGAGGCCTGTGGTTATTGGTTGTGCGTCACACCTTGACGACCACCTCATTGACACTAAGGGTTCAAAGATCTGGTTCTGTGGACATGGGGATTTTGGAATAAGAAAGCAATCCGTCCACTTGAAAGGTCCCACTTTCCAGAAGCTTTTGTATTGTTTTGAGAATCTGAAAAGAGAAGGATTCCAATCTTTTGAGGATGTAGCTGCAGGAGCTTGATGTCACACAACTTGATTTTGTGGCAATTTTATAATGCATATTGATGTTCAATGCATTTGCACCTACATTTCTGGAAACATTGTATTGCCAGTTTCATAATCTGACCCATCACTGGCCATATGTCTTACATAGACAAACATGGAGCCTAATTGCAACAACAGTGAAGGTTTGTAATCCTATTAAGAACACTTCCACTCACTCCCCTTAGTTTGCAGCTCTACCAATGTTTACCACATCCAACAGAGAGTGTTAATTGTTTCGTATGGTCATTTTGGCCTTAGAGCACCTCCATCACAAGGCCCAAAGTGGCTTGCATGCCATACTTTGCATAAAGGCCTTCAAAAGTAGCGGTGAAACTTGGTTTGGACTTGTAAATATGCTCAAGATATACTGGTCTCCTACTTGTGCAGCTACTTGAGGAATATTGAAAAAAAAAGCCCTGTTGGGGATGAGTGTATTAAATTTTTTTTTTTTGATATTGAAAAGTTTGGTGATTTTTTCCTCAAAAATTGGCAAAATCAGTTGAATTCACACTAAGAAAAATAAAAATCCAAACATTTTCCAATTTTGTTTTGGCAGAGATTGTTATCATACTACGAGGATGGGTATAAGTGGGTTTGCCCAACCAAATTGCCATGAGGAGCAACTTTCCCAATGTAGGAGAAGTGAAGTTCCATGGGGACGAACTTCCTTGGGGAGAAACGAAAGTTGCTTGGGGCAAATTCTGCCTTCAAAAGAAGGGAAAGTTACCCAGGAGAAACAAAAGTTCCCTGGGGAGAAAGAGAAGCTCCTTGAAACATTGTTGCCCCGGGGAGAAGAAAAAGCTTCCTAGGGAGAGACTTGCTAGGGCTCTCCCTTGCTAGGGAAGATCCTTGGGAAGTAAATTCACCAGGCATAAAGAGAAGTTTCCCCATGAACTTTTTCCTTTGGGAACAAATGGTGTCTAAAATTTTGTGGGCTTATAATTTTGTTATATGATCTCTAATAGGAGTGTGCAAAATGGTGTTGGAAAGAACTTGGTGAGGGTTATAGCTTTGTAATTTAAAGCTCCTCAATCAAAGTTCATATGTGGAAGTTATGAACGCACAACGTTTTAAGCACAATGTGTTCCATTGGGAGAAGAGGTAGTTCATTAGGGAACAAGAGAGCTTTTTTGGGGTGCATGGTGTGTTCCCCTAGGAGAAGAAAGCTTCTTCGGGGAATTTCTTGAACTCCCAAGTACTCTTAGTGGACATTGGCTTGCTCCCCAGGGGAAGTGCCCCAATGGAAGCTCCTTGTGACCTTCCTATTCTCTTGGGGAAAACAAATGGCGCTTGAATTTTGTGGGCTCATAACTTCTTCATACGAACTGTAATTGAGGATTTTTAAATTACAAAGTTGTAGCTTGTGTCCAACATAAAAAAATTATGGGTCTATAAAGTTTCAAACACCATGTGTTCCTTGGGAAACTTGGGCCCTTCCCTAAGAAAGTTTTCTCTCCAAGTTGCATGTTCCTTAAGGAGATGGGGAAGTTCTTTGGGAAGCAAAGGAAGTTCCTTGGGGTAATTATCTATTTAATATATTGTCATTTCATCAAAGGCAATTGATTGTTTATAAGTGTAACTTGGTATCATGCCAACTAGGGGTGAAAAGATGGTTAGGTGGTTCAAAAGTGGCATTTGAAAGTCTATAACCTAACATTAGTGGATTTTTTTGCAGTTTTAACAATTATCAAATCATAAGTCCTATAATTATTCCCTGTGTTTTTAATTAAAAATATATATAAGCCAACATATGAATATCCTTAAACATGTGATTGATAAAAAAATCCATGCAAAAATTTAACAATTTTAATGAGAAATGGATTTTCAAAGATAAAAATTTACAACAATCACATCATTTAAAACTTATAAAAATTAAAAATACACATATTAGGAAAGTTTCAATGCATTTCACTAATAAATTCTTCATTTGATGATGCTTTATTTTTTAGTTTTTATTTTGAAACTACTTTGACATATTTTTTGAATCCACATTTTTCATTTTTTTTTGGTGACAATCATAATGTTGTCATTTCAAAAATCCATTATGAGTCCATCATCTTCTTAGAATTTATTGAAAACTTTTTTGATGATTCCTATTAAAGATTATGACAACATGAATAATTTTTAAATTAACAATGTTAATTTTGAATATGGCTTTAAATTTTACATTTGTATGTGATCCAAGAAAATTACAAGTGTGACAATCCAAAATTTCCACCTATTCATACTTTCTCCCCTAGGAAGCATTTTGAATGCCCCATTTACATAAGTGTTATTCCAAATTGTTCTTGAGGTACACCATGTATTTGTCCATCTCCATTTTGAGTCCCATAGAAGAATGCCATGCATATGAACTTGATAATTGTTGTGACCTCTTGTCTAGACCTCCTTGATGAGAAATTTCAATGCACGAAAAAAAGAAAAGTTTTCAAATATTTGATTCATATGATTTGATACCAACTATCACAAACTTGCCCCCTCCACGTATACGTGCTTTTACAACATTTTAACAATGTATTCAAGGTTAAGTGTTCACAACGCGTTGATACAATCATTGATATTATGTTGTGATGGCATTGTAGCATTATGATGATTGCAAAACATCATATCAATGATTGATCAACATTTCATTAGCATTTAATTTTGAACACATTGTTAAAGTGTTGAAAAAGCAGATGATATATGGAGTGGGCAAGTTTGTGATCAAATTTTAACCAAATTTTAGTCCTTAATTAAGAAGTATAGTTTTTTCAAAAGCCTTGGGGAGATATGGGGGGATATGGTTATCTTCCCAAGGCTCTTGGGGAGACTTGACAATATCTTGGGAGTTCTTGGGGGAAATTGTTTAAATAGGAGGATTTATCACCATTGGGAAGTCCCAAGGCAATGTTTTGGGTATGGAGATGGATTGGTTTTCCTAGGAGGTCTTAGTGGAAATTGATTTAAAGTTTTGGGAAGACATATCTCTTTTGGGAGATTGATTCAAAGTCTTGGGGAAATATATCCCATAGGGGAAATTAGTTTAAAGTCTTGGGGAGGCATGGATTTCCTTGGTTACAAAGTTGCTTTAAGATTTCTCAATGGTGATAAGTCTTAAAACTTTATGGCTAGTAAGTTGGTTGTTAAACCTTTTGAACATTAAATTTTTTGATAATGATGTCCTTGACAAATTTCCTCAAGTAAACATGGATAATAATAAATTGACCCAATGGAAGTTCCCTTGAAAAAATGACTTGTTTGATCAAACTTGGGGTTGAAAACTATGTCTAAGAGACACTCAAATTCACACAAAAACATTAACAAAACAGTGGAAAGCATTTACCATTCATGAATTAAAACATTGATCAAACACAACTTTTTTAGCTTTTACAATGGGGAGGTTTTATAAATTTTGAAACTAGATGTAAAAAAAAAAATTATGGAACTAGGTGCGATAATGATCAAACAAGGCAAAAACCATGTCAAATGACTAAAAAATTGTTAATTTTGTCAAACATATTTATGTAATGTCATTTTATTATCATGTTCATTAAGGAAAATTTTGTTAAATTTATACGAGTGTTCAAGAATTTAAAAAAAATTAATTTAATAAATTGAGTTTTGATTTTAGTAAAGGACTTTTGAACTTCAACACCAAAAAATTAGTTTCATAAAACACTAGGTTAAGGACACTTTTAATAAAAAAATTATGATGAGAAAAAAATTGAAACTATGATAAGCTACCATCCACGTACAAAACAATTCATATTTAAACAATTGTGGTATTTGAAATTTAAAAAAATTCAAAATATAATTTTGAAATGTTCAAATTTCAAGAGTCATTTGTTAAATGTAAATTGGTCATAATGTGTATGACATATGAACAAAGTTATGGCTTATGATACAAAAAACTAAAGCTTGAAATACTATCATATTTTAACATGAATTCAAATTATTATTATTTTAAAAGTTGAAACATAAAATTTGACATAATTTGTACACTTTTAAACTATTTATATTATTAAAAAAAAGTTAACACAAATGATGTAATTTATTGGAGAATTGTACATATTTTTAAAAACATGTTGCAAAAACAATATTTAACAAATTCTTTTTTATGAAAAAGTCAAGATGTCCACAAAGGGCTCATTTATGGTTGAATCTTTTATCACCATTGGCCCATTTGATTATGATTGCACCCACCCTTGAATAAATCTATAATTTTTTGCACCAAAATGCTAAACTTATTGTGATAATAAGAGAACCCACCTAAATTCCTTCCTTTCCATGCCAATTAGTAACAATTAATGATAGATTGTATTAGAACATTGAGGATAACATTTTTCCAAACATAACCAATCTTAGTAGGCTTAATCTATAATAATCTAGGGGACATGATGTATGCACTTGATTTTGTAGGTCAAGCTTGTTATCATTTTCCCATTTCATTAATGTGTTGATCAACTTGCCAACTTTGTTCATTGGGGCCAATGTTTGAACATTCAAATTTGGAGGGCTAATTGGGCCTTATAGGTGTTGCCTAAAAACAAGAAGTTCAAATGTTGGGTTGTAACATGTGTGGCAAGTTCTTGCATGTTTCAAATGTTTCTTTCAAGTTATAAAGTTCCTTGGGACTATGTGTTCTCTTGGGATTTTGTGGGGACAACTAGTTGGTTACTCTCCATGCCCATTACATTTGATGTTGATTGCAAAATCGCCCTCATGACAATTGCAACAACTGGCCAAAGCTTTTGATTTTCTATGGCCTTTACCCCATCACAAGTTGTGTGCAACCAATGTCAATTCAACTTGACTTTGGATCACCATAATTTTTTGTAAATTAGGCATTTGTATTTTGATTTGATTTGATTTATATTTTTGCATCTTGGTAACATCACCCACTCTTTCAATTTCCTATTGATCTTTGCAACTTTCTCTTACCATTTTTCTATAATGTACCAAAACATAAACCACGTGTTGGGCATAATTGTCTTTGATCATTTCGTACCTTGTTCATGTTATAAACACAACATGCTTGACTTTAGGGGCTTTGGAGTGGTGGATGGCCCATGTGATGTTGGTGCATTGTCGATTCACCTAGCTCCTCCAACATTGTCATTGTTCAACATGGCTAAAGTCCTTCTTTCAATTTTTTTGAAAAATCAACAAGAAAAATTGAAAATTAGCCCACATATACATAGTATAGGAGCATGCAAAAGATTGCAAAAACAAAGACAAGAAAGAACACTAAACCTACAAATCACCCCAATTGTGATGAAATAATGCAATTAAAATCAAGCATTTTAATAATAAAATAAAACAAAATTCAAACAACAAGGCTTCGAAAGTAACAAAAGATGGAGCAATGCAAATAGAAATGAAACATTCCAACAAAAAAAATGATGAACAAGAATGCAAATCCAAATGTAGTATTTTTGCAAGGATACAATGTGATGAAATCTTTAGTCATAGAAAGGGATGGTGTCCTTGGGGATGATGGACTTCCCTAGGAATTGAAAAGATCTGCATTTAGAATAATAATGATTCCTTAATACAAAAGTTTAGAAGATTAAATAATTGAGTAGTATTTTTAGGTGTTGATTTCACCTTTTGCAAATTGTTCTCATTGATGTAAAATTTTAAAATTGACAAACAAGGTTTTAGATTTGGGCAACCATCACAAACTTACTAGGCTTCATAAGTTTGTACAAATTCCATGCAAATTTCAAATTTCATAAGTTTGTACAAAAATTATATGAATTTCGTGCTATGGTTAATATGAATGATATTTGTTTATATTCGATATTTTAAATATTCAAACAAATGAGACATTATTTTTGAATGACATACATCAATGTTCATGTTTAATACATAAAAATCACATAGTTTTATGCAAAATTATATCACAATAATTACAAAGATTTAGTTAAATTATAAATTATACATAATTCACATAAAAACATCATAAGTAGAAAAAGACATTTACATACAAGTTATATATATATATATATATATATATATATATATATATATATATATATATATTTCTATTTTTA
>Ga0116227_10014280_pt1 | contig 12158 bp, 13 predicted proteins | sample S1TSphgellanicum_FD_89693 | JGI IMG/M metagenome (GOLD analysis project Ga0116227, IMG submission 89693) | Host-associated microbial communities from peat moss isolated from Minnesota, USA - S1T2_Fb - Sphagnum magellanicum MG | ecosystem: Host-associated > Plants > Peat moss > Unclassified... | reverse complement strand
TCTTCAAACCCCATTTTTCCATAGAAGGTCAGGCCCCCCAGATTGTCCGCCCGGATCGTCGCGTTGATCGCGGCCAGGCCAAGTTCACGGGCCCGCTCCCGCGTGGCGGCGAAAAGCGCCGAGCCTACGCCCCGCTGCTTGCCGTCGATGCGGGCGAAGGTGCCGATATCGCCCACATCGTCAGGCAGTTCGGGATAACGGCCCAGAGTCTGAAAACCCTCCAGCCGCCCGCTCTCCCGATCCACCGCGACGAAGCAGCAGAGGACGTTGGGGCCCATCAGATAGTTGGCGGCCAGACGCTCGGGCGTGAAAGGCTCCTCCAGCGCGGTGGTCCCGCCCTTGGCGATGATGGCGTTGAGGAGTTCCGCCAGCTCCTGGGCGTCACCGGGCGTGGCGTCGCGGATCTTGATCACATTACCCGTCCCTGTCGCTCGTGGCAGGGCTGAGGAAGAGAAAACCCAAACCCTGCCAACAGATCGATGCCCATATCCTAATCCTCGAACAGCAAACTCAGCTGCGGCGATTCCTTTGGCGGCGCCTTTCGGGACGGACGCGGTTTGCGTGGATTATCATTCCCCAGCCGCCGCTTTCGACTGCCGTGTTTCTGGAAGACCTCCCGCGCGGCGTCGCCATAGCCCGCCGTCCGGCGCAGAGCCGTCAGGCGGACCTTGGCCTCGCGGGCCGCCGCGATGGGCTCGACGATGGGCGCGGGGTAGCCAAGCAACTCAGCGCCCGGGGCGAGCCAGGGCGTCTGCAGCAGCTCCAGGGGCACATCCGCCAGCTCCGGTATCCAGCGGCGCGTGAAGACCCCATCGGGATCCTGATCACGGCCCTGCTTGACGGGATTATAGATGCGCGGCGTGTTGATCCCGGTCTGGCCGGACTGCATCTGAACCTGCGGCCAGTGGATGCCGGGTTCATAGTCGGTGAAAAGCCGCGCCAGCCGCTCGCCGCTCGCCCGCCAGTCCAGACCTAGATGATAGCTGGCGAAGGACTGCACCATGGCGCGCATGCGGAAATTGAGCCAGCCCGTGGACATAAGACTGCGCATACAGGCGTCGATGAACGGGATGCCTGTTTGGCCACTCGCCCACGCCTCAAGACGGGGATCGTCCCCCATCGTGGGTGTTCGGGCGGCCTGATGCGCCGGATGAAAGGCGCGGATTTCGAGGCGAGGCTCGCTCTCCAGCTTCTGCATGAAATGGCCCCGCCAATGCAGACGCGCCACAAGGCTGTCGACGGCGGTGACCGGAACAGGCCTGACATTCGCCGGCATGTCCGAAAGGGCGCGCCGGGCGCCATAGAGCCGCTGCAGCACTTCCCGAACCGACACCGCGCCCGTGGCGAGGGGGACAGAGAGCCGCGAGCAGCACCCCTCCGCGCTCAAGGGGCTGGACATGCCGCGCCGATAGTCCGCGCCGCGTCCGGCGAGAAAGCTGTCGAGAAGGTCCAGGGCGGCGCCCCGCGTCCCGGATTGCGGGGCCGCGCACCCGTCGCCGGAGAGACCGAGGTCGGCCGCGCTGGGAATTGCGGCGACTCGCGCCTCGGCGACCGCGTGAAGGTGGGGCGGCTCGGCCACGGGGGAGAGGCCCATGAACCGGCCATAGTGTCCGGCCCACCGATCCCGCGTCCCCGCCCGCGCGCCCCGGATCACACCCGTCTGGCTGAATTCCACAAAATCGATTCCCCTCGACCTGCAGAGGGCGCGCACGGCGACGTCGCGTCGGAAGGTCCAGAGGTTGCCCGTCTCCTCATGCGCCAATAGCCGGGAGATCCCCACCGCGGCATGGATCTTTTCCAGAACCTCGGTCGCGTTTCCCATCCGCACGATCAGCGGGGCGCCCAAGTGCGCGAGGCGGTCGTAGACCTCGACCAAGGCTGTCCGCTGGGCGGACCACTGGCGCGCCGATGTTTCGGGCAGGCGCCAATATTCCGGCTCAACGACATAGAGTGGAAGCACCGGGCCGGCGGCGGCCGCCTCCGCAAGGGGCGCGTGATCGATGGTGCGCAGATCCCGCTTGAACCAGACCACCTGAATCATGGCGCGGTCGTCTTGATGGGGCCCCCCCACAGCCGGCGATAGGCCCCATCCGGGTCATAATCCGCCGCCTGTTTGTCGGGATTGAACCGGCGGCCCCCGCGCGGATCGGCGCCACGTCCGGCGAGATAGAGCCAGTTTCCTTGATTGCTGCACACATCATAGTCGATCAGGCGGGATTCGAACCACGCCGCTCCGGCCCGCCAATCGCAGGCGAGATCGTGGATCAGATAGCTGGCGACCACCTGGCGCATGCGGTTGGAAAGGTAACCCGTGGCCGCCAGTTCCCGAAGACCGGCATCCAGGAAAGCATGGCCGGTTTCGCCCGCGCGCCACCGGGCGAAGGCCTCCGGATCATGGCCTGGCGGTCCCAAGGCGCCCAAGCCCCGCGCGCGAAACAGGCGCGGGCCATGTTTCAGACTCCAGAACCGAAAATAGTCGCGCCAGAGAAGCTCGAACCAGATCCAGTAGGAGCCCTCGCTGGCGCCCCACCGGGCCTCATGGGCCTTCAGCGCCTCGAACACGGTACGCGCCGAGACCGCGCCCACCGCCAGCCACGGGGAGAGCTTGGTGGAATAGGCGGTCCCGGTCAGTCCGTTACGCGTGGCCTTATAGGAACCCGGCGCGGCCGAGCCGAAATAGCGCGCGAGATGGGCGAGGGCGGCGGTCTCGGCTCCCGCGAAATCAGGAAGGTGGAACGGAAAGCTCGACGGTCCCGCCGGCGCCTCAACCCCGCCTGTCGACGAGGTGCGCAAACCCGGCGGCAGGGTGACGCGCGAAAGCTGTTCAGGCGCGGCCAGCGGCGCCGGGGGCAGGATGTCCGCGCGCTCCACGCCTTGGCGGAAAGCTGTGAACACCTCGGGCAGAGCGTCGATGGCGAAGGGCAGGTCTCGCGGGTCCAGCAGGCTGGACTGCCAGACCGTACGCACATCCAGACCGGCGGTGCGCAAGGCCGCTATCTCCGCGACTTCCTCCGGCGCGGCGATGGTTTCGCAAAAGACCCGCTCCGCGCCCACGGCGCGGGCCGCATCCGCGATGACCGTTTCCGCGGGACCCGCCAGCGTGTGCAACACCCCGCCCCGGCGGGCTATGGCGGCCGCCAAACCCTCCACGGCCTGGTCGCGAAACCCCCGGCGATGGGCGCCCCAGCGGGGAAAACCCCAGCTCGTCACCTGCGTCTCCGCGTCCGACCTCACATGGACGAACAGGACCTGATCCGACTCCGCGCAGGCGGCCCGGAGCGCGGGGTTATCCGTCAGGCGCAGGTCCTGTCTGAACCAATAGATGGAGATCGACATGGGTCAGAGCGTCATCTCGACCGGGGCCGTGATCCGCTCGGCCAAAGTCGTTCCCGACATCCACGCCGCCTCAACCCGCGGACCGATCAGCCAGTCGCCGCAGAGGCCGAGCCGGCGGCTCGGGTCCCAGACCGCGCCGGGCCCACCCGCGGCTGAGCGGGCATAACGCCAACGATGGGTGTCGAGGCCGACAGGCTGGGGAAGATCGATCCCCAGGCGCTGGGCCAGAGCCATGGAGAGCCGCGCCGCCACCCAATCGCTGTCCGCCTCCAGATGCTCCCGCGACCACGCGGGGCCCGCCTGTAACACCCAGGTTTCCGGGCCCATCCGGCCTGGCTTGGAGCGATTGCGCGCGGCCCAGCCCAGGGGCTCGCCGTCCGCGCCTTTGAGGCTGTCATGTGACGTGGGAAGAGCCTTGTCAAAGGCCAGCATCACGGTCCAGCAGGGCGCCGTGGTCGAGCGGCCGCAAAGCGCCGCCAAGTCCGGCGCGGCGGCGAGAAGCAGGTCCGCGGCCTGTTCCGCCGGGATCGCCACGACCACGGCGTCCGCCGCACAGGTCACGCCATCGTCTCGCGTCAGGCGCCAGTCCTCTCCGCGCCGGGAGATCGCCGCGACCCGGGCGCCCCACGTTACGTCAAGTCCCGCCGCCATCCGCCGCAGGGGCGCATTCATGCCGGGAACCCCCACATAGGCTCCCTCCCCCGCCGCGGCCCAGGGGGCTGCGCATCCGTCCGCGATCCAAGCGTCTACCCGGGCGCGAAATCTGGGGTCGCGCACGGTGAAATACTGCGCGCCGTGGTCGAATGACGCTTCGCCCGCCGGGGTCGACAGACGGCGGGTCGACATCCGTCCGCCGGGACCGCGCCCCTTGTCCAGCAGCGTGATCACATGCCCCCGCGCGGCCAGGGCCTCGGCGCAGGCCAGGCCCGCCATGCCGGCGCCGACGATACAGATACGCATGGCCTCAATACCTCAGAATCGGGGTCTGGCGCTTATAGCCCATCCAGAAACGCATCCGCCTCGGCGGTGATCGCCCGCTGGCGTTCGGCCGGCCAACCCGCCAGCGTACGATAGGGCATGGCCAGGCGCGGATTGTGCGCCAACCTCTCCCTCTGGCGGATCAGGAACGCCCAATAGAGATAGTTGAAAGGGCAAGCCTTCGGGCCTGTCTTCAGCTTCACGTCATAGACGCATTCCCCACAGAAATCCGACATCCGGTCGATATAGGCGCCGGACGCGGCATAGGGCTTGGACGCCATCTGGCCGCCATCGGCGAAGACCGCCATGCCTAGCGTATTGGGCGCCTCCACCCACTCAAAGGCGTCGGCATAGACCGCCAGATACCACCGCTCGATCTCCCAGGGCGCCACGCCGGCCAGGAGGGCGAAATTCCCCGTCACCATCAGGCGTTGGATATGGTGGGAATAGGCGTATCGCCGGGTGTCGCCGACCACTTGGCTCAGGCACCGCATGGGCGTCTCGCCGGTCCAATAGAAGGCTGGAAGAACCCGGTCGGCCCGCAGGGCGTTCCGCTCCAGATAGCCCGGCATCAGGGTCCAGTAGACCCCGCGAATATATTCCCGCCAGCCAAGGATCTGGCGCACGAACCCCTCCACGGCGTTCAGCGGCGCGGCGCCCGACCGCCAGGCCTCCTCCGCCGCCTCGCAGATCTCGCGGGGTGAGAGCAGGCCGATATTCAGGGCGGGGGACAGCAGGGAATGGAACAGGAACGGCGCGCCCGCCTTCATGGCGTCCTGATAATCGCCAAAGCGCGGCAGGCCGGTGGTGATGAAATCCTTGAGGGCTCTCAGGGCGTCGGCCCGCGTGACCGGCCAGCCGAACGCGTCGAGATCGCCGAAATGGTCGCCAAACCGCGCCTCCGCCAAGGCCATCACCGCCCGGGTTGTCTGATCCGGCGCGAAACGCAATCGCGGTGGCGGCGCCGTGGCCTTGGGAAGCGCCTTGCGATTCTCGGCGTCAAAGTTCCATTCCCCGCCCGCCGGCTTATCGCCCTCCATCAGCAGGCCGTGCTCGCGACGCATCTCACGATAGAAATGCTCCATGCGCCATGTGCGCCGCCCCCGCGCCCAATCGGCGAAGCGCGCGCGGCTGGCGAAGAAGCGCTCGTCGGGGGGGATTTCGACGGGCTTGCCGATGAGATCGCCCCAGGCCTGGACCATCTCCAGAACCCGCCACTCTCCGGGCTCGGTCACCACCAGACGGTCCGTCTCGTGCCGCTCCACGGCGCGCTGAACTTCCGTGGTCAAAGTCCCGGTGTTGTCCGGGTCGTCCAGCGCCACATAATCCACCCGGACGCCGCTCTCACGCAGCTCCGCGGCGAAATGGCGCATGGCGGAGAGCACCAGCACAATCTTCTGCTTGTGATGGGCGACATAGGTGTTCTCACCCCTCACCTCCATCATCAAAACCACGTCGCGCGCGGGATCGAGCCCACGCAGAGAGGACATCTCGCGCGACAGCTGATCGCCCAGGATGATCCGAAGCGCGCTCACCGGGTTTGCGAGGTGGTCGGCGGGCTGACCTTCGCCGCGCCGCGACAGCGATCCGAACAGTATTTTACGCTCTCCCAGTCCCGGGCCCACTTCTTGCGCCAGGCAAACGGCAAGCCACACGTGACGCAGAGCTTGGTCGGCAGGTCTGATTTCGCGCGCATCTTGGGCATGGGTTCGGTGTCTGAACTACCGGAAGGGATTCAAAATTGTGACGCCATCGACCTCGCGCCCGTGGCTCATGTCTTCCGACAGGAGTTCCCGACATCCCTGAGCGCGGGCGGCGGCAATGATAGCGCTATCCCAGTAGGAGAACCCGTGGGCGGTCTTGATCTTAAGAGATCCCTCGAGCAAGGCGACCGTATTGTCTTGTACGGGGAAACGTAGCCAGGCGCGGATCAGACCCGCCGCCAGATCATGCGGCAAGGCGTCTGGGCGTGTGACGCGGGTGGCTTGGACATAAAATTCCTGGAGCACCTGAACCGACAGAGCACAGTCGCCAGCATCGATAAGGTCAATCGCCAGTTGGCGTTTGGTCGCCTCCTCCGGCGCGCGGCTGATGGAGTAGAGCAGGATATTCGTGTCGAGAAACCGTCTTGCGCTCAAGGGACCCCGCGCTCATGCAGCGCATCGCGCGCGATCCGATCCGAGGCCCGAAAAGCGCGGATTTCACCGCGCAGACGCTCCTCCTCCCGCTTCAGACGTTCGGCTTCGGTTTCGGCTTCTCCGAGCGAAACCAGGTATTGTCTGACAAGAGCCGATAGCGACGTGTCGCGTTCCGCCGCCCGCATCCGGCCACGTCGGTAGGTCTCGTCATCAAGTGAGACTGTGACATTTTTCATGTTTTCACAGTAAATCAGGATGCCGGAGTTTCCAAGCTCATCGCCTCTAGACCGACACCACCACCTTGCGCGCCGACACCCCGCCTTTCTGGATCGCGAGGCCGGTGAGAATTCCGGCGAGGCCCTCGCCCGACACCACCAGGGGCTCGGGCGCGGCCACGTAGCGGCCCTCCGCCAGGGCCGAGGGCAAGAAATCATCATAGATCATCGGACCCACCTCATTGTGGATCAGGCTGCTGCCGAAGATGAAATGGGTGCGGATCCCCCGCAGGCGGGCGATCAGGGCCAGGGAGATATTGGCGATCATGAACCGGGTCAGGAGGGGAATGAGAAACGAAGGCTTCAAAGGTCCGGGGGGCGCATCGCCAAAGGCCACGGAGGTTGAGGCCAGGGCCACGAACTTATGGCCCGGGCAGGCGTGAACCACATCCAGGCACAGCTCCGATGAACCCAGGCCAATGGCCAGGGCGCCGGCCAGGGTCTTGCCCTTCAGAGCCGCGATGATGTCCGCGACCGCCGTGGGGCTCGCATAGTCGAAGGCCGCCACCGCGCCCAGGCCCTTCACATAATCGAAGTTCTTCGGCGAGGCGGTGGTGAACACCTCATAGCCGGCGGCGGTCGCTAGCTGAATGGCGTTGCTGCCCACGCTGGTCGAGCCACCCCAGATCAGCAGCGCCTTACCCGTGGGCTTCGGGGTCGCGGACGGGTGCTGAAGCGCCAGAAAGTCTTTCTCGAAAAGGCCGCAGGCCGCGGTGGAAATTCCCAGCGGGAGAACCGCCGCGGTTTCATAGGTCATGGCCTCGGGGATCGGGGTCGCCATGAAATCCAGCAGAACCGTATATTGCTGAAAGGCCCCCTCGGCCGCGCGGTTACGGCCCTTGTCCGGGCCCACGGCATGACCCAGCACCCGGTCGCCCACCTTGAAGCGGGTGACGCCGTCGCCGATCTCCACCACCTCGCCGGCCACATCCGAGCCGATGACGAACGGGAGCTTGATCCAGGGAAACACGAAGCCGCCAAAGGCGGGCGCCAGCCAGTCCACCGGATTGATGGCGATGGCATGGTTCCTGACCACGATCTCGTTGCCGCCCGGCGGCGTATAGGGCGCGGGCCCGATCTCGAACCCCGCGCCCTTGGGCAGCAACCATACGGCGGTGTTGTCGGGCATGGGATGGGTCTTTCACAGCGGCGGCGCCGCGTCGCGCAACAGAGATGGGGCCTAGCCGCGCCCCACGAAAGGCATGGCGCTCGCCATGACGGTCATGAACTGCACATTGGCCTCCAGGGGCAGGCTGGACATATAGGCCACCGCCTCGGCCACATGATCCACGGACATCATGGGCTCTTCGATCGTGTGGCCGCTGGCCTGGAGCGCGCCGCGCCGGGAATAGGCGGTCATATCCGTCTGGGCGTTGCCGATATCGATCTGACCGCAGACGATATTATAGGCCCGGCCATCGAGCGAGAGGGATTTGGTCAGGCCCGTGATCGCGTGCTTGGTGGCCGTATAGGGCGCCGAGTGCACCCGGGGCGTGGTCGCCGAAATCGAACCGTTATTGATGATCCGGCCCCCCTGCGGCGACTGGGCCTTCATCACCCGATAGGCGCCCTGGGCCACAAGGAAAGCGCCAGTCAGATTCACCGCGACGACGCGCTCCCACTGGGCGAGCGTCACGTCCTCGAAACGCGCCGGCGGCCCCGGGACGCCCGCATTGTTGAAGACCATGTCCAGCCGTCCATGGGTCTCGACAATCAGCCGAAACAGCGCCTCCACCGCCTCGCCATCGGCCACATCGCAGGCCGCCGCCAGGGCCTCGCCGGGCATCCCTTCCGCCAGCCGCGCCGTCTCCTCCAGCCGGTCCATGCGCCGTCCCGCCAGGATGACCCTGTCGCCTCGCGCCAACAGGGCCAGGGCCACGGCCCGGCCAATGCCGCTTCCGGCGCCGGTGATGAGGGTGATCTTGGGCGCCGGGGTAATGTTATGATCCTTTTCACAAGCAGCGCGGAAGAGATACGGCCACAATGATCAGCGTCGCAAGCTTCGTGCCGGTTCTCGATGTCGGGGGCACGTTTGTGTTCGCGATCAGCGGGGCGGTAGCGGCGGTCAATCGCCGGCTGGACGTATTCGGCATCCTCGTCGTCGCCTTCGTCACGGGCAATTTCGGCGGCCTGACCCGCGATCTTCTGATCGGCGCGATTCCCCCCGTCGCCCTCACCGACGGCCGCTATTTGCTGGTCTCCGTCGTGGCCGGCCTGATCGTCTTCTTCTGGTATGGGGGGGTCGATCGAATGCGCGCGCCGGTGCTTCTCTTCGATGCGGCGGGGTTGTCCTTCTTTGCCGTCGCAGGGGCGCAAAAGGCGATAAGCTTTGGGTTGGACCCCATGGCGTCGGCGCTGCTGGGTATGGTGACAGGCATAGGCGGGGGCATGATGCGCGATGTTCTGCTCGCGGAGATCCCTCAGGTGCTGCGCTCCGATCTCTATGCCGTGGCGGCCCTGGCGGCCGCGTCCGTCGTCGTCATGGGCCATCAGCTGGGGCTTCCCTCCGTCCTGGCCGCCCTGGCCGGGGGCGCCCTTTGCTTTGGCCTGCGATTCATGGCGATCAGACACCGCTGGCGCCTTCCGGTCGCGCGTTTCTCCGCTCAGTTGCGCGCGGAACGCAAAGGCGCGACGGACCAGACGCCGAGCTCAGAGACGGGAGAACCTTGATGGACCAGTTGCGATGGGAACCGCTCTTCGCCCTCGATCTCCACGTCGCCTATGACCGGCTGCAGAAAATCGGGACGACGCCGCTCGGATGGCGCGGCATCTATCCCGTCAATGGCGGCACGTTCTCAGGGCCGAAACTTAAGGGAAAGGTCCTGCCGGACGGCGCCGACTGGGTGATCCGCCGGGCCGATGGCGTGACCCAGATCGATGTGCGCCTAGGCCTCCTGACCGATGACGGGGCGACCATCGCCATGGCCTATACGGGCCTTCTCGCCATGACCGAGAGCGCGGCGGAGCGCTTTCGCCGTCGCGAGCCCGTCGCCTATGAGGAAACCTATATCAGCACCACGCCCCGCTTCGAGACCGCCGACCCCCGCTATGATTGGCTCAATCGCGTGATCGCCGTGGCCAATGGCGGGCCCCCTGGCGCATCGCCCACCTATCAGGTCTTCGCGATCCTGTAGGGATTACCGGCCATGCTAATCCTCAAGTCCCAGCCCTCCCACCCGCGCGAATTCGCGGACATTGTGCGTCGCGATAACAAGGCCCCGTCGCAAGGCGCAGGCGGCAAGCAGCACCTCGTAGGCGCCGATAGGCGTACCTAAGGCACTGAGGCTGGCCCGCAACTGCGCCGCCACGCGGGCATCCTCGCGTTCAAAGGGCAAAATGCTAATCGCACCCAGGAGTGCGCGCATCGCCTCGCGAACACGCGGCGCGAGATGGGGATTGCGCGCCAGCCCATACTCGACCTCCATCTCCGTGATCACACTCACGGCCAGCCGCGTCGGAGCTTCTTCGCGAAATCGCGCCATGACGCCAGTCACGCCGCGCGTGAAGTCGCTCAGCACATTTGTATCGAGCAGATATTTCAGGAGAGAGGATCTTCGCGCGCGGGGGTGAGTTCGTCGCGATAGGATTCGAACGGCGGCGCGTCGGGAACACCCTGCCAGTCCAGAATAAGCGAGGGCCAACCCGGATTACCGCGCTAGTCCAGCAACCCCTTCCCCGCCAGGATACGGGGCGCGCATTTGTCGATCCGCGACTCGCGGGTGGCTGACTGCTTGGCGCCCGCGAAATGGAGCAGGTAAGCGCGCTGGCGTCCGGGGGTCAGGGCGTCAAAGGCCGCGCTCAGGTCCGGTTCGCGCGCCATCCGCGCGTCGAATTCCGGGGGCGAGGCGAAGTCCCGGGTCCTTTTCAGCTCGACCTTGCGACCCGACCGCGTCACCGCGATGGCGTCGGCGATCAGCGCCTTCACGACAGGCGTAAGGCGTTCGACCTCCGCCGCTGAGGTAAAGCGTATCTGCCGCGCGGACTGCACATGCTCTGTCTGCTGGATGAGCACGCCTTCAGGGTCGCTCAGCAGGGCGCCCCTGAAGAACAGCAGGGCGCAATAGTCCTTGAAGCCATGGATCAGAACGACATTGTGGCCCCCATCGGTATAGCAGGGCCAACCCCACTTCCGCTCCTCGGTGAGCTCAAACCCCACGGCGATCTCTTTCAGCAGGGCCACCTCCTCCCCCCACCTCTGCAACAGCGCCCGCGTGGCGCTCGCCTTGGGGGTCATGCCGATGTCGCTCATGAGGAGGCCTCGCCGCCAGGATAGAGATCTTCCATTTCGTGGAACGGCCGGATGTCGATCTCGCTAGGGCCCGCTTTACAAGACCAGAAAGCCTGAGGCCTACTGATTCCCAAGGGGGCCTTGCGGATGATAGCCACGGACGCGAGCAGCTCCAAACCGCTGCCAGGGGCCCTGGCCCCGCGCATCGGCTGGCCCATGCATCTGGTCATCTGGAGCAGCGTCCTCATCGCCATCGGGTCCTGGCGCTACCTGGTCCCAGGCGCGCCGGGCGGGGCCCCGCCCATCCTGGCCAACAGCTTCACGCGAATCGGAGTCCTGACGGTTCACGCGGGCGCGGCCTCCACGGCGCTCCTGGTCGGCCCCTTCCAGTTTTTGGACCGCTTGCGCGCCCGGCGCCCGGCGCTCCACCGCGCGATGGGGCGCATCTATGTGCTGGCCTGCCTTGTCGGCGGCGTCGCGGGCGCCGTCCTGGCGGCGGGGGCGCGGACGGGCCTCCCCTCGACCCTTGGCTTTGGGTCTCTGGCCCTCATCTGGTTGTTCACGACCTGGCGCGCCTATGACGCAGCGCGTCGCCGCCGTTTCGCCGAGCATCGGCGCTGGATGATCCGCGGCTTCGCCCTGACCTTCGCGGCGGTGACTCTCCGGCTTTACCTGCCGCTCGCCTTCATCTCTCCCTGGGGATACGCGGCGACCTACCGGGTCATCAGTTTCGCCTGCTGGATTCCCAACATCCTTATCGCCGAGGCCTTTCTGGTCAGGCGCCGGGCGCCCGCCTGATGCCCGTCAGGCCCATTTCGCGTCGGCGGCGCGCGCTGGCGACGAAACGCTCGCGACCGGCTGCGTTTGTTATGGTAAGAGGGCCTTGTTGCGAAGCGGGGCCGAGAACCGGTCCGCGCAGGGTCAAGGAGAGGGCGATATGAAAACGATTTTGGCGCTGGCCATCGGCGCGACGGCGGCGCTCACGCTGGCCTCGGCCGCCCATGCGGAGGGGGGCTGCGGCCTTGCCTATCATCGCGGGCCCTATGGTCATTGTGTCCCGAACGGTCCCGTTGTCGTGGCGCGCCCGGTCGTTGTGGCGCCGCCCGCGTACAGGGTCGGGGTCTTCTACCCCGGTCGCGGCTATTGGGATGGCCACCGCTGGTGGGTGCATCGCGCCGCGTGGCATGGCGGCTGGCGCTACTA
>Ga0116227_10014279_pt1 | contig 12159 bp, 11 predicted proteins | sample S1TSphgellanicum_FD_89693 | JGI IMG/M metagenome (GOLD analysis project Ga0116227, IMG submission 89693) | Host-associated microbial communities from peat moss isolated from Minnesota, USA - S1T2_Fb - Sphagnum magellanicum MG | ecosystem: Host-associated > Plants > Peat moss > Unclassified... | reverse complement strand
GGCTTTCAGCCTGATGCGGATGTTTTGACGATCCATATCGCTTGACTTCACTTCCCTTCAGGCAAAACCGAGCCTGTGCGCCAACCTTGTCAAAGACCAACTCGAACCGAGGCCCCTACCCTTTCGGATTGGAACCCCGACCGCACGCACATGCCCGCAAAAACGAATGGCCCGCGCGGAACGCCGCGAGGGCCCGTATCTAAAGACGCCGACGATGCCTACCGTCGCCGCCCCTATCCGTCTTGCGAACCGCGTCTGCCCCACTCACTACGCGTAAGCGGCGCACAGCCGGTTCAACTAAGGAGCGGCGTCTTTAGTCACCTCGACGTCGGCAGTCAAGGCTGTGTGTCATGGCCTTGTCATTACCGGGCCCGCTTGCCGCGGCGGCTTGGACCATGCTTTGAAGTTCCTGGCGTTGAATGTTCGCCGTGATTGGACAGGGTCGCATGGTGACGTCGCCGCCGGCTGAAGGGCAACACCCCGAGTCGCCTGCGCGCGCGCGGGCGTACGGGCTTTTTGTCGCCGCCTTGGTCTTGGGACTGGCGCAGCCCTGCGCCGGCCAGGTTCTATCTTTAAGCGGGGACGGGTCCGCTGTGACTTATGACGGACCCGCCGTAATCACCGATAACGCCGTCACGCCCATTGTCGGGGCCCGCCAGCGTGTTCGGGGGCCCACCTGGGTGTCGCCAACCAATGACGCCGCTTTCAGAAACGCCGCCAGGGCGGTCGATTTGAGCCCCGCCCTGCTGGCCGCGGTAGCCTGGCGGGAATCGAACTTTAGGTCGGATCGGGTCTCACGCGCTGGCGCGCAGGGCGAAATGCAGCTTATGCCTGCGACTGCGCAGGATGTCGGTGTCGATCCCGCCAAGCCTGACCAGAATCTGCGCGGCGGCGCGCTTTATCTGCGGCGTCTGCTCGACCACTATCAGGGCGACCTGGCACGCAGCCTAGCCGCCTACAATGCCGGGCCGGGCGCGGTGGACCGGAACGGCGGCGCGCCGCCGTGTAAAGAGACAGAGGCCTATGTGGACGCCATCATGAACCGCCTAAGCGACATGGCCGCAGGAGCAACGCGATGAGGCGGGCTACAGGCGCCGCCACGGCTCTGGCCTTCCTTGGCGACGGGGCGGTCGCGCACGCCCAGTCCGTGCAGCTCGACCCAGCCGGCTCCAATGTGATCCTGAACGCCGTAACCTGGCTGCAGGGAACCCTGCTCGGCAATGTTGCCACGGGACTGGCTGTCATAGCCGTCGGCGCCACCGGGCTCCTCATGCTCACTGGCCGGGTAGACTGGCGACGCGGCGCCACGGTGATCGTCGGCTGTTTCATCCTCTTTGGCGCGGCGGCCATCGTGGCCGGCATACGGTCTGTGTCTGTGGGAAGCTAAGGGATGGCGTCGCTGGAGCGTGATGTGGTGTTCGGCGCCCTCACCCGGCCTCAGATGTTCGGCGGGGTGACCTATAGCTACTTCGTGCTGAATGCCGTCATCACGGTGGAAGTGTTCCTGATTTCACGTTCCTTCTGGGCGCTGCTTATCGCGCCGCCTTTGCATCTAGTGGGATATCTGGCTTGCCTGCGCGAGCCGCGCTTTCTGGATATCTGGCTCACCAAGGTCAGTCGCTGCCCTCCGGTGAAGAATGCCAGGTTCTGGCGCTGCAACTCCTACGCGCCTTAAGCATGGCGCCATCCGCAGCCCTCGCGCCGAAACCGGACCCCAGGCGGGAACAGGCGGCGGGCGCGCGGCTGCCCTACAGCCGGCACGTGGACGAGGCGACGCTCGAAACCCGCGATGGTCGGTTCTTTCAGGTGTTGCACCTGGCCGGCTTTCCCTTTGAAACGGGCGACAGTGACGAGCTGAACTACCGCAAGACAGTGCGCGACACTCTCCTGCGCGGTCTCGCCAATTCCCGCTTCGCCCTCTACCACCACGTGGTTCGTCGGGAGGTCTCGCCCAGCCTGGAGGGCGATTTCCCCGACCCCTTCAGCCGCGCCCTAGATGCGAGCTGGCGCCAGCGACTCGGCGCGCGGCGCCTTTTTACCAATGATCTGTTTCTGACCCTGGTGCGCCGCCCCCTGCCGGGCCGGGTCGGACTCCTGGATGAGACCTTACGGTTTCTGGGAGCCGCAGCTGACCGCGCCCAGAGCGCGGCGGATTTCGCCCGGGACATGACGGCCCTGAACGGGGCCCGTGATGGGTTGCTCGCCGCCCTGGCCCCTTACGGCGCCCGCCTCTTGACCGTCTATGACGGGCCCCAGGGACTCTGTTCTGAGCCGCTGGAGTTCCTGTCTCTTATCTATAATGGCGAAGCGCGCCCGGTGCGGGCGCCGCAGGGGGATCTTGGTCTATATCTGCCCTATCGCCGCGTGAGCTTCGGCCCGCAGAGCCTGGAATTATCGCCTGCTGGCCGGCTTGAACGGTCATACGGGGCGATGATTTCCTTCAAGGATTATCCGAGCCATACCGCGCCGGGAATGCTCGACGATCTCTTGCGGCTCCCCTTCGAAATGGTGCTGACCGAGAGCTTCGCCTTTGTGGATCGACAGCCGACCTTGGAGCGCATGAACCTCGCCCTGCGCCGGATGCGGGCTGCCGACGACGAGGCCGCCAGCCTGCGAGAGGGCCTCTACGCCGCGAAGGACGACGTGGCGGCGGGCCGGGCGTCGTTCGGTGAACATCATTTGACCGTGATGGTCCGCGCCGCGACGCGTGAGGCGCTTGAAGAGGCCGCCGCCGAAACCCAGTCCGCCTTCACGGATCTGGGCGCGATATCGGTGCGGGAGGATGTCAACCTGGAGCCAGCCTTCTGGGCGCAGTTTCCCGGTAATTTCAAGGATATCGCCCGCCGCGCCCTCGTCTCCAGCGGCAATTTCGCGGGGCTGGCGAGCTTCCATAACTTCCCGGTAGGCAAGGCTCACGGCAATCACTGGGGCGATGCGATTACCGTGCTCGAGAGCACCGCGGCGGGGCCCTATCACTTCAATTTCCACCACGGGGACCTCGGGAACTTTACCCTGATTGGCCCCTCGGGGTCGGGGAAGACAGTCGTCCTCTGTTTCCTTCTGGCCCAGGCGCAGAAACTGCGGCCCCGCACCGTCTATTTCGACAAGGACCGGGGCGCGGAGATCTTCCTGCGGGCGATTGGCGGGCGCTACGACGTGCTGAGGCCCGGCGCGCCGACGGGAATGAACCCATTGCGACTGGAAGACACGCCCGCAAACCGCCAGTTCCTAAATGATTGGACGGCGAAGCTGATTACCGCGAAGGGCCCTCCTCTCGAGGCGCAGGACATACAGGCCATCGCCGAGGCGGTGGACGCCAACTTTTCGCAGGATCTGAGTTTCCGGCGGCTGCGCCATTTCGCTGAGCTCTTTCGCGGCGGCCGACGGCCCTCCAGCGGCGATCTGGCCGCCCGCCTCGCCCCATGGCACGGAACGGGCGCCTATGGTTGGCTGTTCGACAATGAGCGCGATGAACTGGACCTCACGGCCAGGACGATCGGCTTTGACCTGACCCAGATCCTTGACGACCCGGCGGCCCGCGCGCCGGCCATGATGTATCTCTTTCATCAGGTGGAAAAGAGGCTGGATGGATCACCGACGATCATCGTCATCGACGAGGGCTGGAAGGCGCTCGACGACGCGGTCTTCGTGCAGCGCATCAAGGATTGGGAAAAGACCATCCGCAAGCGCAACGGTATTGTCGGCTTCTGCACCCAAAGCGCGCAGGACGCCCTGGCCAGCCAGATCTCCAGCGCCATCATCGAACAGGCTGCAACTCAGATCTTCATGATCAACCCGAAGGCCCGGGAGGACGACTATTGCCGGGGGTTTGGCCTCACCGCCCATGAGCTTGATCTGGTGCGCCGCCTGCCGGATTCCACGCATTGCTTTCTGATCAAGCATGGAAACGACAGCGTCGTGGCGCGGCTTGATCTCTCCGGCATGGACGACATTCTCGCGGTCGTGTCGGGGCGAGAATCCAGCGTCCGGCGTCTGGATGACCTACGTCGCGCTTTTGGCGACGCGCCCGAAGCGTGGCTGCCGCACCTGCTGGAGTCCGTGTGATGGACGGCTCCTGCCCGGCTTTCAATGCCAGTGATCCTTTGGTGGGAAGCCTCCTGAACGTCGTCGACTGCAACCTTCAGGGGCTGATCCAGACCGGTTACGGCGCCCTGTTCCAACCGGCGGGGGCTTTTGGCGCGCTGCTCACGGCGGGCCTGACGGTCTATGTGGCCCTGATTGGTTATCAGCTTCTCCTGGGAAGGGCCGCGTTGAACATCGGCGCACTGACGCTGTCCGGCATAAAGCTCGCGGCCGTGGCGGCCCTGGCGACGCAGTGGGGGGCCTATGAGACGCTGGTCTATCACCTCTTGTTCTTCGGTCCCGAGCAGCTCGCCAATCTCATCAGCCATGCCCTTTGGAGCGGTTCTGGGCATGAGGGCGATGTGTTTGACGGCCTTCAGCGGGCCTTCACCGACCTCACCGCCTTTTCACCCGCTACGCCTCCCGGCGCCTCCGCCGCAACCGCCGCGGGGCCCGTCGCTGCCGGCGCGGGGCAGCTTTCCACATTGCTCAGCCGCGCGGGCTTTGATTCTGTCTTGCTCCTGGGCTCGGCTGTCCTTCTTCTTCTATCGACCCTGGGCGTGCTCATCGCCTGCAAGATTGTCCTCGGAATTCTCCTGGCGGCTGGGCCGATCTTCATCGCGCTGATGCTCTTTGAGACCACCCAGGGCCTGTTCGAGGGCTGGCTACGTGCAGCCCTGGGCTTCGCCTTCGCGCCCTTGGCCGTGACGCTTCTGCTGGGTTTTGGGCTTATCCTGCTGGAGCCATCCCTGCAGCGGATCGAGACCATGCGGGGCCAGGCGCAATATATTCCCGGCGTCGGGTTTGGCGTCGCGGTGATCGTCACCGCCCTGGCCGGCGTGTCCCTGGGGCTGGTGACGGCGGGAGGCGTGATCGCCAGCGGCTTTCGCCTTCCGCGCGCGGCGCGGCTCCCCACCTCATCCATGCCGGCGCAGACACCTGCGCCCAGCCTTCCCCAGCCGTTTCAGAGCCGAACGGACCGGATGGCAGGCGCGATCCTGGCCCAGAGCCGACGCGGGGCTGCCTTGCCCTCATCTCTGGCGGGATATCTGGAGCCGGGAATGAGTGTAGCCGAACGCAGATTGACGCTCAGCCCAACCGCGTTCTCCCCAAAGAGAGCCGACGCTCTTGAAACACGACTTGGCCAGCAGCCCCGGCGAAGCGCGCGTCCGCGGACAATTCAGGGCGGACCCAGAGCGCAGGGCGGCCCGAGCTGATGTCCCAACTTCCTCCCACGGAGCGTGAAGCTCGGAAACGCTATTTCGAGACCGCGGCCGCCTGGTCAGCGGACGTAAACGGGTCGTTGCGCGCCTCGCGCCGGGCGGGCTGGATCGTCGCCGCCGTGGCGCTCCTGGTCGCGGCCCTGGAAGCCCTCGCCCTGGCGGCCCTGGCGCCCCTCAAAACCGTGGTTCCCCTGGCCATCACCGTGGACCGCCAGACGGGATATGTGGAGACCCAAGCCAGCCTCAAACCCGGCGCGCTCAGCCAAAACCAGGCCGTCACCCAGTCCTATCTCGTCCGCTATGTGATGGCCCGGGAGGGCTTCGACGCCACGGACCTGACATCGGCCTACCATCGGGTGATGCTCTGGTCAGCGGGCGACGCCCGGGCCCAGTACGACAGGTTGATGCACCGCGCCACGCCGGAGAGCCCGCTCAATCTCTACACAGCCGCGACACAACTCAGCGTCACGATCGAGAGCGTCTCGCTACTCACGCCCACCACGGCCCTGGTGCGTTTCATCACCACCCGGCGCGAGGCGTCCGGGCCTGCCGGCCCGCCGCAATACTGGGCCACGGCCATGGCGTTTCGCTATTCCGATGCGCCCATGAGCATGGCGGACAGGTTCATTAATCCGCTCGGTTTTCAGGTCACCCGCTATCGGCGAGATTCCGAGACGCCCGCAGTGGACATCCCGCCGCCCGCGCCTCCAGCGAGCGGAGCGCTTGTCCGGTGAGGGCGACGATCGCCTTTTCAATGGCCGCCCTTGCCATAAGCCTCCTGAATGGCGCGGCGTGGGCCGATGCATCCGTCACTGACCCGCGCATTCGGACCCTATTCTACGATCCCAATCGGGTCGTGCGACTGGACGCGGTTCAGGGATACCAGATGATGGTGCAGTTCGCCGCCGATGAGCGAATCGAAAATGTCGCTATCGGCGAAGGCTCGACCTGGCAGGTGACCCCTAACAAGGAAGCCAATCTGCTGTTCATCAAGCCGATGGACCATGCGGTCCACACCAATATGACGGTTGTGACCGACCGGCGGGCTTATTTGTTCGAACTGACCGCCCGGGATGGGCCAAGCGCGGGCGCTCAGGCGGTCACCTATGTGCTGCGCTTCACCTATCCCCCGCCGCCGGCGATCACGACACCGACGCCGGGGCCGCCGCCCAAGCCCGCGCCTCCTGAGCGGCGAAACAACGCCTATGCCTATACCGGCGCGCGCGATCTTGTGCCTTCCGCCGTGTTCGACGATGGACATTTTACCTATTTCCAATGGCCCGCGAGTGCTGCGACGCCGGCCGTCTTCGTGGTTGGCGCCGATGGCCAGGAGAGCCTTGCCGAATACAGCCACCGCGATGGTTTTCAGGTGGTGGAGCAATTGGCCCCGCGATTTCGCTTGAGGGACGGCAAGAAGGTCACAACGGTGGTCAATGAGGCTTGGCGCGCGCCCAACCCCGGGGCGGACGCGCCTCGCCCGCTTGACGCCAAGGCGGCCCGCGCCATAGCGCGACGCCAGGACGACAGGTGATGGCGACACCTCCCGTCCAGGATATTGACCCGCGCCTGGCGCCAGACGTCGATGATCCGCCAACCTGGGACGAAAGCCTTAAACCGCGGGTGTCGCGTGATGTGGCCGTGCGGGGACCCTGGCTGATCATAGGTGTCGCGGTGCTGCTCGGGCTGATGGCGACACTCTGGATGGCCAGTCACCGTCCGAGATCCGCCGCGTCCGTCACGACGACGGGCGCGCGTGAAGCCGCGCCGCTGAGTGTTCCGCCCCCGCCCCCAGAACTGGCGGCCGTGACCGCGCCACCCGCACCGGCCGCCATGACAATGCCCGTGCTTACAACTCCTCCTCCGTTGCTCGCGGCCACGCCGCCGCCGCCAAGCTTGGCGCAGACCGGACGCGCGCCGGTGCTGGTGGTGGATTTCAGCCGCGTGAGCGGGCCCGAGGCGACCGGGGACGCGCCGCAGGCCGCCAAAGGGATCCAGGCGGCGGGGGCCGCCGAGGCTGGCCTGAACGCCGACGAGCGCTTTGTCGCCCGCATCGAAGGAAGCCCGGAACCCGCCAAGGCCAGCGCCACCATGCTGCGCAACCAGGCCATGCTCATTCCCCAGGGCGCGACGATTCCCGCAGTTCTGGAGACCGCCCTGGATTCGGATTTGCCCGGCTATGCCCGGGCGGTGGTCAGCCGGGATGTTCGGGGATTCGATGGGTCGACGATTCTCATTCCCCGCGGAAGCCGTGTGATCGGGGAATACCGCAGCGCCGTCTCCCAGGGACAGACGCGCGCCTTCGTGATCTGGACGCGCATCCTGAGGCCTGACGGGGCCTCGATCATGATTGGCTCGGGCGGCGGGGATCCTCTCGGGCGCGCCGGGTTGGCCGGCAAAGTCGATACCCACTTCATCGAGGAGTTCAGCGGCGCGGTGCTGCTGACGGCCCTCAGCGCCGGCGCGTCGGCCGCGGCGGGTGTTCCGTCAACCGAGGTGGTCATAGGCTCCGGCGCCAGCGGGGCGGCCGGCGGAATCGCCGCACCCTTTGCGGCCTTCGCGCCGGTCAATATCCCACCGACCATCAAGGTGGCGCAGGGAACCCCGATCCTGATCTTCGTGCAGCGCGACCTCGATTTCGCAAATGTAGGAGCTGGAAAGTGAGTGGCCCGGCTGCCCGGCCCACGGTCTATCTGGAGGCCTATCTTCGCCCGCTTCAGGCCTGGCTTGGGCGGGACGATGTCACCGACATTCTCATCAATGCACCAGGAGAGGTCTGGGTCGAGACTTTGGGCGGGGCCATGCACCGCCACCCGGCGCCGGAACTGACCGAAACAGTCCTCTGGCGCCTGGCCGGGCAGATCGCCGCGGCCGCCCACCAGGGTGTCAATCGCGAACACCCCCTGCTGAGCGCCAGCCTGCCTGATGGGGCGCGGGTGCAGATCGTCGCGCCGCCGGCCACGCGGGGCCCCATGGCCATGGCGATTCGCAAGCACGTGGTGAACAATCTCACGCTGGACGACTATGGCGAGGCCGGCGCCTTTGACGCGGTGCGCCGCTCCACGCGCGATGAACAGACCCAGATCGATGCGGCTCTCCAGGCTGACCTCGACGCCGGGCGCATCGCGGACTTTCTACGGGGAGCTGTCAGGGCGCGGAAGAACATTATCGTCTCGGGCGGCACGTCCACGGGCAAGACGACTTTTCTGAACGCCCTGGTTAAGGAAGCGGCCCTCGAGGAGCGCCTGATTCTGATCGAAGACACCCCGGAAATCCGCCTCGACCATCCCAATGCGGTGGGACTGGTCGCCGTTCGCGGGGAGCTTGGCGAAAGCGCCGTGACCGTGGAGAATTTGCTGCAAGCGGCGCTGCGACTCCGGCCCGACCGTATCATACTCGGCGAACTAAGGGGCCCGGAGGCCTATAGCTTCCTGCGCAGCGTCAATTCAGGCCATCCTGGCTCCATCACCACGGTCCACGCCGACAATCCCTGGGCGGCGGTGGAGCAGATCGCGCTCATGACGCTACAGGGCGGCGCCCACCTGGCCCGGGCCGAGGTCATCGCCTATGTCAGCGCCATGGTGGATGTGGCCGTCCAGCTTTCCCGGCGGGAGGGTCGGCGCGTCGTCTCGGAGATTCTCTTCACCCCTGGTCGCTGAGATCGTGCGCCACGGGGCCCTGGCCTCGAGATTTCCCGCTGGACAAGTCGGCCCCCAAAAGGTCACGAACGGGTCGCATCTGATCGCGAGAGCGAAAACAACCGCCGCCGTGAAACCTCCGGGCCGCTTGAGGCTTAACCATAAAGGCCAGGGATGATCACGCCGTGACACGCGCCACATTATCTCGGCGAAACAGCCTGGCTTTCGGGATTTCAGCTCTTTTCCACCTGGTGTTGGTGGCGGTGCTGCTGTCTGGAAACTACCGCCCCTATGATCTTCCCGCCCCGCCCACCGAGCCCATCGAGATGGAAATCGAGCGGATTCCGCAGCCAGAGGTCATCCCGCCCCCGCCTCAAGAACGGCGTCCCGTCACCGAGGAGGTCCCGACGCCCGAACGACCCGCCGTGACGCCGCCGGTGGTGACACCGCCGGCGCCAACACCTGTCCCCACGCCCTCTCCACAGCCGGCGCCCGTGGTGGCGAAGGTTCGGCCCATAACCCCCGTTCAAGCGACCAAGCCCTTGCCCCTCGCCGCCAAGGCCGTCCCCAATCCTTCGCTGGCGCCCGTTCCTACCCCTGCCTTAACGCCCGTGGTCGCCGCCGCACCCAAGCCCGTCCAGGCCACTGCGTCCGCGCCGGTCACCTCACAGGCGCACCTCAATATTCACAAGGCCGAAAAGGAAGCGCCGGCCGGCGTAGCGACGCTGCAAATGGCGCCCTCCCCGACAGCCCCGCGATCCGGCTCGGGGGGCAGTCCGCCCGGGGCGCAGGAGGCTGGAATGAATAGCTCGCGTCTCAAGGGCCTTTCCCCCTTTCCGCCCGGTTCCTTGCCGAGCGGCGGCCCCGGACTTCGTGGCAGCCTCGTGGGATGCGCGAACTCCCAGGCGGTCGGGCTCTCCGCGGTCGAAAAGGCACATTGTGCTGAGCGATTCGGCGTCGACGTCGCCAGAGCGCCACACTTGGACGGTATACCGCCCGACAAGCGCGCCGCGTTCGACAGGGCGATCGAAAAGGCCGACGCTTGGCGGTCATACCGTGACAGCATTCCCGCCAACGGAACCGATCCTGGTCCCAACGGTATGGGGCGGCTGGGATCCTCAACGCCCGACAGCGTCCTTCAGACCATTCCTCACTGAGGCCGATGATGAAGCAAGTCTTCGCCGCGATGGTGATCCTCTGTGGCCTCGCGACCGCGGGCGCCGCAGGCGCCGCGGACACCATCCGCCCTGGATACTGGGAGTCCGAGAATACAGTCGGCTTTCCCGTGGGATCGACCAAAACCGACCGGCGATGCATCACACCGAAGGATGTCGCCAAGGTCATGGAGGGTCCCAGCAACCACATTTATCACTGCGAATATCCCGACCATACGGCGGGAGGCGGCCAGATCAGCTTCGCAGGGACCTGCGTGGATAAGAAGGGTTTTCGCGTGGGGATATCGGGCCATGGGACCTATACAGAGACCACGCTCAATATGTCGGCCGTGGTGAAGATCGGGCCGCTGGGCGTGGAAGCCTCCACAGTGGCCCACCGGCTGGGCGATGTGTGCCCGCCGCCGGCGCCGGTCAACTGACGTCAAGCACGATCAGGCGTCGCCGCGCTAAAGGGCCGCGCAAGCGCGGATAGGATCGCTGCGCTTACACCCCGACAACAAACGGCCCGGGATCGCTCCCGGGCCGCCGTATAGATCGTCGTAGCCTTAACGAGATCAGGCTGACGCCGTCTCAGCCTCCGCCGCTTGGGCGATATCGGCCGGAAGCGGTTCGACCACAATCTGGGCCTGCCGGCTGGCGGCAAGGGCCTCGTCGCGCTTGGCGGCGATGCGCTGGAGACCGCGCAGATAGGAGCCGGTGCCAGCCGGGATGAGCCGACCGACAATGACGTTCTCCTTGAGGCCTTCGAGGGTGTCGCGCTTGCCGTGCACCGAGGCGTCGGTGAGGACCCGCGTGGTTTCCTGGAAGGAGGCCGCGGAGATGAAGCTGCGGGTCTGCAAGGAGGCCTTGGTGATGCCTAGCAGAACCGGCTGGGTGATCGCCGCGCGACCCTTGCGGGCCTCGGCCTTGGCGTTCTCCTCGTCGACCTCGGACTTGTCGAGATGGTCGCCCTTGAGGAGGCCCGTATCGCCGGGCTCCAGGATCTCCACCTTCTGCAGCATCTGACGTACGATGGTCTCGATGTGCTTGTCGTTGATCGGAACGCCTTGGAGCCGGTAGACCTCCTGGATTTCATTGACCAGGAACTCCGCCAGAGCCTCGATCCCGAGGATTCGCAGGATGTCGTGCGGATCTGGGTTACCGTCGATGAGATACTCACCCTTGCGGATGGTGTCGCCATCGTGGACGGCAATGTGCTTGGCCTTGGGAATCAGGAACTCCACGGCCTCGCCGTCCTCGGTCTCGGGCGTGATCTTGATCCGGCGCTTGTTCTTATAGTCGCGGCCGAACTCGACCCGCCCGTCCATCTCGGCGATGACCGCGCAATCCTTCGGCCGCCGGGCTTCGAAAAGCTCGGCCACGCGGGGAAGACCGCCGGTAATATCGCGCGACTTGGCGCTTTCGGTAGGCAGACGCGCCAGCACTTCGCCCGGCTTGGCGACATCGCCATTGCCGACCGAGAGAATGGCGCCGACGGGCAGGAGGTAACGGGCCTCCCCGCCATTGGCCAGACGCTTATAGGCGCCGGACTCATCCAGAACCGCGACGCTCGGACGAAGGTCGGAACCCCGGGTGGAGGCCCGCCAGTCGGTGACCACGCGGTTGGAAATCCCTGTCGCCTCATCGGCTTCCTCGCGGACCGAGATGCCTTCCACCAGATCCTCGAAGCGCACGAGACCCGGCACCTCAGTAATGATCGGGGTGGTGTAGGGGTCCCATTCGGCGAAGCGGGTTCCCTTCTTGATCTTGGCGCCGTCCTTAACCTTCAGGCGCGCGCCATAGGGCGGGCGATAGGATTCCCGGTCCACGCCATCGACCTGAATGGTGAGCTGCAGATTGCGGCTCATCACGATGACATCGCCATCGGGCGCGACCACGGTATTTCCGGCGGAGATCTTGAACACCCCGTCATTGGAGGCTTCGAAGAAAGACTGCTCAGCCACCTGCACGGCCCCGCCGATGTGGAAGGTGCGCATGGTAAGCTGGGTGCCCGGCTCGCCGATGGACTGGGCGGCGATGACGCCCACGGCCTCGCCAATATTC
>Ga0116227_10014278_pt1 | contig 12159 bp, 5 predicted proteins | sample S1TSphgellanicum_FD_89693 | JGI IMG/M metagenome (GOLD analysis project Ga0116227, IMG submission 89693) | Host-associated microbial communities from peat moss isolated from Minnesota, USA - S1T2_Fb - Sphagnum magellanicum MG | ecosystem: Host-associated > Plants > Peat moss > Unclassified... | reverse complement strand
TCTCACCGAAAGTTCTCACAACCCACCCAAGAGTTTACCCATTGCACTGAGGGACCCTGTTTTCCTCACAAACAAACCAGACACTGAGTGATACCCATCACACTGAGTGATTTTTCCTGACACCGAGTGATACCCATTACCCTGAGTTTTCCGGCCAATAGGATATCGGACTGAGTTCCAGCCAATAGGATAGCCGTGGACGGACGGACACACACCGATTCTTTTATATAAGTAGACATCACATTGGAAAACATAACCATATTTCCACCAATTTGCCAAAAGGGGAACATGTTCCATTTTGGAGGGGTTCTTTGAAAATGGAATATTCACATCTTTTTCATTTCTTTAAACCAAATATTTAGTTTCTTTAAATCTCCAATTCAAATGCCAATCCAAATTTTTAGTTCAAACATTGGGTTGATTTTAATTAGAAATTGAAAGTACATTTTTGAATTTTTAATTAAAACTATACAACATTGAGATTTATAATCAAATAAATTCAATATTAAAATTTAATTTAATTTATCTATAAATATAATAACATATGTATGTACAATGTGCATAAACTATTATATAAAAGATTCATTTTCAACTCACTTACAACTATAATATAATTACTTGATTTTTTGACATGACAATTTTTTTTTTATTATTATTTTTTAAGAGGATAGTTACACAATAATTGTATATGAGTTATTTTTTAAATTTTAGTTGTAGGGTAATGTGGTTTCAACAAATGTGATTTTCATAGTATATGCTACAAAAAAAAATTAAGTTATGTGCCACATGATATGATAATTGCATCATTAAAATATCAAAAAATGCACAAATGTTTAAAAAAACAAACCTTTTCCCTTTTAGTTCATCTTGAGTCCCTTGACAATAAGCATATGTGCATGAAGGTCATTGATGAAAAGGGGGAGATCTATTAATTTATTATCATGTGTCATTTGCTTAATGGTTTCCCATCCAAATTTCATATTTTCAATTTTCAAATTCCAAGTTGAAATTTAATTGCATATTAATTGTTCATAATTCAATCACATGGTTGACTTGTTTGATTTGATTAATGTGTGCACATATTGGTTTGGCTCATTTGGTTATTTTGGTCTACATGTTTACTAAATATTAGTTGTTAAAATGAAAAAACAAAAAAAATTGTAATTCATCTATGGTCTAACAAGTTTATTAAGTGATATGATGTTGTAAGTTGCAATATAATGAAAAACCAATGATTTATATATATATAGTGGCAATTTAATGGCACAATTAATTGTATCAATGGGAGTCATTGTTAACAACAATTGTAAACAAATTAAAAATGTCATATTTAATGGGTGATGAAAATGCATACACATGGCATGATCATATATGTTATGGATGTACATTAGTTACAAAATACTTGCTAGTTGGGTGCTACATTTAAGTTAGTTGTAACGTAGTTGTCGCATGCTATTAAAATGTAACTCGCCAACAAAGTCAAACATGGTTGATTATAACTTTATCTACAATGTGTATATTCCACCATATGTGTCATGACCCTAACCTTGGGTTTGTAACCAAGGTAAGGGCTTGCAAAGGTGCGGGTTGAAAACGAAACCTAAGAGTCACATTTTATATTCCTGAGAATGTAGGAGAATGTGAGGGAATGAACCCACACACTCTCAGGATTTTCGAATTTTCATAAAATAATTTCAGGGGTTAAAACTCATTGGATTGAAGAGATCTTTATACCATAAAAAATATCTTAAAACGTAGATGTCTAAAATGAGCTCGCATGACTCATTTGAGTACTTAAAACACAAGTTATGGCCGAAAGAAAAGCTAGGAGTCAAAGTGTCAATTTGACTCTCGACCACTAAAAGCTAAGAATCACCATGACTTACTTGCGTTTAAGTGGCATGCTACATATCGTTGGAAATCTTTTAATGATGGCTACAACTTTGCTTCAAAACTCACCTCAATTGAAAGTTTGCACAAGAAATTATGGGCCCCAAAGTCTTCGGAGTCCCAATTTTGAAAATTTCGAAACTCCCAAATTGGGAATCCTGAAACAAAATGACATTCGGGTGCAGGCCTCATGACCAAGCATAAAAAATATTATAAGGGGTAAGGTGGTGGCTCCCCCAAATCAGGGCCATGATGAATCTTGTGAATTCGTGTATACTAGTGGTTCATTCGTGCACCAAAAGTGCTCTAACTACGCATTAAAATGTTGTTTTTTGGTTTGTGCAAGTTAACGTGAATAATTAACTTGTTTATTATTCATCCTAGTCCCCATCCTAGAATTCCATCATGCCTCTCTACCCCTAAAATGTTGCGAACTAAGGAGCGTACCCCAACTCCTTATCCTTTCATTATTTTCACCTTTAAACACGCAATTGAGTTTATCAAAAAATTTAAGGGTGCGTGAATATAAATGTCATTTTGCAATTAATTTGCAACTACAATATAACTTTTTAATTTTTTGATTTGATTTCTATCCCCTTTTTTCAAAAATTGACAAATTTTATTTGTTTTCCCCCATAAAAAATTTAAGGTATCCAAATCACACTCCAATTAAAACATCATTTTCATCTCCATTATCTTCACCTTTTTTGACCTTTTGTAATTCCATTTTTTTCCAAGGTTTTTAATTTTTCTTTGGGTGCAAATTATGCCACAACTTGAACACCCTCCTTTTGGATGTCTTATGGAAGTTTTTTCATTAAATGACTTCCTCTTTTGCATAATTTTTTTTCCTTTTTCCAAACTTACATTATTATAATTGTAGTGGATTGTTGCATGGCAATAGATAAAATGATGTCTTTTTAAAGTGATAAAAATATTTTAAAATAATTTGGATACTATGTAAATGTCATTTTGAGTCTTGTAAATTAAAGGAATCAAATGTTTAAAGTTTTTTTTTAAAATAATAAAAGGGAAGGCATAAAATCATACAATTGATTTCAAAAAATTTGTACAACAAAAACATCCCCCTTTCTATGAAAGTACATGTTCATTGGATGAACTTGATGAAAAACTGAATCATACAAAAATTTCAAAGTCTTGAAATTTTGAAAGAAATGACTACAAGGCAAAGGACTCATTTTTTAAACCATTTGATAGTAAAAAAATGTTCAATCGGTTCAAAATTTTAGCTTTAGATGCAGGTCACACGTGTAGGAAATAATCTTGCCAAAAAACATGTTTGGTTGTCCATTGAAACTCATTTTGGGATTTTTGGGGATTTTTTACATTTTTAACATTAAACCAAAATATTCATACACAATTATGTACGAATGTGAAAAATCACCATTAACACATTAATTATTTTATATTGGACTATTCAATTTTTATCACTTAAGTTTGTTTCATGTAAATGTTATGTCTACAAAATAGTTTTAAAAAATCCTTAAGTCTTTTTTTTCCTTTTTTGGTACCCCAACCGTGAATGGACCTTTGAGTCAAAAATAAAGGAGGTCATTTTTCAACTATGACTACTACATTGATTTTTATTATTTCATGTGAAGTTTGGAGTTAGCAATACCTTTTGTAGGGACATGTTGGGAGCATGTTATGTTTAAATGTTGCTAACATGCCATAAATGATTCGAAAGTTTATGTTAGCCTAATTTTTATTTCCATCAAGGAAACAAAGCCTATTTTGTATAAAAAAATCACAAGGACCAAAAAAAGTGGGAGGGGGCAGCAAGAGTGGCACAAGGCATCTAAAACTATTAAAGTGCCCCCATGGAAGCTCGAGACTCAAGTCAAAACTCAATTTTTTTCCCAAGTCATCTTGTTCTAAAAAACTTTGGAATTCAAACACACCATTTTGTTTTGCTAGATGGAAATCAATAATCATTGGCATTTCAAAGCCATATGCTAATCCCCAAGTTTGGGCTATAATTCAAATCTTTATGAATATTTTAAGTCTTGTGGTTTGTTAATGCGTGTTGAACCAAAGCTAAGGTTATTAACTTCTCTTATGCCTTTGTTGTAGCCATATCGCTTTTATGTCAAATGTAGTTAGAGTTCTTGACATTTGATTATAGTGACACCTAAGACTTTGATGGTGAACTTCAAGTCCTATGACAACGCATATAAAAATAAGTAGTACAAGTTCCAGACCGTTTCCTTTCATTTATGATTTCTTTTCAAACCAATAAAATGCACAATATGTTAGCAATGACATTAGACCCCTTTTACAACGGTTTGGGGTTGGTCATCCAATATGTTAGCAAGAATAAGGTTTATTGAATCAAGCGCAATAGACAAGTGTTGTTCTTGCTCATTGTTTGTGCATATTGTTTATGCATACAAGTTTTTGAACCTAACTAAAGTAAATGAAAAAGCTCTAACTTTACATCCCAAACTATTGAACCCACAAATCTGTATGATTTCATGGAAACTAATGAAGACATGGCCTTGTTAATTGTGAAAGGCCCATTTAGGATGTGGAGAGTCACTAAAGAGGAATGCCAAGACTCATAGGCATGTGGAAAACCCATGAACAATAATTTTTTATGTTGGATTTATAGTTTGACAAATGTTGGGGATTGTTGAGTTTCAAATTGAGGTAAAAGAATCTTCAACATTATAAATATTTACACAAACTTAAGATGCAATTAGTTGGGCATGAACAATCTTCATATGCTCATAAACATTTACAAAAATTGGCTTAATGGTGCTTGTGTTATAGGTCTTCCATCCATGGATAAAGATGAACATGTTGATGGTTTGCCATCCATGGAAAATTAATGGAGATGGAAAAAACATTATTGGATGAAAATGAAGATGTAATTGCATCACTTGGGCTTTTGGACTTGGAGGATAACAATAATAGGCTTTAAATACATCTTATTTCTTATTATTTGCATCTTTTAAATAATTTTTCCCTTCAAGTTTGGCTTGTGTTTGTCAAAGTTGTGTATTCAATTTGTTGTTTTTGGTTGTGATAGGTTTTGGAATTATTCTGGAATAGCCCATGCCTTAAGAATTGGACATGATGTACACACAAAAATTGCCCAACTTCATGTTTTATTTGTTTCCTCCTTATTACTCATTTTGAATTTTTGTATTTTGATTTTGGCAAAGTTAGGGTAGAATGGTGTTAATTTGGGCCCAACGGGCCTTGAAGTAAGGTAATGTTGAAAGCAAAAAAAGGTGAATTTGATGAGTTTTGAACAATAATTTTGGGGGTAGCACAATAACACATTTTGGGTTTTATGACTAGCTTTTATGACTATGTATTAGTTTAAAAGGGCATTTGCAACTAATGACTTTTGAGTTGTTAAACCCATGTTGTTTCACCCATTTAGTCACAAAGAACATATAGTTTCAAAGCTCAATCGTCCTATCTACTAAGATTTTTAAAATTTTCTTATAATATTGAAATTCCATGTCATCATTGACCTTGGTATGACATGTAAAGTGCATGCCATGTCGACTTAGTCATTTTACTCAACTAAAAGTTACAAAAGATGCCTTAATAGATGGGTGGTAGGTGTAAAAAATCTATAAACACATATTTAATTATGAGTCATCACACATGAGCAAAAGTCAACCTATTATAGCCTAGTTAACTTAAGCTACCTAACCTAAGCTAAGTGGCCTAGGTTAAAAACAAACTTTAGCCTCCGAGGCTAGGTAACTCAAACTAGGCTACCTAACCTAGGTTAAATGGCCTAGGTATCATAAGTCACAAGAACTAGGATTGATTAATGTAGTTGTATGTAAACCCAAAGCTAAACCCTTTGTTTCCACTTTGGAGTTCAAATCTTCATCCATTGTATTATCACATTTTTATACTAAGTCTATTAAACACAAAATTATAAAGATCATTTTTTTTAGCTTCAAATTATATGAAGCCACCCTAAATTAACATAGCCAACCTACCTACTACCCTAGCCTAAATTAACCTAAACTTTCATGACCAATCAATAAATGTAATTTTATTGAAATTAGTGTCATGAGTCATTAGGTTGACTATTGGTTGTTAAGACATTCTTAGTTGCTTCCATAATCATGTTGGACATTGTAGTTGCATTACCAAAATCAATGTGTGGTTGATTCAATTAGAGGTCATGGAGTCATAAGAGGGACATGCAACTCATATGTTTTGTTTCACTTGAACTTTCCAAATGTTGACAATGATCAATTATGCCACAATGACCAAATGAAACTAAAGTTTCTATTGGCTTTCCATTTCATCCAAATTTCTTTCCATTTTAGCTAGAAGCCCAATGGGAGGACCTAGTTCCATTTTCTAAGCATGTTGTACAAGAGTTTTTGCATCGAGTTAATTCCCTCCCTTTGGTAAAAAACACATTACAATGGATTTTTGTGGAAGTCATAGTGGTAATTTTACAAAGATTAATCAAGTCTTGTTGTATCCAACTCAAACACATTCGAGAAATTTAATTTTAAAAAAATGAAAAAAATTCAACTTATGTTTCAATTGCCCAAAATCTTAAAATATTACATTAAAAACATCAATATTTAATTAAAGGTGGACTTTGCAATGTAGGATACATATAATGTCATAGTCTAAAATATTATTGTTATAATTCTTTTATTTTTAGTGGAGTTGATGAACATGCCTACAACTTTTTTCCACCTCACATTGAAATATCATAACACATAAGATGAAAAAATCAAGTAAGAAAAAGTCTTTCATTTGTTTTAAAATTCAATTAAATGAAATCTTTAAAATTGTAAAATCCATTTAAATATTTAAATTGATTTTTTAAAAAGCCATATAAAGGTGTTTAACAAAGGTTTACATTAGGGTGGTATGAACTAGGAAATGAAAAAAAAATAAAAAATTTCAACATCATCATTTAGATGTTTTCATTAAAAAATCAATAGATTTGGATTTTTAAAATGGACTTTGAACTACCCATTTTGGTCCATCCTAATGTGCTTTCACCCCTTTGTCTTCCATTGTATCTCATGAATGTTTCCTTTCCATTCCATTGCTAAAAACTCAAGATCAAAATTTAGGTTGTCCAAAGCTTCATGAAACATTTTAAATGTCATTCCCTGAAAGCCAAATTTAATGCAAATTTTTATTCTCCTTAAAACATTCCCTTTGACCTTTTATTGGCTAAAATAGTGTAAGCATGATTTGACATCATATACAAGGGTGTCATTCTAAGTATCACCATATTTGGAACTAGGGTCATTTATATTAGGCCTAAAGTGCTTAGGGGTGTAGAAGATTGCAACTAAACATGTAATTAGATTATCATATGTGCCCAACCACTCATCACAATTTGTTTCTTGAATGGGTTCCTTTAACATTTTTCCATACATTATGGGTACATTATCCACTGTCTAATGCCAAATGATATTCTCATTATTCTCAACTAGATGAATTTCACATTTGGCTAGGTTTGCCCATGTTATGAAGTTTTTGCTTTTTGTACTCCATAATTTACACAACAAAGCCCAACTTTCACTAGACCAAAACATGATATTCATGATTTGATCATTTTATTACTAATGCTGAAACCTAATCATGTAATCATATGTGACGTGTAAAATGTCTTGTAATAATTATTAAAACTACATGATTATAGTCATTTTTTCAGTTGGTCAATATATTTATAACTTGAGATGCAATTAATTTGAAGTAATCCTTGGACCAAGCAAATAAATTATGAGTGATTTTTTATCCACCTAGCCTATTGCATATCACATTTGTTACAAATATAACCAAATATTGGTCACAATGATGGCATGGACTTAAAGTCCTTAAATGTATATAAAGGTTTACTAGGGATATATTAAAAATATATTGTGTAAATGTATATATCTAGGGATATAAAGGTAAGTTGGGGGTCAATAATAGGTAGGTAGGCAACTTACCTACTTACCTAGCTTAACAACTTACCTAACCTACCTAATCTACTTACCTAGCTTACTTATTTATTTGGCATAGGCTCCTTACCTACATACCTATGTATCTATTTAACTTTATTACCTACCTATCTAAGTAGGTAATCTAGGTAGGTAGGTAAAATAAATAATAAGTAAATATAACCTACCTACATAACCTATGTTAAATAGGTAGTAATTAGGCTATGTAGGTAGGTAGGTAGGTTATAGAGTAGGGTAAGGTAATTAGACTACATATTTATACCTACCTACATATATATTATTTTACCTAGGTTTAGGCTAAACTAGGTAGGTTGGATAATAGGTATTAGGAAAATGGGTTAATAAGTATTTTATTATTGTGTGGGACAAAGGATGTGGGATAGTGGTGCAATATTGTTTCCTTTTCCTGAAATTTATCCCATATCTTTTGTCAAAAACTTCAACTTTGTAAAGTACATAATTAAATGAAAGAATACTCTACACATGATACATGAACAAAAAATATTCCTTTAAGTGCAAATATCACTTGGGATGAATTAATAAAAAAGGCTTGTGACTACAAAATTAAATATGATCCTACTTACTTAAGCTTACCTACCTACATAGGTTTTTAACTTAGGTTTCTAAGCTACAACTTAGTCCTAGGTTAACAAATAGGTCTAACTAGATTTTCCATGTGATTTTACTATGGTTAAACACATGCTTACCTTCATAAACCAATAAATACATATTATTTAATTATATTTCTTGGTTATAATAATATAAATTATTGTCTTTCTCAACTACATAATCATAAAATTCACATGACCAATTGCATAAATTATTATGATAAAAAAAAATACTAAGTAAAAAAACCACAACTCCATTTTACTACATAGTCATGTATTCATTAATGCCACATATTATTACAAACATAATCATATGTGAAATAAAATGTACACCACATTTTGGCCCTATGACCATGGCCCAATTTAGGTCAAGAGCCACCACTTATACCAAGAGGGCATGTGTAGCATTTATCAATTTGAATTGAAATAATTTTTTTAGGTTGGAATCATAGGGCTTGAAAGCTTCAAGCACTTGTTTGCATAACAAGGTACATAATAATAATTCCTCTAGTTCAATCAATTTTAACCCATCTATGTTCTTGTGTACGTAATGATTCAATAATTAACCTTAATTTTGGTATAATGATCTTTTCTTGCCCACAAAGTTTTGTTAGAGATACGTACAACCTTTCACCACATTTTTTATGCCACCCCAAATACTAATAAAAAATCAAAGAGTAGTTGTTAACATTGAACTATTAACAATCACTACCCAACTAGCTAATGGCAAATAAATTGCATTCCAAAAATTGAGCTTCTTATGGATTCATTTTTGAAATTAGGAAATTGTCAACCTTGTTGACATCAAGGTCTAGACCAACATCGTGCCCATAAATGGTTTGGGATTAACACTTTGTGTAAATGTAAATCCCATAATGAAATTTATTTACACTTCATGTAAGTGTTTAATATCCATTTAGATTTGTGTAGATGTACAACACAAAACATGTAAGTGCAAGTGTAAAACCATGTAAATTTATTTTATGCCATGTAAAATAGTGTAAATGTAAGTGTAAAACAAATACACTTGTATGATTTTATATGGTCATGTAAAATAGTGTAAGTGTAAAACAATATAATTTTTTTGTGGGGAAGGGGGGATTTCATAATGTTTTTGGCGATAGGCCAATCAGATGGCCCATTGCAAAAAAAAACCCCATCAAAACATGCACCCACAATTAATTAATATGGATTTGCAAGAAGGTATGGTCACTACAGGGGTATAATAAATATATAAGAAAATTATTATATATATATATATATATATATAGCACCAAAAGACTAAGTTTGGTCATAAGCATGAAAGTGTAAATTTGACAAATATTTACATTGGCCTTGTGTAAGTGGGAGTGTAAAAAAAATTATATACAAATCAACAATGTAAGTGTATAAAGTTTGGATGTGTAAATGTAAATGATTTACACTTCATGGGATTTACATGCCATATATATGACTATTGACGATTACACGCACAACACTGGTCTAGACCAAAAGGAATGTGTAAGAACTTGGATAAGTTTCTATCCTTAGGCCATTTCCATGCAAAGATTTCAATCCAACTAATTTTTTTTTTTTTTCCTATATAATAGTTCCAATAAACCATTTATTTCTCCAAGACGTTTATACTTAAAAAGAAATTTAGTAGATTAATCACATTCCAAATATTTCCTTCATCTTGCCTAATTAAAATAATTGTGTCATCAACATATTATGATAAAAAAAAGAAAAACCTTGTGAAGCACCCCCCTATCTAATCAATTGAAACATGAATACCATAATACCTTGGTGGATTCAACACATGAATTTCAAATAATTAATTTAACTTTACTAAAACACAAAACTAGAGAACCCCCACTCAGCCGATAACATGTTATGGGGTGAAATGATGTGGAACGAAATTTAGGATGAAGATAAAACCTAATGAATGAAAAGGGATCTGTGTAGCCAAAATGCAAAAGGTGACAAAAGAAAGGTAGTCGATGAAGGTTTCTATTTCTTTTTAGTTGTTGTGAGTGTGTGTGTTTGTTTGATGCAGGTAATAGGGTCATAAAAGTGTGTGGTGTGCTTTGTATGAGTAATGTTCAAAGACAATGAGGAAGTTAGGCTTTTGGTTCTGTGTGAGTGATGGTCTTTTGGATATGGCAGGATTTGTGGAAGGATTGATGTTGGTGTAACCAAAAGAGAAGGTGTCGAGACAAATCAACAAATGTGACTACCATCATGGGCATGAACAGAGTGGTTTCTCTGCAGATCTTCTCAGGCAAACCACAAATCGCTAACCCTTTCTTGCTAAACTCATCACATAATGCGCCTACCTACCTACACAAATCCTTGGACAGCAACAGTTCATGCATCCACAAATCGGCAGAGCAGACAAACATAAATCACAGATCACACCTTGCCTTTCATGTAAATTTCCAGAGAGCACAAGCTTTCTAACTTCCTTGTATTCATCAAAGATCAGACACTTATGAAAGTCTAGCCCTTACAACACTGCTTGGCCAAGTTGCTGGCGCAGCGAAAAAAATTGCAACAACCTAGCCAAGTTTTTCCAAAAGAAACAACTCTTTACACAACTCAAAACAACTCTACCACTCCATCACCTCCCCTTGCTGATGACCTCGTCTGGATATTTCAGCTCCCCTGTTCACCCTCGCCTCCTGTCCTCCCGTCCTCTTGTCCTTTCGCCGCCCGCCTTCCCTCATCAATAGAGCTCCATCCCTCAGCATCATTAGCGCCGCCTTTTCCCTGTACTCCATAATAGCCCACAAAGAGAGAAAACCTCCCCATGCAATGTCCATAGCAGTAATGGAGAGATTTCGGCTGTGGAAATGACGACTAATAAATCAAAAAGCAAACCTTAAAAACATGCCGTGTTCACACCAATGAGGTGACCTGTTGTTCGGTCACACATGTAACCCCTCCGTTCTTAAAAAAAACTGGGTCCCTTAGCTTCATTCAATTTGGTTGAACGTGATAGATCTGAAGATCTCTATGAGGCCTTTCCCATTCGCGTCCATCTGCATCCTGGACGAAGCACACTCGACTGTCGTCTTCAAAATCAAAGTTCCCCTCTCCATCTACGTGCCCAATGAATTGGCATGGACCTTCCCAGCTCGCAGCCAAGGCTTTCTTCCTTTTTGGTTTCTTCATTTTGACCATCGTTTCACCTGCAACAAGACCTTCAAAAGTGTGCTTACCTTTTCTGGTAGCATAGGTCCTCCTCTGTTTCTGCTGCGCTTGTTCCACATTGAGTAAAACACTTTCGTGGATGCTCGCTATAAGCTTCATTTTCTGCAGAAATTGCGCTGCAGCCACTTCAACATCAACATCGTCATCAGTTACAGCAGTTAAAGCGTGCAGGTAATTGTCTACCCTAAGACGGGGTGTGCGACTAGTGAAAATCATGAAGGGTGAGAACTTGGTGCTAGACTGGATCCCACATCTGTATCCAAACAATATCTTAGCCAGATGTTCATCCCAACAATCTATGCTTTCGGGTGCTGCAACAAGAACGATAATGTCGTGTTTGATGGTCTTGACCAAACGCTCTGCCATCCCATTACACTGAGGCCACTGGGGCGCAGTGTGCTGATGTTGGATGCCGTAGTCTTTGCACATAACATCGAATTCTGCAGCCCATTCTCCACCATTGTCAGTCAGTACAAACTTGGGGACTCCATACC
>Ga0116227_10014277_pt1 | contig 12160 bp, 6 predicted proteins | sample S1TSphgellanicum_FD_89693 | JGI IMG/M metagenome (GOLD analysis project Ga0116227, IMG submission 89693) | Host-associated microbial communities from peat moss isolated from Minnesota, USA - S1T2_Fb - Sphagnum magellanicum MG | ecosystem: Host-associated > Plants > Peat moss > Unclassified... | reverse complement strand
TTTGTTTTTTAAATTTTCATTTTTTTTTTTTTTGAAAAAAAAAAAAAAAAATCTTTAATTAAAGTACAAAAAAAAAAAAAAAAAAAAAAAACATGTGGAACATGACAAATGATCATATTGAGTATTTTCACTAAAATCAACGATTCTTTCACACACCCAATTGGATTGGAGTTAAACTAATTGAAATTAATGTTTCTAAATAAATAATCTTAGTGCCAAAATTAAAATTTATAAAAGTCATTATGTTCCCGCATTTTGCATCCTAGTTTATCAAAGACAATACATTTCACATATATAAGATTATGCTTCCATTGTCTAGTGGTAAAAAAAATTACATTATAGCTTAAATATTACTTTTAAAAAATTCTAAGAACTCCAATAGTTAAGACACGTAGTCTAGTTTAACAAGAAATATGTGAATTCAATAGACAATATAGGTGGTAGATGTTAAGGAAGTTAAATTCTATTTCACAATCAAAACTTCAAACTAGATGTAAACATTTTGTCATCCATCATTGAGATTTTCAACATGTAATAGTCAAGGATGCAAACATTGATATAATAACTAAGAAACTTATATGAACAAGGTTCTAAAACAAGGTGAATCTACATTATTTTCATGTTTAAACTTGACAATGTTGCCAACTTTAAATCATAAGTTGTTTCGAGTTTTCACCTTATCCTAGGCTCAAAACGAAGGTTAGAATTAACTTTGAATCATAAGATGTTTCGAATTTTCACCCTATCATAGGTTCATAACAAAGGTTTAAATTAGACATGAGGATTGGGTTGATAAGAGTTGGCAACATTTTAAACACCTACATTAGTTGAAAGGAAAGTGTGTGAGAATGCAAAAGAAGGCCCCAAAAATTTCATTGCATTCCCACTTTGAAAGACAAAAATCCCCAAGTTGTCCCAAATCTTTGCATCAAGGTTTGGGGACCAAACCAATGTAGGATGGGTATTTTGATTTTTTAAATACCAATGGGGCAAGGTTTTTGAAAAAAAAAAACTAAAAACTATGTGTGTCCAAGTTTTATGTTTATTTTTAATTAGTGAATCACCTAGGGCAAGTGTTTAAATTTTATTTTTCCAAGGTATGGACAAAGGGCAGGTATTTCTTTATTTTTTAAGGCGGGTATTTGAAAGGTTCTTTGAAAAACATTCGGAACACCTTGTCAAGGCTATCATTCAATTTTCTACCAAATACCCAAAACTAAATTCAAGGTTCTTAATTTTTAAAAAATTATCACCCAATTTTTTACCAAATACCCAATCTTGGATTAAAGTTCCAAGTTCTTTGAATTGGGGACCAAATGGAAAAAAAATTATAATTTTTTTTACACATTAACATTGTACATTAAATGAACAATGTGTGGAAAAATCTTTATATATTTTAGGAAGCACTTGAATTTTTTAAAATTATTTTAAAAATAAAATAATGATATAGTTTAGGTATATTTTAAATATATTATTATAAGGAATTATAGCACCTTATTTTCATTTAAATAAATTATATTTATTTATTTATTTTCAATAAGTCACACACTATATTTATTTACACATCATTTTGAAATGACCACCCCAATTTTTTTTTGGGAAAATGAAAATGTTAAGTCCTTGCATGTGCGAAAGCTTGTGCATGTAGTGATGCATAAGGGTCCACTTCATCAATCACAAGCAAACCTTTGAGATTCCACTAAGATCCACATTATTATTTTTGGAGGTTCAATAAACACCTTTCATGTGTTCTACTACCTATAGGTAGAGATGTAAGTTGCTTTGATTGAGCAATAAAAAGTCTAATATTTTGCAAGAAAAATGTACTCGAATTTCCTTCACAAGGTGAGATGTTATGGCTTAACACCTTTGCTCAAAATGTGTGACAAGTATGCCATGATTTCTCATCATTCACTTCATTGCAACACTAGTCACACTTTAAAAAATTTAAACCTTTGTTACCCCTATAAGTATAAAGCTTTGATTGTACTAAACCTTGAATCCAAGGAGTTAAAAGTTGAAGGCACGATTATGACGTGATGAAAAAAGGTGTCGGATATAAAACAAGCTTGAATAGAAAACACAAGATGTAGCAATGCAAAGAACAATGGGCTTGGGATACGAGAATTGCACAAAAAGAAACAAAGAGAACAACCTCAGAAGATTATCCTAATATCGAAACCATATTAATATCAAAACCCTAAAACCTTAAAACACCTTCAAGTTTTTCAAAACAATTTCATGAAACAATTGATTGCAAACCCAAGTTCTAGAAGAAAGAAATAAAATTTGCAATTGCAAACCCAAGTTCTAGAGGAAAGGAAGAAAATTTTGCAATTGCAAACCAAAGTTCTGGAAGAAATGAAGGAAATTTGAAATTGCAAACCAGCAGCATCCTCTAAAAACACCTCACAAAGAGACTGGTATGAATTCTCTTTGCCCAGATGGTCCTTAATCATCACCATCATCATCATTCAAAGTCATAGCAATCATCATCACGATCAGAGATTGATAGTTTCAGAGGTTTCTCACAAACAAGAAGGTATTGTAATGCCAATTGTTTGGGCAATATCAATTGCATGTTGGCTCCTCATCCTGCTTCAAAGTAGTTGCATAGCATTGCTTGCCAATCCAATATCCAAAAGCAACTCAGTTTCTCCCTCTTAACACAAACTAAGTTATTCTTGACTTCCGAAATTCTGAAATACTGCTCAACCTTTTCTTCTGAAGTAGATCAAATGTTTTGGCCTAAAACTGCCAATTGTCCATGGCAAGTACTTGCAGGATGCCTGCTCTATATGGATTTTGCAATTACCTCTTGAAGGGGCAATGCTCAAGAGATGTTGAAGAAGCATTTTCCCATGTTCATGGGTGTGGTAGTACATGGCAGCTGGAGGGTATGTGGACCTCTCTAATCACATAAGCCCAGGTTGGAGAACCAAAGTTGGAGGAATATGGATGGTGCAAACATGTGTGTGGGCAATTGGGTATGTGTTGTTGATTTCTACGGGGAGCTTGAAATGTCACGTAATGATTGCTGCAGCAGCACTGATCCAATTTCCTATTGCTCCTCAGTTATGTTTTATGCACATTCTTTCTTTGCAGGACGTGAAGATTTCAAAGCTGAAGAAGCCTCCTGATCATCAAGAAGGTGAGAAGTTCTTTTTAAGGGTTCATGCTTCCCTTGAAGACTTGGGCTTTCCTGAGGCCACAGGAGTTGCGGTGTTTTGGGTTTCAGAAATTTGCATGTATATGCATCTAAAATGCATGTCCACAGTTTCAGTTAGTCATTCTCTGAGGCATCCATTACTGGGTCTCTAAATCTCAGGAATCTAAAGAGATTTTCCAGAGAGAAAGTTTGAAAAGAGCCCCAGGTACAAACTAGGGGACATGATTCGAGGTTGAGAGGGATTGATTGATGCATTGGGATGGATGGATCCCAGGAATTGGGTTGAATGTGAGATTGCAGTCGAAGTCAATGCCAAAGATATCCGATCCCTCTTGGGTGTGGCTGATCTGATATTGATGCAGATGTGCCCATTTTGAGCTTCTCATCATGTAGCATGCATCACCAATCTTCAATTTTTTTTCTTTGCCCTGAAACAAAGCAACATCTGAACAGGAGGAGTAGATTGAATCAGCAGCTTGCATCTCAAACCCATTGTTATTATGGTACATAGCCGCATCACAGAAAATGTAATTTCACATTGCAGCTTTGCTCTATAATCCTGTAACACAGCAGAATCTGATCAATCGTGCGCTAGACCACACTAACATGATGTAATAATGCATGTATTGGGTATGTATTAGTACTACATACAAAATGTCAAGTTAGTGGGGGTTTAGGGTTTAGGGTTTAGGGTTTATTTTTCTTTTGAATCAGAGTCAGAGTATAATCGGTTTACATCTTTTCTACTTCCAGATTTAAGTGTGTGTCAACATGGGATTGCTCAACTCTGCCTTTGATTGATTAAATTCAAACAAACTATGACCACCCGCCAGTTGGGTCCAACTTATTAAATATGTTCAAAGAGTTTTGTAGCTCAAATGCAAATGCGTAGCAGACACCAAAGTAGGATTTGGGTTTTGGGTGTTCTTTGGTGAAGAGAGATCTAAACCCCATTTGTGTTGCATATATATGACCTAATGATCCAGGGTTTCTTTGAAGTTTGTTCACTTGCAAATATACCACAATTTCATGAATGATGCTATTATCTTTTTCACTTGCAAATATACCACAATTTTCATGAATGATGCTATTATCTCATTAGTACCACACGCAGCCACTAATTATGTTTTCATTCTCTTGTCAACAACATAAACTCACAAGAACCTAAATATGATTTTCTCACAATTCAATTCATCTTTCACATTTTTCTTGAACTCATACAATCGGAAAAATGGAGGCAGATTTGATGTGGCATTTGAACAAACATTGGGATTATGGGTAGGAAGATGCAATTTTTTTTTTTTTTTAAAACCCCCTTATTTTGGCCTATATAATCTGTGGTCCATGAAATTATCATGCCAATAGCTTGAAAGGTCAATCACATGTTGTTAGGGGAGTTGTAGTTAGGGTTTTCTGTTTTCAATTTTGTGATATCAAAAATTTGGTGAAATTTTGCACCCAAATAAAAGAAAAAATTACTCAAACATACAAATGAAAAAAAAAAAAATCCAAACTTTTGCCAATTTTTGTTGAAAAAATGCAAAAAAATTTCCCCCAAGAAAAATAATGGTTGCAACTTGTTGTGAGGAGATTAAGCTTGTTGTCGGATGATAGCAAAGTTGCCAAACACAATACAAGTTTGAATTAGGAGCAATTTACATATGAGGATATCATAGTAGATCATGAAATAATAATAATAATAATAATTTTTTGATAAAAGAAAATTAAATTTTGAAAAAAAAAATTATTTGTGGAAACTAACCCTAGGCTATGGAAGATGCAAAATCTGCATGAAATCTTTACATGGCAAAATGCAGATAATGTTGGTTGGAGTTGTAGGGGAATTTTTCAGGCCTACTTCTAATGGGTAGGTATGATGGGATTAGGGCAATGTTTTTTTTTTCTTGGCAAAAGTTTCGCTATTTTTTGACAAAGAAATTGGGAAATTTTTGGAAAATTAGCCTATTGTGTACATCACAACTTCCTATATCCTAGGATATATTGCTACAAAACAAAGAAGCCATTGCTACAACATCATGAACAATTTTACTACAAAATCAAACCCAATAGACTTATTTGTGTAGTCATCCTATTTTTGGAGACTTGTGTTGAGCTTGCATTTTTTTTTTGGGTTTCATCTTGAGTATTGAATCACCTACAAAATCACCTATATTTGGAGACTTGTGTTGAACTTGCATTTTATTTTTTGGGTTTCATCTTGAGTTTTGAGTTACCTACAAAATCACCTTGATAGTCAACTAACATCAAAACTCAAGATGGAAAGCATGAAAGAAAAAGCACTATGATTTAAAATGTTTGATATTGTTTGAACCTTGTATCCTACGTATTTCACAAATAACTCTACTATTGTGCAAGAATAAATAAAAGCCATGATGTTTTTTAGTCGAATTGAAAGAAATTTTAATGATTTAGTTCTAAAATAAGAAAAAAAACGAGGGATGATAAGAGTGCATATGGAAAAAAGGATGAGCCAATAGGAAAAATGCATGGTGGCCACCATTGATTATTTCGGTGGCAATTTTTTGTTATTTTGCCCCAAAACAATTTGAGAAAAGCTTGCAAGAACATGTTTTTCTAGTGTAGAATGTATTTTTTAGGATTTCTTTCCCCAAAAATAACAAATGCTAATAAATCCTAATTAACTTTTGAAAAATAATACTAATGGGAAGCGATATATAATATTTACCCAGTTTTGGTGTAAACCATAGTGTTCATATAGATGGAAAATTGTGCTAGTTCAAAAGAACACAATAATTATTAGGAATTTTAAAAAATAAATCCTTGCAAATATTTCACTCTGTGGTCAAATTCTTCATAAATTAATTTTAAAATGTTAAAATTTGTCAAAACTTCCAAGGGCAAAAATGTTGAAAGTATAAGAAATTCAAAGACCACACCCAAACACCGTTGCCTAATTTCTTAAAACGTGAGATTGACAAACATGATAATTGTTGTATCTTCAAGTTAGAACATACTAAAATTGTAATTAGATGAAATTTCAGATATTTTTATATAGATTCAACTTGACAAAAAAACACAATATATTGAAATTCTAAAAATTACAAGATTGAAGTAACACAAAACTTCAGGCCACAACATGCTTGGCCATTATAATCATAAAATCTTGTCATTTTTTGGAAACCTCTTCTAAGTTTTAATTTTCAACATTTTTTTTAAACATGTCATGGTCATCATTAAAACAAAAGTCTAAAATTTTGCAACCTTCATATGCACAAGTTATATTGAAATATTAGAATCCAACATCCAACATGTGTTGAAAGCTAAAATAAAGCTTAGTTAGTTTGAGGTGCCAAAAGCTTCCTTGCCTTAAAATTAATTCAAATCAACATTTGGGTATCAAATTTGACCATTGGGTAACAAGGTACACTAAACGATTTCACTAATTGGGTTGGCACTTGTTTATATGAAACTAACAAATAGTGTGTTGACAACATGACTTCCTCACTCACTTTAGGGTGGAATAATGTTTTTGTTATTAGAAAACCTCCACCACAATACAAGCGATTTGATAGCCAATTTAAAGAGGTGTAGAAACATCATTCCCACTAATGAAGCAAGAGGGTCAACAACTTAAAGAATCAAAGTAGCCAAACGATGTTGCCAACAAAGTGGAAATGTGGGAAGGCAAGATCAAAGTAGGAGGATGAATGGTGAAAAATGATCAAACAATTGTCAAATGGAGAAAGAAGAAAGGTCGAGATTCTTTTTTATTGAAGTGTATTTGCACAATTTGCCATGATATCATATGGTAGACCTTGTTGATTCCACTAAAGCTTAAGAATGCTTACAATTGAAGTGTATCAAAAAGCTTGCAAAATTTCGATAACAATTGTTTCCACAAGTGTCACATGTTGTATATTCTATTCCAAATTGACAACTACAAATTGAAGGTGAAGACACCTTTAGAAGTCATGATGAACCTACTTGCACCCCAAACAATTCCCAAATTGAAATTTCATACTTGTAGAAAAGAATTTATTATTATTATTCTTTTCTTCTTTTCTCTTTTCCAAGCATGATGTGATCACCTTGGCTATGGTGATGGATGGATGAAATTTAAAGGAAAAAGTGAAAATGAATAAAAAGAATTTTTATTTAATTGTTTTATAAAAGGATTAAAAAGGTAATTAAGAAATTATTTGAAGTTAAAAGAAGTTTACTTTAAAATTTAATGAAAGGGTGTCATTTTTATTTTTATTTTCAAAATTTAGGTTATTTTTTGAATAGTCAGGCTGAAAAAAGAAAAAGGAAAAAAGGGGGTGGGGAGGTGGCACTAAAAAAAATAAAATAATTACATGAAAATGTGAACACATATGTTAATGTGTCCTTAAGCTTGTCAAATGGTATTAGGGTAAATACCTTGCTAATTCCTAATGTTGTAATGGAATGCAACTCAATGTGCATTCCTTATCTCCATGAACTTGAGGGTTAAAGGGGGTGTGAAAAAATTATGGGATGAGACAAGGATGAAAGTGTTAATGTGAGCTCACAAATAAGTTAACCTACACACACCAAGCAAAAAGTTGAACCTAAATGGTGCCAAAACTTGATCACAAATTACAACCCAAATTCATTTGATTCTATATCTTCAAATGAAAAATGCAAGTTCATATTCAATATTTACACTTCAAGACCTTTTTAAAGGTATAAAAGAAAGCCCAATTTAAACACAATTTTTAGTAGTTGCATTTTTGTTCCATAGATTTGAAACATTTCACGATTCTAACTTCCAAAATGATTCTCACGTGGGAATGTTTAAGATTCACCTCCTTTGCATTCTCTCTCACATTTGTGAAAATATGCATGAATTTTAAAATATTTTTTTGACTAGCATCCTCTTTTGTGCTTCCAACATTGGTCATGGCATTAGTTGAATATGTAAGAGACTCAATGTGAAGCATCACTTTTTATTTTAGTACAAATTTTTCCCTTTCGAGATGCATTTTTATTAAAGTAATTTTGATTTGAATGAGAAATTGACAATTTTCTTTTGCACATAAATTTATGTCAAGCAACCCTATCCATGTACAAGGAGTTCCATTTGTATTGGAGTCTATAATTGTCTCTATTCATTGCTCATGTTTAAAGGGAAAAAAAAAGGTTAATTCACCCCAAAAAAATGTTTAAAACTTTGTTTTTGATTCCCAAAAAAAAAGAAAAACAAAAAAGGCATAAACCAATGCTCACAAGTGATGGACAAATTCTCACAAGGTGTGAATAGAAATAGGAGACCAACATCACTATGCTCATGAATGATGGTTGAATCATTGACAATTGCAATCAAAATAGGAAATCAAAGTTTTCCTCTCAAATAAAAAACTCACAAGATTTGGATTGACACGGATGAAAGCTCAAGGGTTCAATTACCGCAACCTAAGGTTAGTTTCCACATTGACAAATGAATAATTATTATTTTTTCAAAAAAAAAATTTTTTTCTAAAATTTTGAAATTATATATATTTCCATCATCTACTATAATATTTGTGATATGAGTAGTGAAATTATTCAATGTAACTTATGATAATTATGATGATTTTCAACATGTCAACTTCATATTTTCACAAATTTTCATTTCACTATTTTGAGAATTATTTAATGACAAAATTAACCTTAATGTAAGATAGTGTGTTTTAACATAGGCAATAGTGAGGACCAACTACCTCTAACTTGCATGCCCATTTACTTGGTTTACCATGTGATCCCTAATAAATGTTACATTGTGCCTCCATATTAACCATGATTTGGGGTAGTTCTAAATTCAAATTGGGTGAAATCAAAATTATGATAAATAAAAAAATTATTTCATTGTAAAATTATTTTGAGCTTCAATTTTGATTGATTGTTATGAAATTTTTTGGCATACAATTTTTTTAAATAATTCAATAGAATATATATATATATACTCATGGGAACACTTATTGGTTAAAGGACTAAACATGAATATCCTCTTTCATTGTTTTAACGTTTTAAAATGTCATTTTGCTTTAGTGAAAGAAAAAAATTCAAAACAAATAGTGTCATGGTTCTAATTGTTTATCTTAACTACGATTGCATCCAATCACAATTAACTTGTCTCACCTTTTATATAGGACAATAGGTTATAATGTTAATTCGCCTTTTTTTTAAATAAATAAAGGCCATTTGTAAAACGAGGGCTTGGAAAACATAGTTGTTTGAATTTGGTCATTTGCATTATTAAGGTGAAAAATATTTTTTCTTATTTTTTTTCACCCAAATGTTCACTTGCTAACTCCTTAAAAGAAATTTCATCTTTTGTTTTGCCTTTTGTCATCATGTATGTAACCACATATAATAGATGTTTTTGTTTAAATTGATATGACATACAAATGATCAAAGATTGTAAAAATTATTTGAGGAGAAGATTCTATTAAGTGGTGACAAAATGTTAATCTTGACCTTCTACATGCAATTGCATTAGATGGGTCCCCGATTTTATTTTGGTTACTTTCAAAATATGGTTGCTTTCTAGTTCTCAACATTTAAAAACTTGATGACTTCCTAATCGTGGGGGGAAAAAAAAAATAATAAAATCCAAAAACCAGATATTTTCCTTCACTTTGTGTCAATAACAAAATTAATTTAACTTGTTTTTCTTGATAAAGGAAACAAACACCCTTTCTTTCTACCAAGTATCTTGCATTTTGGAGAGGCAAGAGTTTGCAAGAGAAATCCATACAAATTACACATGGGGGGGGGGGGGGTTCAATGGGTAGAGAATTCAAGATTGGCCCAAACATTTTGCACAAATGGATATCAAAAGGATTATGTTGTTACTTAGGTGCTCAAGATAGTTATTTAAGCACCTAATAATTCATTTTAATGCAAATTTAAAAATTAAAAAATTAAAAAAAAATCAATCAATCCTAAACCCTAAACCCTAATCTTTGTGATGTCCTCTCTCTCACCAATGAGGAGAAAGCACAAAGGATGAATGCACCCAAGTCCTTCATGAGGCCAATCAATCCACCATATAAACTAGGGTTGGCTACATTTATGAATGAATTTTTGTACACACAAAGGATGAATAATAATAAAATAGTCATGAACTTTGTTGCAACTAAACATCCTTTGCATAATCTATCTACTTATATAAAATAATTGGTGTCCGCACATGCTTGATTCAGTAATTCGTGATTGGCTGGAGCCCTCCCCCCTCCTCCGTCCCTTGAGAGCCATGAGTGGAAATATGTGAGCCCTGCATCCTAGTAATAATAATCATATATATTAATTCACTTGGTCTGTCTGTGAGAGCGATTCTGGACGGATAGTTGTTTGAAAAGAAAAGTTTTTTTAAAAAACGAAAAACATCAACCAAACATTGTTGAAATAACACACCTGTGCATTATGCACAGGGTTCACACTAGTAATAAGAAGGGCAAATAATAATGCCAATCCAAAATGCACACACAACTTATCCACTATGGGGCAAAGGACCTATTAACAATGCTTCAAATACACAAAACAATGACATTATTGGGTACACAAGATTAACCCCCTTTTTTTGGGATACCCTAGTAGAAGAACAACAACAAACACTTTGGGATGAGTAGAAGAATGAAGTAATAGGAAACCTACATAACAACACTACTTTATTTATGGTATTCATTCCAAAAGAAGACAACAAAATAGGTGGAAGATGAAGAAGCTTTGTTTTTGTTGTGCAACTATCTTCTCTCTCTCTCTTGATCAAATGTTTAAGCATTTGGAAGACAAAAATAGGTGGAAGATGAAGAAGCTTTGTTTTGTCTATATTATTGTGCAAACTATCTTCTCTCTCTCTTTTGATCAAATGTGTTGAGCATTCATAACACATTTATTGGAATAATTGACCCAATTTGAACTCTAATATGACCATTTTACTAGTGATGTGCAATGATTTTATTATTATTTTAAAATAATTTATTTATTTCTTTAATTTATTTTTTTAAATTTATTTATTTGGTGGCAAGTTCTCAGTAGATTTGGATTCTTTTTTAATAAAAACTCGAAAAATGTGTGCTTCTTTTAGCAATTTTTATTTTTAAAAAATCCTTTTTGCAAAATCAAAAGATTTAAAAGGAAGAAAACACTCAAATTGCAATTATTTGAACCAATTAGAGGAGGGGGGTTTTTTTTTTTTTCCTTTTTTTTAAATTAAAAAAAAGAAAAATTAGTCCAAAAAATTATATTTTTAAAAAATCACTATTTTCCAAAATTATTCCATTTTTTTAATCCCGGAAAATGACAAAATTTGTTGGGGGAAAAAAAAAATTCAATTGGGAAAAGATGACCCCATTCGAACTAAGCTAACAATAGTAATGTCTTTGGTATATATATGATAATGCCGAAAGACGAAAGACGGACAAAGGAGCTAATGGACAAAGAAGTTATGTTCGAGCCACAAAAAACACTGCCCCCCCCTAATTCCCTCAAATGAACAGTAGTTTTTAAATTTTCCACTTCATTCGAGTTGAGTTGAGATTTAAGGGGGGCAAGCAAGCGAGTTTTTAATTTTTCCCCTAACGAAAAGACGGGAGACCCCCTCCTGGCCCACCAACAACGATTGGATTGTGATAATGTTGTCGTTTCAACCAATTGAATTGCAGCCGAACCAATCCGCATTGTAAACACATAAAACAAAAACCCGTCATTCTTTCATCCATTCATCCATTCATCCATTCGTTCATTATCATCATTCCTTTCCTTTTCATTCATTCATTCATTATCATCATTCCTTTTCTTTCCTTTCCTTTCCTTTTGTTGATGACGTTTGTGTATCTTGTTTGTTAATGGCTCAAAATTTGCACATGAAATCCGATCGATCGGGGCTCTATAAGCTAAACGACAAACGAACGAAGCAAAGAAAAAAAAAAAAAAAGAAGAGACGGGGGAGGGGGAAGGGGAGTGTGTGTGGGGAGTGTGGGGGGGATACGGAGTTGTTGTCGTCCG
>Ga0116227_10014276_pt1 | contig 12161 bp, 11 predicted proteins | sample S1TSphgellanicum_FD_89693 | JGI IMG/M metagenome (GOLD analysis project Ga0116227, IMG submission 89693) | Host-associated microbial communities from peat moss isolated from Minnesota, USA - S1T2_Fb - Sphagnum magellanicum MG | ecosystem: Host-associated > Plants > Peat moss > Unclassified... | reverse complement strand
GCTGGTCTGGTACGAGCCGTATGAGCGTATGGACGAAGCGATTGCGCGCGAGAAGCAGATCAAAGGTGGCAGCCGTGCAAAGAAACCGGCTCTGATTGAAGCGATGAATCCGCAATGGAAAGATTTGTATGAAACGCTGGCTCTGTGACGCGCCATCATTGCAAGGCGCGCTGCCGTCATTGCGAGGCGTGGAGCGCAAGCGCAATCCATACCGCTCAAACGGTTGCCCCTGGATTGCTTCGCTTCGCTCGCAATGACGGCAGCTTTATTCAGGTTTGGACCTTAGTTTACGCGAAATCTCCAGCAAGATAGTCTCAAGATGGCCCAAGACCTCACCCGCGCCTCCGCCGTCACGCTCGCGGGGCTGATCGCACAGCGCAAGCTCTCGGCGACCGAGCTTCTCGACGCGCATCTCGCGCAGATCGCCCGCGTCAATCCGCAGCTCAATGCGATCGTCACGCTTGCCGAAGAAACGGCGCGCGCCGAAGCCAAAGCCGCCGACGAGACGGTTGCCGCAGGCGGACCGCTGCCGCCGCTGCACGGCCTGCCGGTGCTGATCAAGGACGTGACGCTCACCAAGGGCCTGCGCACGACCTTCGGCTCGCCGCTCTTCAAGGATTTCGTGCCGGACGAAGATTCCGAAGTGGTCACGCGCCTGCGCCAGGCAGGCGCCATCGTGCTCGGCAAGACCAACACGCCGGAATTTGCCACCGGCGCCAACACGGTCAATCCCGTCTTCGGCGCGACGCGCAATCCCTGGAATCTCGAGAAGAGCCCGGCCGGCTCCTCGGGCGGCGCCGCGGCCGCTGTCGCGGCCGGCCTGGCGCCGCTCGCGCAAGGCACGGATTTCGGCTGTTCGGTGCGCATCCCGGCGAGCTTTTGCGGCATTGTCGGCCTGCGGCCGACGCCGGGCCTCATTTCCAACAGGCCGACAGGGCAGCCCTGGCATTGGGGCTCCGTGCACGGGCCGCTGGCACGCAGCGCGGAGGACGCGGCGCTCATGCTCGACGCGATGACGGGCTTCGATCCACTCTGGCCGGGCTCGCTCGCACCGCCTTGGCAAAGCGCGCTGGCCGCGGTCGAAGCCTGCGAAAGCGCTTCAGGCCTCAAGCTTCTTTACGTGCCCGACATAGCTGGCATCGGCGTCGATACCGAGGTCGATGCGCTCTGCCGCAAGGCGGCTGAGGCGCTCGCCGCCGCGGGCGCCGCGGTCGAGATCGGCAGCTTCGACGCCTCCGAGGGCATCGAAGCCTTCAAGACCTTGCGCGGCGCCTTTATGGTCGCCCAGCATATCGAGCGCCTCGACAAGATCGACAGCCTTGGCGCAAACCTCGCCGGCAATATCCGCCAGGGACTCGCCGTGACGGTGCCGGACCTCGCCGCCGCCGAGGCGACCCGCCGCAAGCTGCTCGATCGCGTCCGCGCGCTGTTCGGAAGGATCGACATCCTGCTCACGCCGAGCGCGCCCATTCCGCCTTATCCGGTCGCAGAGAACTATCCCGAGATGATCGGCAGCAAAAAGCTCGACACCTATATAGACTGGATCGCCTCGAATTTTCTGATCACGCTGGTGAGCCTGCCGGCCGCCTCGGTGCCCGCCGGCCTCACCGCGGACGGCCTGCCGGTCGGCCTGCAGATCATCGGGCCGCGGCTTTCCGAGCCACGGCTCCTCGGCCTCTGCAAGCTGGTGCAGGCGGCCTGCCCCATCGGCTTTCCGCCCGTCTCTTGAAACCGCTGCGCTGGTGCGGGAGAAGGCATTGGCGACAGGTTTGCATAGCAGGAAAACGATGACGGACTATATGCCCGAGCTCAGCGAGATCCGCATGGTGCAGCGCGCGCCCGACGGACCCTTGCCTTTTTCCTCCGAAGACAAGCGCTACATTCTCGACACGCTCGCCGATGTCGAGGCGAGCTTCGGTCTCGACGGCTTTCCCGGCCAGCCGCGCGACAAGCTCTCGAGCCGCGCCTTGATCAAGCAATTGATCGACTGGTGGCGCACCCTCACGCCACAGACGGACGCGCAACGCGACGCCTATGGCCGCATGCCGGGCGCCATCAGGCTCATCGACACGGTCGCGATCTGGGTCGAGGAGCAAGCCGCGCGCGCGCAGAAAGTCGATCAGAAACCATGACCGACAGCTCGATCGTTGCCTTCACCCATCGCGGCCTCGGCGCCATGGTTCGTCTCACGTTGCGCGAGGGGCTCGTGTTCGACCTGACCTTGCAGGAGGCCCGGATATTGTCGCGCGCGCTCGTCGCGGTGCGCGACGGCAAGAGCCCCGTCGATGAAGTCTTCATGAGCCCCATTGCGAGCGATGGCGACTTCACCGCCAAGGTCGGCACGGACGGCGTGATCGTCGCCGCGCCGACGCCGGTGCCGCTCGCCTGGGCCGAGGTCGGCACGATCGCCGCGGGGCTCGCCGCGCTGGCGCCGGAGGAAAGCTGACGCGGCTGCCATGATACCGTCACGCATCTACAGCAAGTCGTGAACGGACGCCGCGCGCCGCCTCTGCTAGCCTGCCGGCTGCCATTTCCATGAGACCTCCCATGACGCGCATCTTTCTCTTTGCCTCCGTCCTCCTCGCCGCCGCCTCGGCGCAAGCGGCAGAGCCGATCCGCATCGGCCTCACCACGATCCTCAGCGGGCCCATGTATGACCGCGGCCAGTCCGAGCAATATGGCGCGCAGCTCGCGGTCGATCGCATCAATGCGTCGGGCGGCGTGCTCGGCCGGCCGCTCGAGCTCTTCTATGCCGATAATGCCTGCAAGCCGGAGATCGGCGTGCCCGCGACGAAGCGGCTGATCGACACCGAGCATGTGCCGGTGATCATCGGGGCGCTCTGCACGCCTGTGACGCATGCCATCATGCCGGTCGTCGCCGAGGCGAAAGTGCCGCTCGTGATCGCGACCTCGGCAGGCCAGGATTTCGTCGACGCCTCCGGCGCCGGCGGCAATGCCTACGCCTTCAAGACGATCCCTTCCGAGGTCGATATCGCGCGCGGCCTCATCCGTTATCTCGCGAGCCAAAAGGTGAAGAGCATCGCCGTCGTTGCCGATTCAGGCGCGTTCCAGCAAGCCAACGCGAAAGCCATGGCCAAGGCCGCCGAAGATGCCGGCATCAAGATCACGAACCAGGAGACCATCGCTGAAGGCACCGATTTTTCCGCTCTGCTCGACAAGCTGAAGGCAGGCGCGCCCGATCGGCTGCTTCTCCTGCTCGTGCCGTCGACACCCGCCTTCTTCAAAGCCTATGAAGCGAAGGGCTGGAAGGTGCCGCTGACCGGGCGCATCGATTTCAACGCGGCGAATGCGGCGGTCTCGCCGCAATTTCGCGAGCGCGGCGGCCTTGCCGAGACGACGGGCGTCGTCGTCTTCACGCCGCTCCTCGACAGACCGGGCGTCAAGGATTTCGTCGCCGCCTATCAGGCTCATTACGGCCTGATGCCGACGCAGCGGTCCTTCTTTGTTTTCGAAGCGACAAATCTCGTCGCCGACGCGATCCGGCGGGCCGGACAAGCCGATCCCGCCGCGATCACCGCAGCGCTGAAATCGACAAGCATGCCGTCGGCGCTCGGCGGCACCTATGCGGCCGATGATCATAATCACGCCCATACGCCGCTGCTGATCGTGGGATATAAGGAGGGCAAGCCGGCGGTTGTCGCGGCGGAATAGTCTCCGCCTAGAGGCCGATATCGGCTCTTTCTTGCCGGGATAGAATAAGGCGGCCCCGCGATTTGGCGCCCGGCCAGACCATGGCGCGCGCCGTTTGAACGCTACAATGTAGATTTGTATGCTTGATGCTCCTGTCCGGATCGAGATCCACGGCTCGGTCGCGCTTCTTCTCGTCGATAATCCGCCCGTCAACGCGACGTCGCTTGCGGTGCGGCGAGAGCTTCTTGCCGCGATCGAGACGGCCGAGCAGGACGCCGCGATCGACGCGCTCGTCATTGCCTGCGCCGGCAAGACATTCATCGCCGGCGCCGACGTCCGCGAGATGGATAAGATCACGGCAGATCCGATCCTGCCGCAGGTCGTGCAGCGGATCGAGGATTGCACAAAGCCCGTCGTCGCCGCGATCCATGGCACGGCGCTGGGGGGCGGTTGCGAGATCGCGCTCGCCTGCCACGGCCGTCTGATGGCGCCTGAGTCCTCCATGGGCCTGCCCGAAGTAAAGCTCGGACTGATACCCGGTTCGGGCGGCACGCAGCGCCTGCCGCGCCTCGTCGGGCTCGTCGCGGCGCTCGATATCATCACAAGCGGTCGCCGCGTCACCGCGGCCGAGGCTTTGTCGCTCGGGCTCGTCGATAGAATCGCCGGCACCGACCTCCAGGCGGATGCGATCGCGCTGGCGCGATCGCTCGCCGGGGCGCCCTTGCGGCGCCTCTCGCAACTGCCGGTTCCTGCCGCCGATGCCGCTTCTGTCGAAGCGGCCATCGCCGCCATCAAGAAGAAAGCCCGCGGCCAATCGGCTCCCGTGGTCGCAGCCGAGATCATTCGTCTTGCGGCGGAGCTTCCCTTCGCCGAGGCGCTCGCGCGCGAGCGCGCAGCCTTTCTCGACCTGATCGCCAGCGATCAGTCGAAAGCCTTGCGGCACGCCTTTGCCGCCGAGCGCGCGGTCACCCGCGTGCCGCATCTCGAAGGCGTCGTGCCGCATGCGGTCGAGTCCGTCGGCATTATCGGCGCCGGCACGATGGGCGCCGGCATCGCGGTCGCCTTCGCCGATGCGGGATTTCCGGTCACCGTCGTCGAGACGAGCGCCGAAGCCGCGGAAGCCGGCCGCGGCCGGGTCGCAAGCCTATGGGACCGGCAGGTCAAATCGGGCCGCATCACGCAAGATGAACGCGACGACAAGCTCGCGCGCGTGCGCGTCGTGCAAGATTATGCGGAGCTCAGCGACGCAGATCTCATCGTCGAAGCGGCCTTCGAGGACATGGCCGTCAAGCACGCTATTTTCGCCAAGCTCGCCGCCATCGCCAAGCCCGGCGCGGTTTTGGCGAGCAATACGTCCTATCTCGACATCAACGCGATCGCCGCCGGCCATGCCCGGCCGGCGGACACGATCGGCCTGCATTTTTTCTCGCCCGCCAATGTCATGCGGCTCGTCGAGGTGGTCGAGCCGCAAGCCGCCTCGAAAGAAGCAGTCGCAACCGGTGTCGCGGTCGCAAAAAAGCTCGGCAAGATCCCGGTCGTCTGCAAGGTCTGCGACGGATTTGTCGGCAATCGCATTCTCGCATCCTGGCGCGCCATCGTCGAATTGATGCTCGAGGACGGCGCTTTCCCTGAGGAGATCGACGCTGCGCTCGAGGCCTATGGGATGGCGATGGGGCCTTTCGCCGTCTCCGATCTCGCCGGTCTCGATATTGCCTTGGCCCGCCGCAAGCGGCTTGCCGCGACGCGCGATCCTGCCGCCCGCTATCCGTCGGCGATTGCCGACCGGCTCTGCGAAGCCGGCCGTTTCGGCCAGAAGACCGGCGCCGGCTGGTATGCGTATAAAGACGGCAAGCGCGCCGTCGATCCTTTCGTGACGCAACTCATCGAAGAGGTTGCGGCGGAGAAGGGCATCAAGCGCCGGCCCTTCCCCGCAGAGACGATCCAACGCTATGTGCGCGCCGCAATGGTCAATGAAGGCGCCCGCATCCTCGAAGAAGGCATCGTGCCACGCGCGCTCGATATCGACGTCGTGCTGATGACGGGCTACGGCTTTCCGAGCTGGCGTGGCGGCCCGATGTTCGAGGCCGACCAGATCGGGCTCGCGGCGATCCTTTCCGATATGCGCGACGTCTTCGGTTTTGTCGGCAAAGGCTACGAGCCGGCGCCGCTCCTCGAGGCGCTCGCTGCACGCGGCAAGGGTTTTGCCGATCTCCCGCTCGAGGCCGATGCGTGAGCAAGGAGGCGTGGCAACCTTACGTCCATCGCCGCAGCATCGTCTGGGGCGACACGGATACTGCGCACATCGTCTATACGGGCCGCTTTCTCGATTTTCTGCTCGAGGCGATCGAAGCCTTTATGCGTGCGCGCGTTGGCTGCGACTGGTATCGCCTCAATGTCGAGGAAAAAATGGGCACGCCCTTCGTCAATGTCGGGCTCGACTTCAAAAGCTCGGTGACGCCGCGCGAGGGGCTCGACACACGCATCCTCGTCGCCCAGGTCGGCAAATCGTCGGTGCGAGTCGCCGCGCGGGGCACTGGCGCCGAGAGCGGCACGCTGCGATTTACCGGGACGGCGACCTTCGTCTTCATCACCGCAACCGACTGCGCGCCGCTTTTCATCCCGCAGCCCTATCGCGCCGCGCTCGAAGCGGAGGCGGCCGAGGCCGCCGCCTTGCTTTCGAGCGAGTCTGCTTGAAAGCGCTATGCTCGGTCTAGGCGGCGAGCGCCATCACGCCGATGGTGCAGCCGACCGCGAAGATCGGGATCGGCGCGTAGAACCACACCTCGCCTTTGCCGCCTTCGGCGGCCGCGGCGACGGCGACGAAGGTGCGGATCTCGAAACCGCCCTGGCCGGCCTCGCGATAAATCTCCTGATCGCTATAAGATAAAAGCTTCGCTTCGTTGTTTTCGGCCCAGCGGGCGAGAAATTCGCGGTCCCACGGCTCGTTGATGCGGCCGGAATCCGGCGTCGCAGGCCAATGCGAGATGCCGCCCGTGCCGATGATGGCGATGCGCTCCGGCGCCTCGTCGCAGGCGCGCCGGAGCGCCTTGCCGAAAGCCCAGCAGCGCTTCAGCGGCGTCAGCGGCGGCCCTTGGCAATTGATATTGACCGGAATAATCGGCGTCTTGAATTCGGGCGTCAGGAAGTGGAGCGGCACCATGATGCCGTGATCGAACTTCCATTCCTCGCAATAGGAGAGATCGATCTCGTTCATGATCGAGCTGATCAGCCGCTTCGACAAATCGGCATGGCCCGGCACGCGGGTGCGCTTGATTGCAAGCCAGGCTTCGTCCTCGATCGGTCCTTCGTAATAATCCGCCATGCCCATCGCGTAAGCCGGCATGTTGTGCATGAAGAAATTCGCGAAATGCTCGGCGGCGATGATGATCACGGCATCCGGCCGGCTCGCCTCGATCGCCGCGCGCATACGCGCGAAGGCCGCGTAGAAGGCATCGCGCGGGGCCGCCTCGGCGCGCGCGGCGCGCCCCGTAATGCCCGGCGCATGGCTACAGACGCCGGCGAAGACGAGGCTCATGCGCCCGCCACCTTCTCGTCCGGCGAGCTTACCATCGCATAGATGCCGGCCCGGACCGGGCCGTGACGGCGCACGCCCTCGCGCATCGCCTCGAGATAGTCGTTCCAGGGCATGCCGCAGGCCGCCGCGAAATGCATGAGGATCTGACCGTTGACGCCGAAGACATAGAGAAGCCCGATATCGCCCGCCTCGATCGCGGCACGTTCCTCGGGGTCGAGATCATAGTCGGCGAGCAGCGCCGCACGGTCGGCCTTGAAGCGCGCCTGCACCTGCGGCTCGCGGTTCAAATGATAGAGCAGCTTTTGCGTCGCATAGAGGCTCATCGGCGAGACCTTCGCGCTTTCTTCAGGCCACTATTCATATTGCGGCGGGAAGAGCGGTCAAGGGGCGGCGGCGGACCCCACCTTTGCCGATACGCGTCCCGGCTGCTATCCTCGACGTACTGGCTTTGACAAGGAGACGGATCATGGCTTTGCCGCTTCAACGCCTCGCCGGCTCGATCCCGCCGATCGTCACGCCATTCAAGGACGGGCGCGTCGATTACGACTCCTATGCGGCGCTGATCGAATTCCAGCTCGCGAGCGGCACGCATGGCATTCTCGTCAATGGCACCACCGCAGAACCCTCATTGCTGACGGTCGACGAGCGCAACGCGCTCGTCGACATCGCAGTCTCGATCGTCAAAGGTAGAGTGCCGATCGTCGCCGCGACGGGCTCGCAAAACCTCATCGAGACGCGGGCTTTGACGGAGCATGCCGAAAAAGCCGGCGCCGACGCGCTTCTCATCGTCACGCCGTATTACATAAGGCCGCCGCAGCGTGGCCTCGTGCAATACTATATCGAGCTCACCAAGGACTCGAGCCTGCCCTGGATGGTTTATCACATCCCGGGCCGCGCCGCGGTCTCGGTCACGCTCGACACGTTGAAGGAGCTGAGAGCGAAGTCGCCGAACTTCGTCGGGATGAAACATGCGGTCAACGATCTCAATTTCGTTTCGCAATGCCTGGCAGTGCTCGGTCACGATTTCAAGATCTTCGTCGGCCTCGAGGAATTGTCCTGGCCGATGCTGTGCGTCGGCGCCTGCGGCCTCATGAACGCCGTCGGCAATCTGCGCCCGCGCGTGCTCGCCGACATGTGCGAAGCGAAATGGGCCGGCGATCTCGCCAAGGGCGAGAGGCTGCATCACGAACTCTTCGAGATCAACGAGGCGGTCTTCTACGACACCAATCCGATTCCGATGAAATATATGATGCGGCGTATCGGCCTTCTGAAAGCGAACGAGCATCGCCTGCCTATGGTGCCGGCAACGGCGGAATTGGAGCGCCGGCTCGACGGCGTGCTGGCGCGCGCCGGCCTGCTGCCGGCGCTGGAGAAAGCTTCGTGAAGCTCGTCAGCTTCAGCAAAGGCGCGACGCGTTCCTTCGGCGTCTGGCTTGACGACGGCATCGTCGATCTCGGCCTCCGGGTCGAAGGCAGACTCCGTTCGCTGCGCGAGGTCATTCTTTACGAGGCGCTCGACAAAGTGCGCGAGATGGCAGAGGGCCCCATCGACCATGCCGCCGATGACGTGCAGCTCGACAAGCCGTTGTCCGAATGGGGCAAATGTTTCTGCGTCGGGGTGAATTATCCCGATCGCAATGCCGAATATAAAGACGGCGCGGAGGCGCCGAAATATCCGAGCCTCTTCGTCCGCTTCCCGGAAAGCCTGACCGGACCCGGCATGCCCATCCTGCGGCCGCCGGAAAGCGTGCAGCTCGATTACGAAGGTGAAGTCGTGCTCGTGATCGGCAAAAGCGGACGCCGCATCGCGCGCGACAGATGGGCCGATCATGTGTTCGGCTATACGGCCGGCAATGAAGGCACGATCCGCGATTGGCTGCGGCACGGCAAGTTCAACGTGACGCCGGGAAAGAATTTTGCCGCGAGCGGCGCGCTCGGGCCTTGGATCGTGCCGGCCTCGGCGATGCCGGAAGGACCTCTCAGCGTCGTCACCCGCGTCAATGGCGAGACGCGCCAAAGCGACACGACCGATCGCATGATCTTCTCCTTCGGCGTGATCCTCGAATATATTTCGACCTTCTGCACGCTGGAGCCGGGCGACATCATCTTCACCGGCACGCCGACCGGCGCCGGCGCACGCTTCGATCCGCCGATCTGGCTCAAAGCCGGCGACGAGGTCGAAGTCGAGGTGTCGGGCATCGGCACCTTGCACAACGTAATCGCGGACGAGCTGATCGCCTGAGGCGCCTTCACCCTTCCAAAAAATGCCCGATCGCGTTCAGCGGCTTCAGCCCGTCGCAGATCACTTTCAGGATGCCGAGCATGGGCACGGCGAGAACGGCGCCCGGCACGCCCCACATCCAGAACCAGAAGATGAGCGAGATCACGACCAACACCGGGTTCAATGTGAAGCGGCGCGCGAGCAGCATGGGCGTGACGAGCTCGCCCTCGACGATATGGATCGCCAGATAGAGTGCGGCCGGCAAAGCAGCCTGCCAAAGTGTCTCGCTCGTCAGCAACCCGGCGAAAAAGAACAGGCCGACACCGAAAAACGGCCCGAGAATTTGCACATAGTTCAGAAAGAAGGCGATGCCGCCCCAAAGCACCGGGTCGCCGACGCCGCAGGCCCACATGGCAAAGCCGGTCGCGACGGCGACCATCGCATTCATGATCGTGATCGTGAGAAGATAGGCCGAGATCTTTTCCTCGACCTGCTGCGACAACGCGACGACGCGGCGCTTGTTGCGAAATGACGGCACGATCTCGACGGTGCGCCGCAGAAACGTGTCGCCGGTCAGAAGAAGGAAGAAGAGCACGAGCAGCGTTTCGAAAAAACCGCTGGCGAAATGTTGTGTGCCCTTGAAGAGCATTTCGGTGAAGGCCGAGCCGCTGAAGACGCTGAGGGCGCTGCCATTATCGAACTGATGCAGAAATGTCTGCAGCGTCTGAATGGGCTCGGTGAGAAATCTCAGACGGTCTTCGAGGCGCGTGAGGCCGCCGGGAAGCTTTTCCGCCCAGGCGGCGGCCGGCCCCGACAATGCGGCACCGATGCCGACGATCGCGCCGAATGTCGCGAAGATCATGAAAAGCGCGGCGAGCGCGCGTGGAACATGCAGCCGTTCGAGCAACCGCATGCCGGGACGATAAAGCAAATTGAGGACGAACGCCGAAACGATCGGCAGCACGATCTCGGCCGCAAAATAGGCGATGGTGAGAGCAGCCACGGCCAGAAGGCAGATCTGCACGACGAGCTGCGGATCGACGAAGTTGCGCAGATCCTCCGCTAGCTCCGCAGCACCGTCGGATGCGGCATCTACTTCCGGTTGGGGAAGGGATAAGGGCTTCGCCAAGTTCGCCACCATGGTCCCGCCCTCGATATTTTTGTGAACTCTGTTCGTCGCTTCGCGGCTGACAAATCGAAGCGCACCGCTTCCCTCCTCTGAACCGGCCTACACAGAGAGAAGCGGTGCAAGATCCCTGAAGATGATCTTAATGATGGAAGACCAAGGCGAGCAGAATGATCACGGGGATCGGAACACCGATCAACCAAAGTAAAATGCCACGGCCCATAGCGAACCTCCTTTGCTCATTTGCGTGCTTTGAAACGGCAAAGGTCGAAGGAAAGTTCCTCATGCGATCACTAGAGCATCCCGCCTTCAAATGGAATCATTTGAAGGCGGACAAGATGCTCTAGATTCATAAAGTTAGAGCATCGTTCGGCGCGCAAAACCGCGCACACTTTTGCGCACGATGCTCTAGAGCATCCCGCCTTCAAATGGAATCATTTGAAGGCGGACAAGATGCTCTAGATTCATAAAGTTAGAGAATCGTTCGGCGCGCAAAACCGCGCACACTTTTGCGCACGATGCTCTAGCGCGCCGCGCCCGGCTATCGCCGCCTCGGTCCGCGTGCTAAAGGCCTGCGCTCGGCGACGACTAGGCCGCTCGAAATCCCGCTTACGCCGATTGGTTTCGGCGACTGAGCCAGAGGAGAAAATGCAAATGATTTCCGTGACTTTTCCGGATGGCGCGACGCGCCCTTACGAGCCCGGCATCAGCGGCTTCGACATCGCCAAAAGCATTTCGCCGTCGCTCGCCAAGCGTACCGTCGCGATGGCGGTGGATGGCCTACTCAGCGATCTCGCAGATCCTTTGACGCGGGACGCGAAGCTCGAATTCATCGGCCGGGAAGATCCGCGCGCGCTGGAGCTCATCCGGCATGATGCGGCGCATGTGCTCGCCGAAGCGGTGCAGACGCTTTATCCCGGCACGCAGGTGACGATCGGCCCGGTCATCGAAAACGGCTTCTATTACGACTTCTATCGTGCCGAGCCTTTCACGCCGGAAGATTTCAAAGCGATCGAAGCGAAGATGCGCGAGATCATCGCGCGCGACAAGCCGTTCACGAAGGAAGTATGGACGCGCGATCAGGCAAAGTCCTGGTTCGAGACGCAAGGCGAAGCCTTCAAGGTCGAGCTCGTCGATGCGATCCCCGCCGATCAGGATCTCAAGATCTATAAGCAGGGCGACTGGCTCGATCTCTGTCGCGGCCCGCATATGACTTCGACCGGCAAGGTCGGCTCCGCTTTCAAGCTCATGAAGGTGGCCGGCGCCTATTGGCGCGGCGATTCCAATCGCCCCATGCTGCAGCGCATCTATGCGACGGCTTTCGCCAAGCAAGAGGAGCTCGACGCCTATCTGAAGCAGCTCGAGGAAGCCGAACGGCGCGACCACCGTCGTCTCGGCCGCGAGATGGATCTCTTCCATTTTCAGGAGGAAGGCCCCGGCACGGTCTTCTGGCATCCGAAAGGCTGGACGCTGTTTCAGGCGCTCATCGCCTATATGCGTCGGCGCCAGCAGGCGCAGGACTATCTCGAGGTCAACACACCACAGGTGCTCGACCGCGCGCTCTGGGAGACTTCGGGCCATTGGCAGACCTATCGCGAGAACATGTTCGTCACCACGACCGAGGACGAG
>Ga0116227_10014275_pt1 | contig 12162 bp, 14 predicted proteins | sample S1TSphgellanicum_FD_89693 | JGI IMG/M metagenome (GOLD analysis project Ga0116227, IMG submission 89693) | Host-associated microbial communities from peat moss isolated from Minnesota, USA - S1T2_Fb - Sphagnum magellanicum MG | ecosystem: Host-associated > Plants > Peat moss > Unclassified... | reverse complement strand
GATCAGGACATCGTCGGCTTTTTCGCCATAGGGATAGAAGCCGTTATCGGCCAGATAGGTGATATTGGCGTCCGGCTGCAGGCGGCGGATTTCGGCGACGACGCCAAGGCCGCCAATGCCGGAATCGAAGACGAGGAGGTTCATAAAGGGCGTTTAGAACTCTTCGACGGCGAATTCCACGTCACGGTGGACGTGAACGGACATCAACACGCCGAAGCCGAGCATGACGGCGGTCAGCGCCGAGCCGCCATAAGAGATCAGCGGCAGCGGCACGCCGCCGACCGGAATCAGGCCCATGACCATTGAGAGGTTAACCGCGCAATACAGGAAGAAATTGGTGCCAAGCCCGAGCGCGACCAGCCGGCCATATTGGTTATTGCAGCGCAGCGCCGTGTAGAGCGCGATGAGGATGATCGAGAACAGCAGGCCGAGGACGGCCATGCTGCCGACAAAGCCAAATTCCTCGGCGATGATGGTGAACACGAAATCGGTCTGTTTTTCCGGCAGGAAGTTCAGCTGATTCTGCGTGCCGTGCAAAAAACCCTGGCCGAACAGCCCGCCGGAGCCCAGCGCGATTTTCGACTGGATGATGTTGTAGCCGGCGCCCAGCGGGTCGGAACCCGGATTCATGAAGGTGATGATGCGGGCCCGTTGGTAGTCGTGCAGATGGTGGTAGATCAGCGGCGCCGCGATGGCGATGGCGGCGATGACCAGTGCGAATTTCCACCAGCGGACGCCGGCGCCCAGCATGATGGTGCCGCCGATGGTGGCGACGATGACCGCGGTGCCGAGATTGGGCTCCTTCAAAATCAAGGCGACAGGCAGGAGAATCGCAAGGATCGGCGGAATCAGGAACAGGATATTGCCGGCGCGCTCATAGGAGGCGCGGTGGAACCAGGCGGCGATGGCCAGGGTAAGAAACAGCTTCATCAGCTCGCTGGGCTGGATCTCCACGCCCCCGATCGTCATCCAGCGTTTGGCGCCAAGGCCGGTATGGCCGAATTTCGCGACCGCGATGAGGAGCAGGATGCCGAGCACGTAAGCGGGCCAGGAGAGTTTGGCGATGATGCGGATATCGACCATGGCGATGGCCAGCATCACCAGCAGCATGGAGAGAAAGCGGTAGAGCTGGCTGTTGGCATAGGGCATGGGGGCGCCGCCGGCGGCGGAATACATGGCGGCGTAGCCAACCCCCGCCAGCGCGCAGACGCAAAGCACGAACAGCCAGTTGATGCGCAGGAATTTGCGCACCAGGCCGAAGGAGCGGTCGCGGAACGGGCGATGCAGGCTGCCGCCGTTACCGGAAATGGCGTAGCTGTTCACTGCAAGGTCGTCCCGGGCGATGCGCTGGCAATGGCGCCCGGCGCACCGGTGCCGTCATCCGTATTGGCGGGGGTATTGGCGGGCGCAGGCCCCGCCGGGGCGGTCATCACCGCGGCCGATAGCTCGGCGGCAATCGGCGTGTCGCGCCCGGCCGGGTCGTTGGTGATGGCGTAGGTGAGCAGGTCGCGGGCGATCGGGGCGGCGGAGGTCGCGCCCCAATTGCCGTGCTCGACGATGACGGCGGTGGCATAGCGCGGGTTGTCGTACGGGGCGAAGCCGACGAACAGGCCGTTGGGACGGTCTTCCCAGGCCATCCGATCGGCGTTGAAATTCTTCATTTTTTCCGCCGCGGTGTCGTTATGCACCTGGGCGGTGCCGGTTTTGCCGGCCATCTGCACATTGGGCAGCATCAGCCGGGCGGCATAGGCGGTGCCGGCAGGCGTGTTCACCACTTCGAACAGGCCTTGCTTGACCAAAGCGAGATGGCGGTCGTCGACATCCAGCGCCGGCCAGTCGGTGGCGGCAGCACCGGTTTGCAGCTGGCCGCCGATGCGCCGGGTGAAATGCGGGCCGACCATGATGCCGCCGGCGATGCGCGCCATCATGGTGGCCAGCGCGATGGGCGTCACCTGCGTGTAGCCCTGACCGATGCCTTGGACGACGGTATTGCCGGGCGCCCAATGGATATCGTGTTCGCGGGCCCAGGCCAGCGTCGGGACCAGTCCGGGCGATTGATGCGGCACATCCATCTGCAAATCGACCCCAATGCCGAGCTGGTTGGCCATGGCGGCGATGTTGTCCTCCCCCACGCCCAAGGCGACCTGGTAGAAGAACACGTCGCAGCTGACCTGCAAGGCAGTGGTCAGGGTGATGGTGCCATGCGCGACGTGATTGTCGCACCAGAACAGATGGTCGCCCAAGGTGAAGGAGCCGGTGCAGGTGAGATAGGTATCTTCCGTCAGCGAGCCGCATTTCAGCGCGGCCAAAGCGACCGTCGGCTTGAAGGTGGAGCCGGGGGCATACAGGCCGGAGATGGCGCGGTTCTGCAGCGGGTGCATCGGATCGGCCATCCAGCCCTTCCAGATAGTGTCGGGCACGCCCTTGTCGAACAAAGCCGGGTCGAAGGACGGGTTGTTGGCCATGGCCAGGATTTCGCCGGTTTGGGTGTCCAGCACCACGGCGACGCCCGGCTGGTTGCCGAGCCGCTGTAAAGCCAGATTCTGCAGGCCGGTATCGATGGAAAGCGCCACCGTCTGACCGCCAATGCCGGGATCGGAGGCGACCTCGCGCACCACCTCGCCATGCACATTGGTTTCGGTCTGCACGAAACCCGGGGAGCCGCGCAACACATCGTCCTGGCCGGCTTCGGCGCCGGTGCGGCCAACGCGCATGCCGGGCAGTGCCAGCACCGTGTCGGACTTGGCTTCGCGCTCATTGGGGCGGCCGACATAGCCCACCGAATGGGCCAAAGCCGGGCCGAACGGGTAGATCCGGCTGGTGCCGACCTCGATCACCACGCCGGGCAGGTTCGGGGTATTGACCTCGATGGCCGCCATGTCCGGCCATTCCAGATAGTCTTTCAGCAAAACCGGAATATATTGCGGCCGGTCGGCGATGTCCTGCTGGATGCGGGCCATCTCATCGGCCGAAAGCGGGACGAGCTGGCTGAAATTGGCCAGCACCGCATCGGGGTCGGGGCACTGGGCTTTCATGAACAACGCCCGCCAGTGCTGCTGGTTGCCGGCGAGAATGGTGCCGAAACGGTCGGTGATGATGCCGCGTTCCGGCGCGATCAGGCGCTCGCTGATGCTGTTCGCTTTGGCAAGCGTAGCATATTCGCTATGCTGCACGACCTGCAGATTGTAGAGTTTCGCGCCGATGGCGCCGAACAACGTCAGTTGCCCGGCGCCGACCAGCAGGGCGCGGCGGCTGAACGAGGCGCGGCCTTGGATGTCACGTTTCATGGCGGCTCAGGCAAGCTCAGCCGCGGCAGCACCCCGGTGCGCGCGGATGAACAAGGCGGCCAGCAGCGGATAGACCCCGGCGCAGCAAAGGATTTGCACCAGCAGCGGAATCGGGGTCAGCAATGTCAGCGTCAGCAGCGATTGCATCGCCCAGAAAAGTGCCGAGAACGCCGTGGACAGTGCCGTGAAGGCGGCCCAGTTCAATAGGAAGCCGCTGGGTGCGAGCCGCCGGCGGGCCGCCAGCGTGGTGCCTTGAAGCAGCAGCAGTAGCACCGCCCAGAGGCCAAGCGAGGAAAGGTTGAGCAAATCGAGCAGCAGGCCGCAAACCGCGACCATCGGGGCGGGCAGCGATGTTGGGCGATAGAGCGACCAGAAAAACACGCAGGCCATGGCGTAAGCCGGCCGCAATTCCGCCTGGCCCGGCAGGCCCAGCGGCAAGCCGATCAGGAACAGGCCAAACAGGGTGCTGAACACCGGCCAGGCATGCCGGGAAGCGGCATCCAGCCTGCGCCATACGCTCGGACCCTGCCGCATGCCGGAGCGCCGCGCCATCGATCAGCCGCTTTTATGCGGCTTGGCAGCCGGTTTGGCGGTTTTGACGATCGGTGTCAGTTCCGGCTGGCTGGTCGGGTAGATGAACAGGCGCAGCAGCCGCAGATCGTCCAGATCTGCGAGCGGCAGCACTTCCGGTTCGTTCTGGGCGCTGTAATGCACGACGCCGATGGGCAGGCCAGGCGGGAAGGCGCCGCCGGCCGAGCTGGAGAGCACCATGTCGCCTTCCGCCGGCGGCTGTCCGGGGGACCAATAGAGCAGCTGCGGGTCCGGCCCGTTGGTGCCGGTCATCAAGGCCGGGGCGCCGTGGACGCCGAGGCCGACGGGGATGCGGCTGTTCAGGTCGGTAATGAGCAGGATCCGGGCGCTATGGTTGCCGGCCTCCACCACCCTGCCCGCGATGCCACGGCCATCCATCGCCACGGCGCCGACCAGCTGCGCCGGGCTGACCGCGTTGCCCGGTTCCGTTGAAACCAGCACCGAACGGGCATAAACCCCGCCGAGATCGGCGACGACCGGGGCGGTGAAAAATTCCGGTGTCGGGCTCGGCACGTAATCGAGTGCGGATTTCAGGGAGTCGTTCTGCGCTTCCAGGGCCATGGCGACCGCCTGCCATTGCAGCAGCTTGGCGTTTTCCGCGCGCAATTGGGCATTTTGGCCGGCCAGGTTGAACAGATTGCCGATGGCGCCGGTGCCATGTTCCAGCGCTTCCACCGGGCCGGCAACGGCGGCGTAAGCCGGTGCCAGAACGTCATCCAGGCCAGCGCGCATATGATCGCCCAATTGTTGGTCAGCGCGGCCGAACAGGATGATGCCCAGAGACAGCATCAGCATCACCGGCAGTGTGAGCCTGGATAATGCCTGGCGGAACGGGACCGATAGCCTGATCACCGGTTATGCGTCTCCACAATGAAAGATTTTTGCCCCAACTCAGCGCACGCTTACGCGCTTTTGGGGCGGGAGTCACAGGTGATTTTCTTAAATATCGAGAAAAGACAAATCGTTTTGGACGCGCTTTGGCCGGTCCGGCCGCGAGTGCAAAAACGTTTTGGGCGCTGGCGGCAAAACGCCAGGCCCCAGAGTCAAAGAAGTTTTTTGCTTCTTTTTTTCAAAAAAGAAGCGCTTCCGTTTAGAAGCCTTCGCGCTCGATGCGCTTGCGCTCCATCTTGCGGGCGCGGCGGACGGCCTCGGCAGCCTCACGGGCGCGGCGCTCGGAGGGTTTTTCGTAGTGGCGGCGGAGTTTCATCTCGCGGAACACGCCTTCGCGCTGAAGTTTTTTCTTGAGCGCCTTCAGCGCCTGATCGACGTTGTTGTCACGGACGAGAACTTGCACTTGGCCGACTACTCCTGGGTGGCAGTGAGATTTAAAACAAAAAATACGGCGCAGCCGGACAGGCAGCGCACGTGTTGCGGGGGTGGTTAGCATAGAGTTTTGGGGATGACAAATATTGCCGGGCGTTTCGGATGGAAGGCGGCCGGACGGGCTCGCCAAATAGCCCTGGCGGTATCATGTTATCGCCATGGCAATTCTTAAAATCGCCCGGATGGGGCATCCGGTCTTGCTGGAGCGGGCGAAGCCTGTGGATGATCCCACCGCGCCCGAAATTGCGCGGTTGATCCTGGACATGGCGGAAACGCTGGAAGATGCCGGCGGCGTCGGCCTGGCGGCGCCGCAGGTTTATACCGGGCTGCGGCTGTTCATCTATCTGGTCCCGGAAACCCGGCGGGACGGCGGCGACGCCGTGCCGTTGACGGCGGTGATCAACCCCGTGATTACGCCGCTCGACGCGGCGATGGAGCTGGGCTGGGAGGGTTGCCTTTCCATCCCCGGCCTGCGGGCGGCGGTGCCCCGCTATAAAAGGGTGCGTCTCACTGGCTTCGACGCAGCGGGGGCGCCGATCGAGCGGGAGGTTTCCGGCTTTCACGCGCGTGTCGTGCAGCATGAATACGATCATCTGAACGGCGTGCTCTACCCGATGCGAATGTCGGATTTCCGCTATTTCGGGTTCAATGAAGAAACATTGCGGTATCCGCAGACCCTGCCGGAACTGCTAAGCGAGGCAACCTTATGAGCGATGACCCCCAAAGAGACGCAGTGCTCGATGCGCTGATCCCGCAAGTGGCCTTCGATGGCTGGACCACCAAGGCGTTGCGGCAGGCGCTGGTTTCGATCGGCGAGGATCCGGATGATGCGCCGTTGCTGTTTCCGGAAGGTGCCGGCGAGATGATCGAGGCGTTTTGCGCGCTGGCGGATGAACGGATGGCGGATGCCGCGGCTGCGGCGGGGCTGGCGGCCTATCGCCTGCCCTCGCGGGTGCGCGCCATCATTGCCATCCGGCTGGAGCAGAACCGGGGCCATAAGGAAGCGATCCGCCGGGCGATGGCCTGGCTGGCGCTTCCGGTCAATGCGCCCCGCGGGGCGCGGATTACCGCCAAGACCGTCGATGCGATCTGGCATGCGGCGGGGGATACCGCGGCGGATTTCTCCTGGTACACCAAACGCGGCATTCTGGCGGGGGTGTACGGCACCACCCTGCTGTACTGGCTGCGCGATACGTCCGAAGACGACGAGCCGACGCTCGAATTTCTGGATCGCCGTCTGGACATGGTGGCCGGGATCGGCCGGCTGCGGAAACGCCTGACCGGACGCTTTGACAAGGTGAAGGCGCGCGCCAAAGGGTTCGCACCGGCGCGGTAGCTTACGTTGTGCCGGCTTATGCGCCGGTCGAACGATTGCGCAGAATTTCGCCGTCGATCAGCGCCTGAATGTTATAGCCGAAGATCGTCAGGCCTTCGATATTGGCATCCTCGATCGCGGCATCTTTCAGATTGACGTTGCCGAATTTGGCGCCTTGAAGATTGACGTCGGAAAACACCGCGTTTGACAGGTTGACATCTTCGAACCTGGCACGGGCCATGGCGCAGTTGCGGCCGAATGTGGCACGCTGAAGACTGACATTCGAAAAAACCGCATTTGAAAGATTGGCATCGTCGAACCTGGCGCGCGCCATGGCGCAGTCGCGAAAGACGGCGTCATCGATGCGCTGATGTTCAAAAACCCTGGTTTCGCTCACGCTTCTGCCCCCGCTTGTCCTTCGCCATCCTGCCTTCGAAGATCGCGCGCCGCATCGGCTCGGCGCAAGCGATATTTTTAAGCCAGCCCACCGCCGGGGCTGTTTGGGACTTGTTAAGATATTTACGGGAAATTAGCGCGCACCCTGGTTTGAAGGTTGTGGCTGATGTCCGTATCCGTGTCCGAGCCCAAAACAGACGATTATGCGGACCGCCGGCGGCATATGCGGCGCTCGGTTTACCGTACCGCGGAGCTGATGCTGCGCGGCAGTGCCGGGCACGGGGTCGATTGCACCGTGCTGGACGAGTCCGAGGGCGGGGTGCAGGTGGAGTTGAGTCAGGCGCTCGACCTTCCTGAAGAGCTGATGATCAAATTCAGCGATATGGCCTCCCAATTGGTGCGGCGCTGCTGGGCGAAGGGAACCCGGGCCGGCTATCAGTATATCGAGATCGTGCCGGCGCAGCGGCGCTGGGCGGACGAGGTGCCGCCGCCGCCCGGCGAGGCTACCCCCGATCGCACAAATTTTGTCGCGTTCAATGATTTCATTCATATCTCCCGCCCCTTGCTGGATCTGGCGGGGGAGCCGGTGGAGTGGCTGTATCCGGCCGAGCTGATCCATGGGCTGTTATCGGGGGCAACGCCGGCGCTGAAAATACCGCTGCTCGCCGCACCCGCACCGGATGAACGGGCGCTGGTCGCGGAGCAGTATTTCTTCGGGCCGCGCTGGATTTCCTGCCTTTAAAGGCGCGCCAATCCTCAAGAAATCGGCTATTTCCTAATCCCGCAGCTGTGGATTGTCGAAGCTTGGGTTGCGCCAATGGTTCAGCGCGCGCGTCAGGGCGGCCGCCAGGTCGCGTTTTTCGGTTTCGCCAAGCTGGCGCGCAATTTCCGTTCGCGTCCCGCGGCTGGCCAGCAAAAGTTTCGGCACGGTGCCCTGGCGCTCCTGCAGGACGATGTTCAGCCAATACGGGGCGAAAGAAAGGTTTTCCTGGCGGCCGCGGACATCCGTGCGCGTGACCTCCAATGAGGTCGCGCGCAGGCTGATGATCTCGATCGCCCGGGCCGCGCGAATGTTCAGCCAGATCAGAAAAAAGGCGAGTGCCAGGTCGGCGCCGTTGAAGCCGATCACCGGCCAGGCGCCCAGCAGCACCATCAGGCTGGTGACCGCCAGCGAGCCCAGCAGCATGCAGCAGATGACGATGGTCAATCCTTTGCGCGACAGGCTGCGATGCGGTTTGACCAGGGCCTGGAACAGCGGCGGCTCAGCCGCTGGACTCTCCGGTCGTGCAAATTCGGCATGCGGGCTGGCGGCTTCGGCGTCCATGCGACATAGATCGCCCGTATTCCGCGATCGGCAAGAGATAAAGCGATGGATCCGACCACCAGCCCAAAAAGCAAGACCGCGATAAAGATGAAGCGGGCCGATATCGGGCCGTTTCTGACCGCGATTTCCGCCGGCAATCTCGATCCGAAGACCGAGCTGGACTATCGCAGCCCCTTTATGCTGCTGGTTGCCGTCGTCCTCTCGGCGCAGACCACCGATGTCGCGGTGAACAAGGTGACCAAGCATTTGTTTGCGGCAGCGCCCGATCCGGCTGCGATGGTCGCGCTGGGCAGTGCCGGGATCGGCGAAAAAATCCGTTCGATCGGGCTTTGGCAGGCCAAAGCCAAAAACGTGGCGGCCTTGTCGCAGCAGTTGATCGAGCTGCATGACGGCGAGGTGCCGGGCGACCGGGACGCGCTGGAGGCGCTGCCCGGCGTCGGACGCAAGACCGCCAACGTGGTGTTGAACGAGATTTTCGGCCAGGCAACCATGGCGGTCGACACGCATATCTTCAGGCTGGGCAACCGGACCGGGATTGCGCCCGGCGCCACCCCGCGCGCGGTCGAAGACGGGCTGCTGAAGCGCGTGCCGAAAGAGATGCTGAAGCCCGCGCACCTGTGGCTGATTTTACACGGTCGCTATATTTGTAAGGCCAGGGTCCCAGAATGTTGGCGCTGCGCCGGTGCGGCCTATTGCGTGTTCAAACCTAAAACATTAGCACCACTACCCATAGCAGCACGGCAAAGCCGGTTGCCGGCCGATAAACTGATCGGCAAAAAAAGACCCGTCGGCTAGCGCCAACGGGTCAAGTCAACAGGGAGGCTTCACGTCTGGGAGACGTTGGAACCGAAGTTCCAATCCGGTCTGGGAGGACCGGATGATGTTGGCTCTCACCAACACTGTTGTATATACGCCACATCGAAAATTTTTTAAGGGGTAAATAGGGCGTCGGGCATGAAATAATTGCATGCCGTCGCCATCCGGTATTGATTTTTGAGGAAATCCCTCAGTTTCGGCAACTCAGCTGTTGCGTTCCGAGATACTTTTAACCAAAAAGTCACGAAAAACCGACACCCGTTTCGAGTTTCTGAGCTCTTCGGGGTAGACGAAATACATGTCTACATGCGGTTTTTGGATCGCGGGCAGGATCGCGACCAGGCCGCCGGGCTCGGTCATCAGGTAATCCGGGACCGCTGCGATGCCGATTCCGGCGCGAACTGCGCTTAACATTGCCTGCAGGGAGTTGACTTCCAGCACGCCGCGGCGGGCGGTGCCGTCACGCCGGCCAATCTCGGCCAGCCAGTTGACATCCTGCACCGGCGGCTTGCGATCGCCGAACAAGATCAGTTTATGATTGTCCAGGTCCTCGACCTTCTCCGGCGTGCCGTTGGCCTTGAGATAATCCGGTGAGGCCCAGACCTGCCAGCGGATTTCGCCCAGATGGCGTTGCACCAGATCCGGCTGGCGCGGCGGATGCATGCGGATCGCGACATCGGCTTCCCGCATGGCGAGGTCGAGATCGGTGTCGTCCAGCAGCAGCGAGAGGGTCACATCCGGGTATTGCGCCAGAAAGGTTTTCAGGCGCGGGGCGAGCCAGGCAACGCCGAAGCTATGGGTCGTGGTGACTTTCAGACGGCCGGCCGGCTTTTCCTTGCTTTCGGTCAGCAGCGCCTCGGTCATGGCGAGCTTGGCGAATACCTCGCGGACGGTGCGGTTCAGCGCATCGCCCTGCTCGGTCAGGATCAGGCCGCGCGCGTGACGGTGAAACAGCGGGACGGATAAAGCCTCCTCCAGCGCCGAAATCTGCCGGGAAACCGCGGATTGGCTAAGGTTCAGCGTATCACCCGCATGGGTGAAACTGCCGGCCTCTGCCACCGCATGGAAAACCCGCAGCTTATCCCAATCCATCTTTTGCCCTGTCATAGCCCATCCATAATGGTTTGCGCCCGCTTCGTGCAACGACCGAATGACAGAGTCTTGTCATTTCCTTCTTTATTCATGGGTCTCACGCAGGTTCGCTCACATGCAGGGGAATCTCGGCCAGGAATTTCTCCGCCTCGAGCGCCGCCATGCAGCCGGTGCCGGCTGCCGTGACGGCTTGCCGGAAAATCTTGTCCTGGACGTCGCCGGCCGCGAATACGCCCGGCACCGAGGTCGCGGTGGTGCCCGGCGTGGTGACGATATAGCCCTCATTATCGGTGACGATCTGATTTTCGAAGATCGCGGTGGTGGGGCTATGGCCGATCGCGATGAAAATCCCATCGATCTCGATCTGTTTCGTGGCACCGGTTTTGACGTGCTTCAGGGTAACGCCGGAAACGACAGGCGCTGTGCCTGGGCCGCCGACGGGGCCGCCGGTGATCTCCTCGACCGCGTGATCCCAGATGACGGAGATTTTCGGGTTCGCGAAAAGCCGGTCCTGCAGGATTTTCTCGGCCCGGAACTTATCGCGGCGATGGATCAGCGTGACGTGGCTGGCGTGATGGGTGAGATAGAGCGCTTCCTCGACCGCGGTGTTGCCGCCGCCGACCACCGCGACTTTTTTACCGCGATAGAAAAAACCGTCACAGGTTGCGCAGGCGGAGACGCCGCCGCCCTGGAAAGTGGTCTCCGAAGGCAAGCCAAGCCAGCGGGCTTGCGCCCCGGTGGCGATGATCACCGTTTCGGCCAGATATTCCGTACCGGAATCAAGCCAGGCCTTGAATGGCCGGGCCGAAAAATCGACCTTGGTGACGAGATCGTAGACGATCTCCGTCCCGACATGCGCGGCCTGTTTCGACATCTCCTCCATCAGCCAGGGGCCCTGGATCGTCTCGGCAAATCCCGGATAGTTTTCCACGTCCGTCGTGATCGTGAGCTGGCCGCCCGGCTGCAGCCCTGCGACAAGGACGGGTTGCAAATTGGCGCGCGCGGCATAAATCGCTGCGGTATAGCCGGCCGGGCCGGCGCCGATGATCAAAACGCGGGTTCTTTTCACTTCACTCATGCAAGTAAATCCATAGCTGGCAACATATCGACATATCCGGTCTTTTTAATGCCGTTACAAGCAAACCGGTTATTTTTTCAAAAAAAACCGCCGCCGGCAGCAGCCCATAGCAAAAGACCCCTTCCTGGAAGTTTAGATGAGTAATAATGTTGCGCAATTCAACGGGGACGGTTTGTATGCGGTCATGAGTCAACGTGAAGCCGAGCCCGCTTTGCTCGATGAGATCGACCGCCGGATCCTTGCGGAATTGCAGCAGGACGGCCGGATGACCAATGTGGAACTGGCCAAACGGGCCGGAATCTCCCCGCCGCCTTGCCTGCGCAGGGTGCGCAGGCTGGAGGAAGCCGGCTATATTCAGGGCTACCATGCACAGACCGGGGCGCAGAAGCTGGGCTGGCAGATCGCGTTTTTTGCGATCGTCGGGCTGGAGAGCCAGAAACAGGCGGTGCTGGATAGTTTCGAGACCCTGGTGGCCAGTTGGCCGGAGGTGCGGGAGTGCCATATGATCCGCGGCGGCGGCGATTTTCTGTTGAAGCTGGTGGCGCGCGACGCGGCGCATGAAAACCAGCTGACCGCCAGGCTGACCGGGGCGGCCAATGTGGCGAAGGTGCAGACCCTGCAAACCATCCGGACCAGCCGCTCGCTACCCGGCGTGCCGATCGCGGCCGGCGGCGCGGCCGGCGGCGGCGAACGCAACCATGGCTGAGCGGGCAGCGCGGCGGATCGATGGCGCGTCGGTCGGGATAGGCGTGGCCGCGGTCGCGACCGATTTGTTATGCCGGTTTTTTCCGGCGCATTTGCCGTATTTTTTCCCGTTCATTTTCAACGCGCCGGTTTTTCTGGGCACCTGGTTTACGCTGCTATGGTATTTTCGCGGACTGGCGCGGGTGGCGGAAGCCAAACGGCCGGGGGGCGTAAGGCGGGCATTTTTTCTGGCCGG
>Ga0116227_10014274_pt1 | contig 12163 bp, 8 predicted proteins | sample S1TSphgellanicum_FD_89693 | JGI IMG/M metagenome (GOLD analysis project Ga0116227, IMG submission 89693) | Host-associated microbial communities from peat moss isolated from Minnesota, USA - S1T2_Fb - Sphagnum magellanicum MG | ecosystem: Host-associated > Plants > Peat moss > Unclassified... | reverse complement strand
CTAGTATGTTCAAAAGTTGATGATACCAGACCAACACTCCAACACTAGTGAAACCATGTGCCTAAAAGGACATATAACGCCACATTCTGATGGACTGGGTTTCATGTACATAAAATACCTAGTCAAATTTTAAGATGCATTTATAGTACGTTCTGTAAAACACAGGGGCTTCGTACAGCCCAGTATTTGCATTTATTTCTATACAAGTGCTCGGTGAGTCGGTAGTGAATTCCAGAAGATGATAAATCAGCCAAAGAAATTGAACGCAGTCAGTTACAAAAAGTAGTATTGCTGCGAGTTTTTCCCCCAAGCTCATATGAAGGAAGCTAGACTGTTCTATTTTGTAGTTATGAGGTCCACCGAACCGGGATGCTTCAGATCGTGTTCTTGATGTCTTTGGAAAGCTCTCAGCGAGGAGGTGTGCATGGGCTTGGTTCCATGATGTTTGGACTTGCAGTGCAAAAGTTCTTGAATACTGAATCATTTCTTCACTGGTCTATTGGACTCTCTGGTCCCAAATGGACGTAAAATTGTAAACAGTAAACACTGAAAATTAAATTAAATTATACTTAAAAATTTCGAAGGAATTGGAATGTAGTGTTAACATGAAGCGAGCGAGTCCCAATGGAGATTCACTGCAGTTCTGAAACACGGCGTTCGCAGACTCTGCTAATTAATATTCTGAAGGGGAAGCTTCCCGGCATTACGGAGGGCCGGCTGGCCGACTCTCTGCATGATGTGCAGGGTTTTGCCCAATCCTCATTACAAAACTGCAGTGAATATGCATTGGGACTGGCCCATGTCCTTGTCAAGAGCTGATAAAGATATCTTACAATGATTTTCTGTTCACTAAAGATCCTACCGCTGAATACGAGTTAAAGAACGTTCACACGGTGAATCTTGATGAGCAGGATTTAATGGATTTTATTTGGTAACATTGGGATTCAGAATGTGGGAGATATTGACTTTGAAGTGATTTCTGCGGCTGAAAGTTCAAATTCCAAAAGACCGGGCTTTGGAAGGAAAAGTCAGTTCAGAACGTGAAGGCCTTCAAGGCTTACCATTCAATTCAAGCACGATTTCCATTCATATTTGGCTGTTCAAAAAATCCATACAGACATTGCAAAACAATGTTCACATGTTGAGTTTCCCTATTTTGTAATGGGTTCCCACTTGGGCCAACGGCACAGGGCACACTAGTTTTTGATGAAAAGAGATGGTATTTCTAGCCACCAATTCCAAGCATGATTCCCTTTCATATTTGGCTGTTCCAAAAAATCCATGCATACATTGCAAGATCATGTTCACATGTTGAGTTTCCCAATTTTGTGATGGGTTCACACTTGGGCCAATGGCACAGGCCACACTAGTTTTGATGAAAAGAGACAATAGTTCTAGCTACCAATCCTGTGAAAATCAATTAAAATCCTCAACAATCATTATTTGAAAAAAAGTAGGGATAACATTCATTAGCAATCGAAATGGGTTTAGATAAAATTATGTTGAAATTGGATGAAGAGAAAATAAATGGATGAATGTGATCCTAATTAGATGAACAATCATTGACGAAATGATTTTGTTGGATGAACCCATCAAATGTCAATATTTGGATGGAATGAAAATTGTGAGATGTACGTTTTGTGAATAAATGGGAAAATTTAACGGTTGGAAATTGTAACTATAAAATGGAATTGAATAAGTCAACCTTTAACATTATGTTCAAATTAACCTGATAAAAAAAAATTCATTATGTCATTTTTAATGGATGAAGTTGACTTTATTGGGTGAGATACACTCTAAATCAAAGGTAATAACTGGTACCAGGTTTGGTGAATTACAACCACCAGTTTTGATTTCGTTTAATAAGATTCAAATTGGAATTGGGTTTGATTATCAAAACTGGAACTGGAACTAGATTTTCTTTCTAATTGTTGTTCCTTGTTCTATTAATGTGTGGAACTAGGACCAAAACCTAATTTTTTGAAATATGTTTTTAAAAAATAAGGTAACTAAAACTAAGGTTAGCCAGAGGTTAACTAGTAATTATCCTCTAGTTTCAGTCCACATTAATAAAAATTGAACCACAACCAAATCTGATTTTCAAGATAAAAAATGAAATCAAATTTATTGTTGGAAAAACTAGATCAAAAACCAAATTCGCAATTCCAATTTATGTGTGAAATTTAAACCATTGTTATATATGTTTTAGAACCGAAACTGGAGATTCTTCATAAAGGAGAGAATCACATAACATTGATAATAAACTAATAACTGAAAACTTGAATTTGAATTATAATTGACCAATGTGATGTTTAATATCATAATTCGATTATAATATTCTTTTATTGACAAACCGACCAAGTGTTAGACAATGTTTGAAAAAAAATGAATTTACTCCCAAAAAAATTATAATTTTTATAGTTAAACAAGGGGATAACACATTTTAACTGATTGCAAATGCAAGGTTTTTTTTTTTAAAACCCTTTAACCTTTAGATGGTTTGGTCACTTGTTTTTCAATTGTAATGCAGTTTAACTTTTGAAAATGCATTTCACTTGTCTTGCATTGATAGTAGTATTGCACGGATGATTAACATATTACCAACCACAGCCTGATTGAGAAAGTCACTTTCAATATGCTCTTGAAATTTTGAGTACTAGCCTGATTTCGCAGCAAGGTGCCTACATATATATATAATTATTTTTTGTCATTTTTTTTGTCAATAAAAATAATATTATTCTATAATTTGATGTTATACTAAATAATGAAAATAATGTGCTTGAGAGATATTTTCAGACTTCTGGCATGACAAGTAAGAATTTCAAAATAATTGAAAATTCCCAAAAGTAATTAATTAGTGACTACCCAAGCTAGGTATTACAGTACCTTTGTTGAGCAGTTTTTACAAGTGTTGGGCAAGTTTTTGATTTTGGGTAGATAAGTATATAAATAGTTCAAGGTCAAATCTTCAAAAACCATACCCACCCAAAACTTATGATTTAAACCTTAGACCCAAGCAATTCTTTAACTTTGCCAACCCACAATGGGTGGTTCTTTTAATAAATTTCTTTTTCAAAAATCTGGACCAAGTTGTTTTTTCCAAAAATCAAAGACTTGTCCAACATTAACTAATAAAGTGAAGGACACATGTAGTGCCTACCAAATTTTTACATTTTCAAGGGTAAGTAGTTTAGATGAAACTTTGCATTTAGATGTGTATCTAATGCTATAATTGTAATGCAACCGAAAGGATAAATGACAACCATTATATTTTAACAAGTAGATTTCTCACTTCATAACCTTTATTGAAACACATGGAGGTAATCTTTGTACAACTAACTATTATGTATTTATTTTAAATTATCGCACTTTTCATGTTACATTAAAGATTGTGCACAAGGGAAGGCGGGTGCAGTTAGATTTGATTACATTGTTGTCACACACAAGTCATGCTTTATAACTAATTGTTGTTTGTTTCAAACCATTTAAAATTGCCTTTAGGGCTTTTAGGGATATCTAGACTTTGAAGTTAACAAAAGTAAAAGGGTTGGGAACAAACATTTAATTTAGTGGGTGTCTTCAGCTTTCGAGAAGGAACCATTGATTGCATTAAACATTTAAAAGGCTTCAATACTATTAAAATATGACCACTTAACCTGACTACAATGGAAGGCAAGATGCAACATAATGAAAAAATTCATGGAGACAAAAACATCTAAACCTATTCATGAAGCTTTCAATTTTCAAATCAAAGAGGTTTTAAGCAAGTGCACTAATAGCACAAAACCCAATGCCTCTCATTATTACATTGAAATTGACAGGTAATGTGTTGCATTTGAGTAAGTTAGTACCACATGGTGAAAACACAATAAAAGGGGCCAAGGGTGCCAAGTTAAAGTCCTTTCCAAAGGCTACACTTGACAAATGGCATTTTTGTGATTGTTCATTTTTAAATTTTTGCATTTTTCATACCCAATTCCTAAATGTGTGTTGAATATAATCTTTTTACTATATCTTGGTCAATATAATGCATCTGCACTTTAAATAACACAAAAATGAATAATTTTTTTTAAAGACACATTTTTAAAATTCATAATTTTAAGGGTCAAAATCATTAACTCAAAAACATTATCACATATTAACACAATAGAATTCTTACTACTTAACCCACATACATATTACCTACTACCTAATCTACCTAATTAATTAATAACTAATAGTACCTGGTTTAAATTTAATTAATTAATTAGTTATACGTACTTAGCATAATTAATTAATTCAAGAACATTTTGACATATCCACATCATAAAATGGTTTTTATTTAGCCTACCTCTTTAATCAATTACCCTACTACCTACTATGTAGCCCATTTAATAAATTAATTAGATGACCAAATGCATTGGATTAATGAATTACTACTTTTTTGAAATTTTTAGTAGTTTAATATCCTAAGCCACCATCATTAGACTCAAAAAAAATTCTTGATTATATATATATCCGCTAATTAAAATTTAAAAGTGTCAATATTATTTTTTTGGAGATTTTCAATAGCTAGAATTTTACGAAAATTTAAGAAAAGATGTTAGATTTTTATGCATGGTTCAAGTAGGTAGCCAAAAATATAAAAGGATGGTTTTGTTTTAAAAATATAAATATTTTGTCTTTTAGCCAAACTTGGCTAAATTTTCTTGTGGATCAATGTCACTTTGGTTCCAACACAAAATTAGCAACTTGAAACAAAGTTGTGCACTTTCAAGTAATGTGTAAAAAATTAAAACCTTATCCAACCTAAATGACAATTACAATGAATTGTTAAAATTCACTAACTTTTTAAAGAATCAAATCACCAATCTAACAATCCCATTTAATGTTTTTTTTAAAAACATGTTCACACCTACACAAAACCATGTTATGGTAGAAATTGCAAATAATGGTCCATTTTTACCATTTCCATTGGTCTTATGATGTTTTCACAAACCTACCAAACCTTATTACAAATCTAACATTTAGTTCATTCAAGAACATTAGGGGAAAAAAATTAGACCATTAAATCTTGCAATTTCAATTATCAACTCATAGTTTTTCAATTTAATTACACATATTTAAGATTAAAATCTATATTTATAATTTAAGCTGCATAAGGTGCCACATGGTGTCATTAGAAAAAATCTTATCATTTGTAACCAATCATTATGCAATTATGTGCAACAAGTTGTTTGTGATTAGATTGGTTATGCTTACAAGTACAAAATTTATATCACATAATTTTTGGGTCATATGGTTGTGTGTGCAACTAATGGTTTACAAAATGGACATGTGTCATATAAATAACAACCTAAGCTAATACATATTTAACTTAGTATATCCAATATATTTACATAAGCCATGTGTAGTAGTAATATACTTTTAGTATTAAGGCTAAACCTATATTAATAATGTTAAACCTAAGCTAAACCAACCTAGGCGATCTACTAACTTCAACTAAGTAGTTATATTATAATATAAGTAATCATATAGAGTTATTAAATAATTATAATTATAATTATTAATATTATCAGTTGTTAATGAGAATTAATATTATCATCATTTATGCTAGTTTATTTATGGCTAATTAATAGGCTATATTATCTAACTTTTAAATACCTTGGCCTAGGCTACCTACTAACCTAAATTAGATTAAATTATAATATTATAAATTATTAATCATTATAGGTAGTCATATATATGAAAACATTATTATAATTATACTTATTATTGTTAATATTATTTACTTACTAATGAAACATGTGATTGAAAATGCTTACAGTCACCTTTAACAAATACCATAAAATTACTCATCACAAAAAACACCATTTTGCATGGTACTCAAACCAATAGTCACATAATGTTATGATTACATTTATAAATACATAATCATGAAAAACATCAAATTGTAATTTATATATGATTATTTAAATAAAAAATTGATATTATATATTATATTATTTATTTATAATATTATATAATTGCATTATTTTCATCATATGATTTGTTAACATGTGTCACTACCTAGTATAGGTTAAAAATCTAATTTAGGTAGCTAGGTAGGCACCTAGGAAATGTAACCTATGTAGGCCATCTACACTAAATATTCCATAAGGAATATTTTATCAACAAATAACAATTAACCACCACCATGTCATTTGTGAGAGTTGATCCTTGAAACCTCAAGAATGAAAACCAATTACCAACAAATCATCTCATTTGTTATGAAACTATAAAGGGTTACATTTTATTTAACCCATTTTTCATTCTAAATGTTGCACAAATGTTAATTTTCCTATTTAATATCTTATCAATATTTTGTCCAAATGAAAAAGCTGAAAGTTCATTTTTTAATCTTTTTTCAATCATCCACACATTTACAGTTTTTCCATTTAAAAAATCTAAACTTATTTTTAGTAAAGACAACATTTGAATTTCCTTGTTGAATAAGATTTCAATAACCAATTTTTGAGTAAAAACCTCAAAAACATGATTTATAAATGGAACAAATTATATGGCTAACATAATAATAAATAAAAGATGTATCTCCCAATTTTTTTTATAAAAAAAACTTAAAATTATATCATAAATTTTTTATGTAAAATATATCTTAATGTAAAATAAAAATTTAAAGGTAATAATATATAAAATTTTCAGATATAAGTCAAGTATGGATCATATATATATATAATAATTTTGTGAATTAATTTTAATATAATTTATATTATGTATGATGCCATTAATTATGTGCCCAATTTAACTAACTGAACTAATAACTAATGTGGATGATTGGGTCCAAATTCTTTAAAGTGTTCCAAAATCTGGTCACAATGTTGCCTTTTTTAATTTTTTTACTTAGTCCTTTTTTACTAAGTAAAAACACATTTATGGAATTTAGAATTATAATGATAACAAATATGGTACTTGTGAAATATTTGACAAGTTTTGATTCATTTGTTTTGATGAAGATCAAAACATAGGGGAAAAATGTAGAAAGGACTAGGTCCTTTTTATCCTTGATCGTACACCTTAAAGGATTTCCACCTGATGTGGATTCCAATGATGTGGACATTGAACTAGAAGGTCTTGGTGGCTTGGACATACATGTAAATGCACATGTTATTGCACATTTGAAGGCGAATGAAGTTTTGGTTGGATTGACACCCAAATAGTGAAATCAAATTATGCATAAGGTTAAGGGATTTGACTGCGAATGTAATTCCCTCCTATAAGTGTGGGTAGATGAATGCGGGTTGCATTTCATTTAATACGACATGAAAACCTTGTGAGGCATGGCATGCTCATGAAGAATTGAACCATTTTATGCTTTGATGGACTTATAATTTATTCTAGGCACAATATTAGGGGTGAAGGATGCAATTTCAAATTCAACAATTTGTTGTTAGATGTTTGGTGTGTGATTGAATACAAGTTTCATTCAACGCACCTACATTTCATTTTTGGTCATTGTTCATCATGGGGCTTGGATATTGGTGGAATTTGAATTTTATTGACCCACTTAATTTGACCATCCAACATAACCAAATATATGTTTTGGTTATGATTGAACATTTTTTGAAGTGGTTAGAATTAGTGCCATTATTACATTATAGTAGTGAGGGAATTACCTATGCATTTGTGGACATGGCGTTCAATAAATTTAAGGCTCCAACCAAAATATTCACAAACCAAAATATAAAATTTTATGGGGGGTTCCAAAAATTGTTTGAGAAAACATTGATTGATCATCACACTATTTCATGAAACCATTTTGAGATAGATGGGTTAATTAAATGGGTGGTGCAGATGGTGAAATGATATTTACAAAAATATGGACTCCAAAAGTGCCATATTCAAATTGGGACCTATGATTGCCATGGCTACTTATAGATTATAGGTTTAATTAGCAAGCCTTTCTTTCATTTTTTTCACCATACTATTTGGCTATGAGTTCAAGCTACTAGGTCCTTAATTTGATGAAATGAAATGGTGGTGAATAATTTGGATGTGTGGATTTAAACATGTGAACAACAAGTTGTTTTATTCCAATGTGTTATGCCCATGGCTATGGAAAATTTGGCAATTGCCTAACACTAAGATATAATGTGTTGTGCCACTATGTGTGGAGGTGGTTAGGCCTCGAATTTGTAGATTCAAGTTAAAGGATTATGTCTACTCACATCAAGTAACATCAACCATTTGGATGTGATTATAAGGCATGTTATCCTTAGTGTTCAAACAATTCTACCTTTTAGAGTGTTATTGTTGGAGGGTTAAAATGGTTAAATATGGAAGGACCATGTGCATAATTTGCACCATGTCACCGTCCCAATGTGGATGGCCAAATCGATTCATTTTTAATAGTGATTCCTATTGGCTTATGCGTTATATTATGTGGGCAATCTTTAGAAATTATCATTATGTTAATTTGTGATTAGTGTTTTTGAAATTGGCATATGAGGTGTCTTATGCCACCCTTGGAAGAAATGCCAATCGACAAATGGTTTTGCTTTTAGTGCACCAAATACACTTAAGTTTTTAAGGTTAGAATATAGTAAAAACTAATTTTAATGTGTTTTTTCATGGTGATTCACATTTGGCTAGGAATTTGAAAGATTGCACCTAGGTGATTAACAATGGGGTTCATATTTACATTTGGCTTATTAGGTTTTTCACCTCAAAATCAAAATGTTTATCCATGGTGAACTTCCATCAACTAGTTCAACATTCCTATCGAACTTAAGTGGAACCATAACCCCAAGTAAGGGAGCAGTTTGGACATGGTGTACCATTCAAGCTATTGTCATGTTATGTTTTGTATGTGGGATGACAACGATACTATAAATGTCACCAAAGGGATATTTGGTGTAAGGGGTTCAGTGTTTGATGATGGGTGAAATAAAACAAATTGGGATTTCAAGCTTAAAATCTTTCAAGCATACCCAGCTACACATTCCATGATGTTCGGACATGTACCTTCCACCGCCTCTTCTCTGCACCAATGCAGAAAAGCCGCAAAGGTATGAACTAGGTCAATTGCAACTGAGAACAGGTGGAGGAGAATAGAGGCTTAAAGGGAAACCTGGCAGCGAGCAACGATGTCATAGCGTTGTGCTAGGATGTCAACGAGCTTGCCTTTTCCTTCATCACCCCGCTGCGTCCCTAGCACCGCACAAACCTGACTCAACGCCTTGAACGGATCTTCCCCGTCGCTGCTCCCGTCCTTGTCCTCTTTCTTCACCTTCCCCACCTCCCGCTGCGTCACCTGCGCCTGACTCCTCACCCCGCCGCTCTGCTTCCCACCTCCCACAGCCGAAGCTCTAGACGTGGAGGAAACCACGAATTCTCGCTGCCCTCGGTGGAATTCCGACTGCTTGAGCGCGAGCTTGGAAGAAGCCACAGAGCCAGAGGAATAGGAACCGCAAGAAGAAGAGGAGGAGGAGTTTCTTGGTGTAAAAGGAGCATGGCAAGAATGCGCGGAGAAGACGAAACTATGGACCTCCATAGCCACTGCTGCTGTTGCCATACCGTGAGTGTGCGACGGACGTCTAGTTCACACGCCAGTGGGAGAGAGGAAGACGTGCGTGCTGTGTCGCAGGCGCAGAGGAAGAAGAATAAGGAGAAAGGGGCAAAAGGAGCGCGCCAACGCCTTCGAGTCTCGACGTCTCGTCTTCTCGCACAAACCCTACCTATAAGTGTGTTTTTTTAGGAAATTTTATTTGTAGCCAAATTGGATATCATCCATAGGAAGATGTCGAAAAAGTGGCGATCATCCCTACAAAGTTTTAGCCAAATCTGGCTATAAACCATATATGAATTACAAATCTATAATCATCCATCTATATTCTTGGCTATACAATAATGTTAACCAAGTTATATGCATCCGACGATTTTTACCCTTTTTTCTTTTTAGTTCTGGCTACTGAAAACCTCCAAAATCGATTTTTTTTTTTAATTCAATTTTCAATTTCGCTTTTTCACGACATTTCGCCATTAAAAAAATCACTGAGTTTCCTACCTTCTAGTTTCCTTTTTATGAATTGTTTCGTAGCCAAATTGGCTTCAACACAGGAAGATGTAGAAAAAGTGGCGATCATACATAAGAAGATTTCGCCAAATACGGCTATAAACCACATGCTAAGTAAAAAAATTTAATCCTGAAAACCAAGTATACAAATCTGGCGATTTTTACCCTTTTTTTATCACTTCTGGCGATTGAAGACTTCCAAAATAGAATAAAAATCGATTTTTCTCATTTCATTTTGGCTTTTGGCGAAATTTCGCCAATAAAAAAAAAGGCTGCTACCTACTTCGCAGCCAACGAGACCAATGCATGCGAAAGTGTGAGCGCTAGATGAAAACGTGAGAACTCTGGATGTGAAAGTGTGAACTCTGGGTAAGAACGTTTGAACTCTGGACGTGAACGTGTGAACCCTGGGTGACAATGTTTGAACTCTGGATGTGAACGTGTGAAATCTAGGTGTGACCGTGTGAATGCTCGACATGAACGTGAGAACGCGGGTTGAGAACGTATGAATGTAGGACATGAACAGGTGAACGCGCGACATGAACTGAGAATGCGGTTTGAGAACGTGTGAACGCAAGCGCTGATTTTTAGAGTGTAAGTTCTCATCGTGTGGTGTTGCCAAATTTCGGTAGCAAGAAATTAGGAATTATCGTTAGTTTCTTTTTCTTTTTCTTTTCCCTTGGGTGGTTTTGCAGTTGGTCTCTGAGGACTTTTTTGGTACCTACAAAGAAAAGAAATTTTTTTAAAAAAAATTCTTGGGTTTTCGTTTTCTTGCAGTTGGTTACTTTCTTTTATTATTATATTTCTTGCCAAAAGAAATACGGATTTTAGTTCATGTTTTATTGGGTGTTCTTAGAGTTGGTGACCACGTTTTTGCCAAACAAACTCAGGAGCTTTTTGGTAGCAAGAAAGAAATAGGGATTTTAGTTTCACTTTAGCTTGGGTTTCTTTGTTTGTTTTTTAGTTTTTCCAACAGAAAAAATCAGGATTTTTTGGCAAGAAATAGGGATTTTATTTCATTTTTTCTTGGGTTGTTTTTGGCAATTTTCTTTTTTTTGGTGCCAAATAAAAGCCAGGACTTATGGTAACAGGAAAGAGGGATTTTACTTCATTTTTCCATGAGTTTTGCAGTTGGTTACTCTCTTTGTGCTGCATATTTTTTTGCATGGCAAGAAAAACGGGATTTACTGTCATTTTTTCTACGATTTTTTTTTACTGTTGGTTATTTTCTTTTGAACTCCTCTCTCTCTCTCTCTCTCTCTCTCTCTCCAAAGAAAAGTCAGGATTTGGTAAAAACTAAGGGGTAGGTTAAAACCCCAGGACGGGTGCTTTACAGAAAAAGGGACCCCAATGTAGGAGCCAATGGAGTCCCAAATTTCCGTAAAGCTCCCATCAGTGACAGCATAAAAATTAGGGTTTAGTTCTTTTCCGACGATACCCGCTGGCTATCATTTGAAAAAAAATCAAAATTTGATCTTTGGACTTTACGAAAATGGAAAGCACTTCCCCTAAAAGCCCAGTGGTCCTAATATGTTTTGTAGGAGTAGCTCCAGATACATTGGAAAATATCCGGCCAGGTTTTTACAAGATTGGCAATGTTGTAAGTAGTTCATACTTTGGGGTTTACAAGTTGGCTGTTTTTTTTTGGTGCTGGCGTTTTTGCTAAACAGAGTCAGGATTTGCATTGAAGAGGGTCATAATTAAGCCCAAGAGGTGTTCGATTTCGACTCAGAGACCCCTTGAACTAGTCTAAGTATTTGCAGTTATTTAGAAGCAATTTAAATGGATTTCGGGGTTTTTGTTTTTACCATGGTACCAGTGTTGGTGCTCCTTCACCCAAGGCAGGGTCGGTGATAGCAAGAACTAGGGATTTTAGTTCTTCTCTGAGGCTTGTGGTTGGTCACTTTGAGTTTGCTGTTTGTTTACTAAATCAAGTCAGGGTTTTTGGTAGCAAGATATTAGGATTTTAGCTCATTTTTTGAATTTACAGTTGGTCATTTCATTTGTGATGTATTTCTACCAAATAAACTCAGCATTTTGGTTCTTTTTCTAGGGTTTACACTGGATCATTTTCCTTGTGGGTGTCTTTCACCAAAAGAAATTCAGGGTTTT
>Ga0116227_10014273_pt1 | contig 12164 bp, 4 predicted proteins | sample S1TSphgellanicum_FD_89693 | JGI IMG/M metagenome (GOLD analysis project Ga0116227, IMG submission 89693) | Host-associated microbial communities from peat moss isolated from Minnesota, USA - S1T2_Fb - Sphagnum magellanicum MG | ecosystem: Host-associated > Plants > Peat moss > Unclassified... | reverse complement strand
GTGGTGGATGTTTAGCCTTTTGTTTCTTGTCTTCCCATACAACTAGGGGAATTTGAATGTTGAAAGAATTCCACATCTTTTATAAACAATTCCTCCTATGGAAAATCCTCCATGACCTACACAATAGGAAATTTAAGCTTTAATGTTTGGGTAAGAAGTTGGGAATCTAAATACTACTTTATAATGTTAGTCCATACAACCACATATTATGTAGCCTACCATCAAATTTGGGAATTTTGGAAGATGTGTTAAGTACATAGTCAAAATCCTCAATGGGCATGTAGGATAAATCACAAAAAAAAAAAAAGTTGACAACTACAATTACTTTTGCAACTACAAAAAAATGTCATATTCATCTACATATTTAACCACAACTTTTGCACAATCAAAATACTTGGGTGATGGACCAAAAAAGAAAATTGAAAGCATGTCAATACCCTCATACGAGTCATAACACTAGAAGAAAAATGGTTATTTACAACTTGTTTAATGCAACTCTACAACCATAGTTCCCTAAAATTTGGTTACATTTGCAACTTTAAATGAATCGTCAATGCATATTAGAAGTACTTGAGTGCAAGGTATAATAACATACTAACCTCTCAACCTTAAATCAAAATTTAAAGCACAAAATGTTTCACATCTATTTTTGCACAATGTTTTTGGTCTACACATAAAGTGGCCCATTGTTTTTTTAAACTCATCAAACCATACATGTTTAGCAAGGTTTAGGTTTCTAATTGCACTCATGTTCAAAATGTTCAAAATAACTATCTAGTTTGATTTGAGGTGCAATTGAATCATCAATGCACATTGAGTTTATATGACAATTATTTGGGTGAATGTATAATTAAGTGCCCATTTTTGGCAATTGAACATTCCATTCAAGTCCATAGCAAGTTTCTTTTTAAGTGGCCAAATGAACATGATTGTTTATAATTTTAAAGATTTGATCATTATTTTAACTTTTGATTACCAAATGTTCACCCACTAAGGAACCTTTTAAACTTAGGTCAAAACCTATATAAAAAATCACTACTATCAATTGTTATGGTGAATGTTACTTAGAAATCCTAAAAGAAAAACTCATAAAATTCATATGAATGAAGGTTAAAGTAAAGATTTTAAAAACATGTTTAGTAAGCATGAGTTTTTTTTGAAATCAAAAAAAAAATTCAAAATGACTTTTGAATATAATTCTAATTTTGACCTTTCAAAACTCCATAACCACCATTTGATCAAGGTTTTAAAGAAAATGATTTCACACTTGATTTTTTTATTTCATTATTCAATGCATATTTAGTCATTATAAAAAATTTGGAATTAAATTTGATATGAATTAATTAATTTATCAATAATCCAATTAGCCAACCAATCCATATTTTTAAGCTTCAAAAGTTCATTATTGATGATGAATGAATTGATTTGAGAAAAATATTTTTTTACATAAATTGCTTGCATAATCATCGTGTTAATGTATTACTAATTGTTAATTGACAAATTCAAAATTATCTTATTCATCACACACATTTGAACACAATGTACTGTAACCAAAAAGGAGGGATCCATAGAAACAAAGAGGACACGACACTAACCAAACCTCTCCCGACGCTGCTTCGCTCTGACAGAGCGAGCACAATGCAATCCCACAACTATGCAACATACAATTCAAACGAAATGGATCTCAGAGGCAAAATTCCATAGTTCTCATTACACATAATGTCTCGTACAGAACCCACTATTATGCCTCCTCACAATTGCTATCTCGATTCCTTGTTCCTAAATTCTCGTTAAGCTTTCCTAGATCAAGGGGCCGGAGATCTCTCAGGTCACTAATCGCAGCGGAAAAAGAGAGCGACTCGACTAGCGTTCCTCCGCTCCTTGCTGTCCTACCCAAAAGTCGACTGATGCTCGTCATCTCCTCTTCCTCCTCCTTAACTCCCGGGATCCAGCTTCCCGCCCAAGCTTCCTCCACCTCGCTTTTCTCACCAATCGCTCCTCCTCCATCCCTAATCAATGTGGCGCCGCTCTTCATCATAAAATGCGCCGCCATCTTCCTGTCCTCCCATCCCACACAGGCATACCACCTTCTCCCATGCACCCCATGCATATCTAGTTTCCCTCTCATACTAATGAAGAAGAAATCCGCCGCCACTCATCAATGGAGGCGGCCAGATTACCCTGATCAAGGAGTTTGTGTTCACACCAACTACACAGTCATGGAGTCACTGTCCTGCCACCCGTTGTTCGGCTACAGTACCTTGTATAAATTACCATTGTGACACTAAAAATGAACCACTCAACCATGCATTCACACATTTAAAAGGTCTTATAAATGATTTTTTCCCAACACGTTTGTATTTAGAAGACACAAGGATTACTTGAATCCTAACAATAGAATTCCATAAGAGATTCCTAGACCCACCATGTCATTGAATTGTTTTGACGGAGATTTTTTGCATTACATGGCGACAAATGTTTTTGAAAACAATTGAAAAAAAATTATTGCAAATGCTTCAAAAAGGTACACCCATGTTTGTAATTTCCCAAGTTTGAAAAATGCACTCAACATTTAAAAACCCAATAAATTTCCCCCAAAAAAACTTACCAAACACTAACACCAAATTATGGGTTTTTTTGCAACTTTCAACTTTAAGAAATGAATTATGACCTCAATAAATATCAAATTTAAGTCATTATGCTAAATTGCAATATATTAATTACCACTTACATAGTGAATAATTACTAGTCTTACTTAACCTTATTACAACTATTATAATTCTTATCGTTATTAATATTTTATTATAGGGGCACCAAGGCCATTATATACCATAATTAGGATGAAAATGATAAGTTACACCTAATAAATGAAAATGCAAAATCAAAACAACTAGAAAATATATAAACTCACATAAAAAAATTGTTAATCTTATAGCAAATTGGGCACAAGTAAATTTTCGCATCATATGTTGGTGTAAAGTTGGAACCATAGGTATGCATGTAATTCTTAATATATATATACTCTATACCTATGCATCAACACTCGAGCTTAGTTTATTTTCAAACCCATTTCTTTATAGATATTGAACATCACCATTATGATAGGCATTATATATATTGAACTAAAACAAACCTCAACTTGTAAAGTTGCATTCCTTTTAGTACTCAAAATTGTGATTACTTGCATGCTAGATTTTGGACACCAACTTACTATCTTATTCAATATTTTCTTCTTTTGTTGTTTTAGTGTTTCAAATAGGTGATAAGTAGCAAGTATTTAGTACGTACATACCTACTTGCTTACCATAATAACTTGGTAGCTAGGACACTAATTATATTATTTGTAAAAATGTTTAAAATTTTGAAAAAAATAATTTTGAAATAAGATTTTGTGAAGGACACTTGGTTGGTTGAAGGAACACAATTGTTTGTATAGAAATTGTTGTTACACTAGGAAGTTGGTCAACATCATCATTGAAGATAATTGAAGTTTTTTTCCCCCTAAAAAAAGGATAGGTGGGGGAAAGGGTGCCATCAAACATTCAACAATACAAAAAATTGTTAGGTTTGAGGGATGGATGAAGGGGGGGAAGGTTGGGCATCATTGAAGTGCTTAATGATATTATGCATGTCATTTGAGGTGATTTAAAAAAAAGAAACTTCAGGTAGAAACTTTACAATAATTAAATTCATTCCAACAACGGTGATATGTTCATTGCCACCCTTCACCCTACCCACCTTTTTTGGGTCATTTTTTTTGGTTTTAAAATGTCAACACCAACAATGTGACACAAATTTTAGATTGCAAAATAGTATTCACCATCACCAAATTTGTCAAAGGTTTTTTTAAAATGTGAGTGGGGGGAAGAAAATTGTTGTCGTGTGATTTATTTGATGTATGGGGGGTTTTCATTAAGGCCATCATTGACATTGATTTATTTTTTTGGAAGAAATAATAAGGGTGGGGGTGGTGCATTATAGAGATTATTTAATGTTTGAATTTTCATTGATATTGTCACTAGCTCCTATTGAATTTGTTTTTTACAAAAAATGCATAAGTAATAGGGGTGGCATTTTCATCAATTATTTTAAATGTAATAAACAACATTACAATGATTTTTGGAGTGTTGTAAACAATGTTCTCCAAAATTGTTCCATGTTCTTGTGTGGTATAAAAAGAACATTGTATCATCTTAAACCTTAAGCCATGTAGAAGCCATAACTTCAAAAACTATAACTAGAGGGGGATGTCCATCATCAAAAAATGTCCTTCCAAAATTTGTTGTTGCCACCATTTCAAGTGACATTTAACCACCACCCTTTTCAAAGAAGGTGATTGATTTCGTTAGAAAAGTTCCCTTCTTCTCCTCCATTCCCTTCTTTTACCATGCCAACCAAACAAAACATGCAATACATCTTTTAAAAGAAATTGAAAGTCCTTTAACTTCAAATCTTTTGGTCGCACATTCCCCTAAACTTCTTGACTTTGCACAATTATTTATCATCAACTAAAACCAAATTTGTTGTAATATAAAATCCTCAAGTGATGCTAATATTCTATGAGTTAATATTCTAAATTTACAAGGAGGTTGGAGTGTGCAACTTCTTTAGAAGTTTTAGAAGCTTGAGCCATGATTGCTACTTGTAAATCAAGTTGTTAGTTCAACTATTTAACTACACCTAGTTGTTGTTTATTGTTAACAATGACTTGTCTACATTTAAGAAGAAAAAACAAGTAGAAGCATTGAAAAGGGAATGGGAATGTTGGGCACTAAGCCACAGAGGGTATTTACCACCTCCCATTTATTGCTACTACATGAACTCTTTATTCTCTAAAAATTCCAAAGACAAACTCCTTTTTAATAAAAAGAAAGATAAAAGAAATTCTTATTGATTATTTCCAAAAAAATCATAAATACACATTTATATTATACATTCTACATGTACATTTTGCAAACATACATGCATATGGAGGCATGAGGCAAGGATGTAAACGTACAATCATATTTCATGTTAAGAACTCTAATGATAAGTCCCCTAACACCAAGTTAACATTTTAAGATTAATATGTCACACATCTAAATGTATCATCAACTATAATGGTACTTTACTCTATAAACAACCAATCATACATCTAATGCCAAGTTACCACTAATTGTTATATATTTAAACGTAAATTGATAGTTAAGTAGGTAAAATTTAATAGGTTCAATTTATATCTAAAATATTCAATAAATTTTGTTTACTTATTATGCAATTTGGATTTTCTAAAATTTGCAACTCTTTTTTTCTTGTTATAAGATTGGTGGCCACTAGGTCATATTTATAATTGAAAGGTTCAAAAATTTAATGGTGTAAATTATGTGTTTGCATTTTTGGACATTTGTAAAGTTCAAAATTAATTAAATATTGTTATTGTCACCCTGAACAAATTAGTTGGTGTTCTTGTTTTAGAGGTGGTAGTAATCATCTTTTTAGCTATAATTGGTACACATGAAAATTAAGGAACTTAGAGGTTATGGTAGGCTACTTAAACATGGAATTTAAAATAACCATGGAAAAATATTTGTTATGTTATTACGTAACATGGTTTTCATGTTGGTTTTAATGATTGAAATTTTTGTCACAATGCATAATGGATAAAAATGTTTGAATTAAAATAAATTAATCATCTATGACACAAAAAATGATTAAGTTTGTTTTTATTAAAATGATTAGTTGATGTGACAATATTAATTTAATAATTAAAAATATATTTGGTAATATATATATATGGATTAAACTAAAAACAAGGTCAAGAATTATTGCACTAGATTCATGATTCTAATGCTAAAAAAACATCTTTTTTCTTGTTTTTGGGTTGATTGTCAATAATATAGTGAACCCATGACATGTCATCATGATGATTTTATGATCACAACATGTCCAAAATGGGGTTTGAATTTTCACCTTTTCAACTATAACCCAACTTCCAAGGCCATTACTATCCAACCTTTGCTTCATGTGATGATATAAATTGTTATTGCAAAATATATAAACACATGCGTTTTTTTAACAATGCACATTATTATCCTATTATAAAATTAAATATTTTCATAATTTTTTATTATTACACATGCATATATTTCAATTTTTATTCAATTTAATTCAATTGTAAGTTTTTTAACTACATTGAAATTTATAATTTTTTTAATTTTCAAAATGAAAAAAATCATTAAATGATTTTTTAAATACCTTCAATTCAATTAATTTAAATATTCATTTAATTGAACTTTAAGAAACTTTAAGTGGCAAATGATAAACCATTACATTTTTTTTGGTATTTTTGTTTGGGAATTTGTAGATTATGATAATTTCATTAAATTTTATTTTGAAAAATCTCATAATGAAATGAAGTTCATTTTAAAAACTATATAATTAAATTAAAAAATCTGAATTTTTATAATCGTTTTATAAATTTGAATTAAAAAATTATATTAGTTCAAATTTCACATGTACATTAGTTATGTTTTGTTTTTCGTAGTAAATAAAAATAAAAATATTTAATTTGATTTTCCATTTTCTTTTGTGTCATTTTTTCATGTCACATTTGAACTATCCCCTATATTTTATTTATATGTGACATCCATAATCTGCTTTCATTCATATATGTGTGTGTGTGTGTGTGTGTGTGTGTGTGTGTGATATTACTATGCATCATACAAAAATACAATTATAATTATAGTCATTCATATTTGGGTGATTGATTTTAGTCACATTAATCATTAGTCAAATTCAACAATTATACATGGGTGCCATATGTGCCATGTGTCCCACATAATGTTCATTTTGACTAAGTAATTAAATTTTGGTCAAAACATACATGTTCAGTTTTGATTTTGTCAACTCAAACATAATCAATAATTTCAAATAAATGGATTTAATTTTTCAATCATTTTAATCACAATGTGAATGAAATTAATGAAAAAATCATGTTTTTGTAATATAATGTGAACTTAACATTGATTTAAAACCCCTTTTATGGGTTTTTACTTAACATTGTGTTTTTGTTGCATGGTTTATGTTTTCTGAAGATTTGAGTGAAGTTAACATTCACATTACATAAACTTGATGCCCACTTAACATTGTGTGTGACTTAGGATTCCACCTAGGATTTGATGTTAGTTAAAATTCTTGATGTGAAAGCAATAAAACACTTACCTATCTATTCAACAACATAACATTAGGTGTGATTACAACAAAAATTTCCCTAGCTTGATGCCTTCTACCTCCTATTACATTACACACCTATAATCCAACATCAAAACTAGTTTAAAAGCAACACCAATATGTATAACATTCGCATCTAAACACCATCAAAGACATGTTCCATATTCCCAAAAAATCCCTTTTAAGTAAGTTCATGGGGCATCTCACTTTCCCATGAAAGTGATAATTCGTTCACCTTCCTTTTACAAATCCTCCTAAAAACTCTTCCAAGTCATAGTGCTATTTATTTTAATGCCATCATTTCAACCACAAATACTCACCTTCTAAAAGAAATCATTAAATATTTTCTTAAAACAATGGAGGTATTTCCATTTTTTAAAAACAATGGAGGTAGTGGTATTTTAGTCATTCCTACCTATTACTAATAAATTTGATTTACTAAGTAGCCATGATCATCAATATATATGCATGTAATAGCTTTACAAACATGAACAAATGATGTTACAACCATCCTATAATAAATCACAAAGATAAAAAGAAACGTTCAAAACCTATAGCATTATATTCATGACAATTTTACCATGGGAAACCATATCGCAATTTAAAAAGAAGCTCCAAAAACATAACGTCATATAATTTTGTTTAACGCAAGAAAGGGAAATAATATTGAAAATGTTGAAAATAAAAAAATCAGTGAATAATATTCAAAAAAATCTATCATAATTGAATGCAGTACAAAATGTGAAAAATCTGAATTTTCAATTAAATTTGCAAAAATGATAGTTAGTGACATGGAAGGCATGTCATATGCCAATTGTTAACTTGCTTGGTCTTGGACTTGATGGATAATTTGAGTTATTTGACAACTTGAACTATCATCAAGTTGATTTCAGAAGCAAATTTCAGTTTCAAACTTTACATTTTTCATCTTTAAATGAATTTAAAGCAAAGTTTAGAAATGTAGGCATCAAATTTTTATCCTAGATGAAAGGATGAGACATGGTAATGTTGAGGTTGAAGGGAACATTGACCATATCTTTGATTGACTTGTGAATTTTCTATCTATTTTCTTGAGGTACTTTAATTGGCTTTCAATAATGCTCACATGGGTCTTGCTACATCATGCTTCAATCTTTGATTACATTGAGTTAATCCTATTGTTTATATATATATATATATATATGTTTGTGGTTTTAATCACATGTGAAAAAACATCGACATGTTTGTGCTTAACCCTTACCTTGTGCACTTATGTGTAATTGGAGTTGATGGAACTTATGTAGTGAACATAATAAATGTAGACAAAATGTTTGAAAGATTAATGTAAGGGCCATGTTGAAGACTATTAAAAAAATTATGAAGGTTCACAAAATTGACCTTAACTTGTAAGTGTAAATTGCATATTGTTTTTTTTTTTTGGTTGGACATTGCCATTGTCAAAAAATTCTTACATGAAAAAATGTGGCTTTGTAAAATCTTGTTTATAGATAGTGTGTCATTTCCAATATTAGTGCAACATAGTTTGCATTGCCTTTAGTTTGCAAGTCTATCATATGAATTGGTGCACATATGATATATTATCCTTGAAATACCTCAATTGCTTCATGATATGTTTTGTTGAGTTTTCCACGTAAGTAAGTCATCAATAGTCATGTTTCTTGGAACCATGTATGTTGTATATACTTCCTTTGTGTTAATTTGATTTTCTTTTGAAATAAATCTTCAACCCATTTCACTTGCCTTTCAATTTTTTTTCTATTTATTGCCCTTTTAAAGATTTGTGTTTTGGTGCTTTAGGAAATATTTTTCCAATGACCAAAGTCTAATTACATACAATATTTTTCCATATATGGAAAGCTAAGGGCTTTGTAGCATATGAAAGGTTGGGGGAACTTTGCAAACTTTTAATTTATGTGTTTTGTATTCAAGTTAATGAGTTAGCTTTGTTGATAAAAATTAAAAATTTCAAATGTGCGAGATTTTTCATGTATATTGTAATTAGATTAATAGTATTGGGCTAGTTCAATAATCCATTGTCAAATATTGAATTAATTAAAAAATTTGACATCCATGTTTAAATTGTTTTTATATTTGACAAAGGTTGAAATATTATTTAGCAAAGGTCGAGTATTAATGAGTTAGAAACTAGTGCCCAATGCACTTTAATGAAATTAAGGAAGGTTGAATATTCTATTTTCAAAGCTGAAAAAGAGAAATTATTATTCTCTCTCATCAAGTTGTTATCTTTCTCATATGCACATATACCCTCATCAAGCCATTGTATTTCTCATGTGCACATATTAAACAAGTACTTGGATTTCTTTATGAAAATAGTAAACAAGACCCATTGAATGAGAAAACCAAATTATTATATATATATTTTCTAGAACTTTTGATACAATTAGCAAGTATTTATCAATAAAATAAAATAAAATCAGAAATAATTTAATTTATGTTGACATGGCCCATTGCATATTAACCTTACCCACTAGTGATAGCTTTGTAATAGATTGTCATGTTTGTATGGCCTTGGGTGAAGGCACCTACATTGGTATCATGGTAAAAATTATAATTTAAAAAAAAAAAGGTTGCTTTCTAACCATGGTGAATATCCATCCCATTCTAAGAATAGATCAAGGTCTCTCGGAGTTTAAATTCAACCTTTCCTAGGTAGAATATGGTCACCAAAAGGCCTCACCCAAGAAGGCGAAGGTACTAACTAGTATGGGTGATGGGTCATCTTGGTCGTATGTATAGATAGCCACATGTAAGCAATGTATTGATGTCGCATGTGTATGTAAAAGCACCATGTATGAATGACCTTTTAAGAATGTATTCTTCAAGCTATTGATGGGATACTACTTGTGATTTTATCACTATGTGTGAATGACCTTTTAAGAATGTATTCTTCAAGCTATTGCTTGCTTCCATTCTAGTTTGTTAGCTTTTGGATAGGATGTTTTTTTTGAAATATCAAAAATGCACATATTCACAATTTGCAATGCCAATTGCACAAGGAATTAATTTGCCTTCCTCCACTTCAAAATGTGCCATAATATTTGTGTAATTTTTTTTTTAATTTGCCCTATTGTTTTTACTTGCTTTATACTTGCATGGTACGTATGAAAATAAATGATGAAACATTTATTCTTACTCTTACAATAAATGTTCATTATTTTCCATTACTTGCTGTACCAAATTTGCAAAGCATATATATAGCCATAAATGTTGATTGTGTTTGAACTTTTTTTGAAGCTTAGATACCCATACCCAGCTGGTTTTTTTTTGTTTGGGTTTACCCAAATAGGGTAATAAAAGGTTATCAAATAATTTTACCTATCAAAAAAAAAAAAAAAAACCTTATACCCTTATATCCATCCCATGGGTATATCTTTAGTAAAAGGACTTCATCACACAACATGGTGATTGAAACCCTGATATCCGTTCCATTGGGTATATCTTTGGTAACAAGGGGCTTTCTCATGCACAACAACAACACCACGGGCGATTGAAACTTGCACCCTTGTTTCTTCCATGGTATAGAGCAAGAGAAGTGTGGAAGAGAGAGAGACTTGAATACAATATCATTACATTATTATTAATGTCTCAAGGAGCTTCATCTTATTGTATATGATTCAACAACAACAAGAAGAAGATGTGAAGAAGAACGAACTCACTCACTTTACTTTACTTGCATGAGAGAGATGACATCAACCAACCAACCAACCAACCAACGAACGAACTAACCAACCACAACTTGTTGTTGTTTTGCTAAGACCATCACCGAGTTGTGAATTGTGTTGCTTATGTGTCATTCGACCACAATCATCTCTAGCAAGCACAATATACATGTCAGCTCATAAATTATGCAACAAAACTTCAAACCCAAGTCATAGTTCTTCCCCCATTTGCTTCTTCTTCTAATCATTGAACTAGACAATTGAGTATATTGGGCCCCCCGTCAACTTCCTTCAACCCACCATCATCACCCCCATGGTGGCTTTCAACCTTTTATTATGAAAAATTAGTGTATAATTTTTATTTATTTATTTATTTAATTTATTATTATTATTTAAAAAATGTTCGCTACTCCCAATTTGATGAACCTCCTCCTCCCATGCACCATCATCCCCGCATTTGGGTGTGTAAATTATATTTATTTATGGACACGTTGTAAAATGTTTTGTTCATGTTTGTTTGCCTTTGAAAGAATAGAATAGCCTCTCAAATGATGGGCACTCTCTTCTTCATCCTAATTTTCTTCATTAGGTACTTGTAAATTAGTGATTTTATAATATAATAATAATAATAATAATATTATTATTATTATTATTTTGGGTCAGTGTTGAACACATTAAATTTTGTAGCACATCAATTTTTTTCATCTTGTTAAATTTTTTTTTCCTCTCTTTATGGTGGTGTTTTTAATGATTTTCAAATTAAGTGAAATAGGAATGAATATATATAATTATCTTTTACTTTCCCTTGACTCTAAAAGTGTTTTTTTTATAAAAAAATCACACAAAAAATCATTAGTACAAAAATAACACTCTATAATTTATTGGATTCCAAAGTAGGGTAGAATTAGTATTTCAAAGGCATAATGATAATAAAAAAATCAAAAAGCCACAAAAAATCAACCATATTTGTCTTATTTGACAAAATACTTCCTAATAAATTTACCTAAAAATAAAAGAAACCCTTGAAGGAAGTACCTACTACCTGGTAGGTCAATTATTGCTGAAAATTACTTCAATTATACCCCTTTTTTTTCCCCTTTAAAAAAAAAGAAAAAAAGAAAAAAAAAAGGAGCAAAACTGCCCTTATTAAAACATACCCTTTAACTAAAAACAAAGACCAGATCAAAAAAAAAAAAAAAAAAATAATATTAATTTCTATTTCCCGGATTAGATGAAAGTGGTTATCTCAACTTAATCTCCCCCCTCCCCCAACCC
>Ga0116227_10014271_pt1 | contig 12165 bp, 5 predicted proteins | sample S1TSphgellanicum_FD_89693 | JGI IMG/M metagenome (GOLD analysis project Ga0116227, IMG submission 89693) | Host-associated microbial communities from peat moss isolated from Minnesota, USA - S1T2_Fb - Sphagnum magellanicum MG | ecosystem: Host-associated > Plants > Peat moss > Unclassified... | reverse complement strand
TTTTTGTTTGGTTTGGTGTGTGTTTGGTGTTTTGGTGTTGTGGGTTGGGGGGGTGGGGGGTGGGGGGGTGGGGTGGGGGTATGTAGCATGTCAACGATCAAGTAATGTTTCCATCAACTCTAAATTTGTGTTACATGAATTTCCATGTCATAGGTCAATAATAGCCAATCACAAGTTTCCATAATAATAAATCAAATTACACAGGTTTTAAGTTCTTGTTACATGGGTTTCCAACAATAGGTCCCAAGGTTTCCAAGTTTGTGTTACACAAGTTTTAACAAGTTTTGGGTTTCCAATAGTAATAATGAATAGTTAGAATAGGTTTCTAGTTTTATTTCCAATTTCATTTCTAACAAAAGTAGGTGTGTGTTTGTAGATATGTGTGTGTGTGTTTCCAATAAGTGTGTGTGTGTGTGTGTGTGTTTGTGTGGTTTCAACAACACCAACTCACAAGTTTATAGAATTAATAGTGAATAAATAAGGTAAGTTTCCAATTTTGTTTCCAATTTATGTGTGTTTCCAAATAAATACGTGTGTCCAAATATGTCAATGTGTGTGGAAAACTATTTTTTTAAAAGAAAATGTAGAAAAACAAATTTGAATACATTTCTTTTTTTACAACTTGAAATGGTGAATAAAAGCCCCATCAACCCAAAAAAAGTTCACCCTTCTAGATGGTGATACACCTTCATCTATAACTAATATTATTGGTTCTTCATGAACTAGTAGATCTAATAAAACCAAACTTACTCTTGAGCCCAATCAACAACTCAACAAGCAAAATGTTGAGTTCCATGGGATCAAAAATCTACTCCTTGGGTATTTTTCCAACTAAATGGTGATGAGTATGTACCATTTGAAACAAAACAAATTCTTCTTTGTATTTTGTGTCATTCAATTATTTTGGGTGCTCATGTTTTGAAATCCAAAACTCAAGATAAAAAGGATTAACCTTTTGTAAAATTAAAAATGGAACTTCACTCATGAAAAAATATTCTGAAGCTGAATTTTGACATTTTAAAAATGTTAATGAGATTGTACAACAACATTTTGCTGAAATAGATTCCTTTAGGAAAGAAAGTTCCAAACTTCAAAAAGTGGTATTCCAAGATCCATTTCTACAATTTTTAGTAATATTACAACATACAAAAGTCAAATGAAAAATTTTAAAAATTCATTGATGACCTCGTGCTAATTGTTGTGTGGTTACTTGTTTTAAATATAATTGAAGACATATGCATGAAATGATTTGGCTTGTGAAAGGACCCACGAATGGTGTTTCCATCATGTAAAACTTTAACTAAAAAGGTATTATCTTATATGATGAAACACACACTTGAAAAGTTTGTTTTGCCTTATGTCAATGCTACAATTTCTATCACAACAACATTTGACCTTTGGATGAGCAAAGGTGCACTTGATACTTTTGCCCAAATGTGATTAATTCTTAACATTGGATTGTGAACCAAAACATGTCACAATTAGTCTATTTGAGGCAAAAAACAATACTAGAATTAATATTGGTAATCAATTACAAGTTTTGTTTGAAGAATACAAATTCATTAACAAAATTATTTGTTAGGTGAAAAATGAGGGCACAAATTTGTTGATATTAACAAATGTTCTTAAACAAATTGTTAGTTATGAAAAATTGGGGATATTTGCACCACTTGAAGGTGTTTGTTTTGGCCATGCCCTTTCTAAAACTTGTTAATATGTCACTTTTGATGAGAAGGTAAGATCAAGTTTGCAACCTATGAACATCAAATTTGCACAATCTCCAATTCAAGCTTGTATGACATGGCCAAAAATCAAGAAAAGGAAAGGTAAAATGGACAAAGACTTGTTTGGTTGCAAGTTTGTGACCATGGAAGTTAAACGTACTAGTGAAAACAAGGTTTGCCTTCGAAATGGCAATTTTCTAGTAGGCATCTAAATTTAAGGATATTATTAATGTTCACTATAATCAACAAACATTGCCCTTACAAGGAAAAATTCCAACAACACATATTTGGGCCATTCCAAAAATCATTGTTTCAACTTTAAACCTAGTTGTATCAAGTTGTGTGTTGAATATTCAATGTCGTGGTTACTAGTTTATGAATGATGCACTTGCAAATGCAATTAACCTTGAATGCAATTAACCAATGAAAGACTTGAATTGGAATTTCAAATGAACTATATTCCCCCATTTCAATTTGATGCAAAATTGCTTTGTTAACAAATAAGACGTGATTGGAAGTCATTTGTGTGTCTGTTCTATTTTTGGATTGTTTGCATCAATTTGATTTTTTAAAAACTCACATGATGTTAGTTATAATGTTTGATCATAAATTCAAATATCTTTCTATTTTGAATAATTATGTGGGAATAAAAAAAACCACAATTGCCATAAAAAGATATGATTTGAAAATTCCAGCTCCTTTTTTTTGTTCAACTTATCAAAAAGTTCATCCTTCTACAAAACACCCATATTTTATGCAATTCTATTATTGTAATTTGACATCACATGTGTGCATCATCCCACTAGATTTAAGCTTTTGAAATTATTCTAAATAAAATCCAATGTGTGAAAAAAAATTCCCATTTTTATTAAATAAGACAAAATTATTAGGTATTAGGGGGTACCCAAAATTATTTTTAAAAACATTATCCAGACCTTACCCCAACGGGGGAAAAAATCATAATACACCTCTACCCATTGGGTAAATAAATTGAAATATTTTATATAACCTTATTTTAAGATATATAAAAATATATACCCAAACAACAACAATGTTAACTAATTTTTAATCAACCCTTCTAGAATTAGCTAAAACTAGTTAAATTGATTTTAAAACTACCATTTATTAAAAACTAGTTAAACTAATTGACATCACCTCCTAAAATAGTGGGGGCAATATTATTACCATTGATAACTTCTATAGTTGCCAAGTTGCCTTACTATATTAACTAAGTACAAATAAAACTTAGCCTACTAACACTGGTTCATATCCAAATTTGGTCCATATCCTCACCAAAACCTAGACCTAGACTTGTTTAATTCTTCGAATTTGCCAACACTAGTAATTATGTAGATAGTAGTTATAGGCTACATGTAATTAAATAATAATTAAAAGTAGGGTTGCAAGTTATATAAGGAGATTGAGGTGATAAAAATTGACATTATGACACATTTTATTATTTTTTCCATAAGATAAACTTGACTTTATATTTTCATTTCAACTTTGAATTTATTATTATTATTTTTTGTTGGTTTTGAATTATGTCTATTTAAGACCTAGGTACTTGTTTAAGTTTATAATTACAACATTTGTAGTGTTAGTCCTTAAAATTTGAATTAGAAGGTGCCAACTAGTTGTGTATTCATAAGGAATTTACCATTTGTACTTTGTAAAAATTACTTGTTTTTAACGTTTTTAACAAAGGAACATTAATTATTTTTTACCTTGCTTCTAACCTCATAATGTAAATGTTATACATAGTACAAAATTTGATTGAAAAGCAAAAACAATCGAGTTTCAACATTTAACTAATTGATAACAAATAAGAAAATTTTGAATTGTTCAAGGATACAATAGTTTTGTTTTGCTATTACCTTGATGGCATTTGTCTTTGAAGGAATTTTAACTAATATATATATATATATTCAATTTAACTACATGTTTGAATTAAATTTGATCTTGTAAGCCAAAATTCCTTTTACCATGGAAGTTATAAAAAATCAAAGAACAACACAACACTAGAAATGCCCCTAATAAAATTGTTTGACTTTATTTATTCTTAGACTAAATTAACACATTCAAGTCCAAGTTTAAATTTCTCATGTTTTATGTAACCCCAAAAAACACCTTACTCAAGAAAATCAATATTTGCAAGTTGCTAATTTTGGATGGTGATGGTTGAAAGCTTGGAACAATTTGGGAGGTTAAGAAAAAAAACATGGAGGCATGGAAAAAGGCCAAAGAAGAAGGACAATGGGGTTTTTTTTGCTAAGAGCCATGGGATGTTTTTACAAATAAAATTTAATGGAATTGTTTCATATTGAAGAGGTTTGGAAAAAAAAAATTTGAGAGTTTTGAAAATAGTTTTTAAAAGGTGAAATCTAATACTTGATTTTGAAATTAAAAACTATAAAATTTAGTTATTATAAACTTGTGAGATATTAAAGATGAAAAAATTTAAGACAATAAAATAGGCATTGGTGTAAATATCTTGATAAATGGAAACTTTTGTCAATTTTGAAGTGATTAATGCATTTTGCTTTATAAAATGATTCTAGTTGGTGAAGTAAATATAAGCGAACAATGATTGTGGTTACGTGGAATACTTAAGATTTGTATGGGTGTGGTGGTGTGTATAAAGCAAGGAAATAAAAATTCATATGCAAAAACCTTGAAAAAATTGAAAAATGTGGTGAAAATATGGATGTTGTGGTTATTTTTCTGTCAATGACACATACAACAATTCTAAAATAGTTATCACATGCAACTATAGTGTAAGTCTTCAAAAAATCAAACATGGTTGGTTATGGATGTATGGATGGTGCGTACAAAATTACAGTATAAAAGATCCATTTTCAACTCACTTGCAACTATAATACAATTAACTTATTTTTTTACGTAGTAATTTAGTTATTAATTCCTCATATTTTTACGAGTATAGTTGCATAATAGTTGTAATATCAAAAGGATAGTTGCACAATAGTTGTATAAAAGTTATTTTTTAAGTTCTAGTTGCAAGGCAATGTGGTTTTGGTGGATGCAATTTCTCATAGTGAGGCCAACTTGGGCAAGAAAATGTATTTTTTCTTAGTACATTTTGTATTATTTTAAGGACAAAGGTCCAAACGACATATAACAAGCCCATGTGTTTACTTTGCATTTAGGACTATTGTCCTTTATGGGGTCATTTTCCCAAAAAACATGTTTTCCTAAAGAGGAATTTTCAAATGAAATGTTTTGAAACTTTTTATTTATTGTATTTATAGCGGCCCCAATATGTCATTGTTTTTTACACTCAAATTTAGAAAAATACAAATTTTTGAAAGTGCACAAATTTTGCCGGATTTTTTATTTTGTCTTGAAAAATTTTCATAATTTCAAATCATACCAAACATGTTAACAATTTCAAATTTAATTTTTTAATATTATAACCTACAAGTTTTTTTATAAACAACATATACATCGCATCACATTTACATGTCAAAAAGGGCTCGTGAACTTTTTTTAAACTTTAATTTTTGATAAACAAAAAATTGAAAAAATATGAAAATTTAAATGCTTTTTAGATGTGTATAATAGTACCCTATTACTATAAAAAGAAATTGAAGATGAAATAAATTATATTATCAAAATTAAGGGGCCCTTTATGAAAGTAGTGCTATTGAATGAAATTGTTAAACACCATTTATTCAAACCAAACTTTGATATTGGAATTTTTTTGGATTGATTTTAGATTTTTCAATATCCATATTATTCAATAAGCACAACTTTCCATGATTCACATGTCATTAAAGTGGCACCACATAAACAATTGTAACAAGAATTGCAAAAAAATTAACGTTTTGACATTAATTTTGACTTGTTTGAGCTCATCCACACCCACAATTTTCCTTCCATTTCATTTAGTCTTTTAAGAAACACTTACATTGGATTTTGGACACAAGGTCTTTAAAATAATTCTTGTTATCTTTCGGAAAAAAAAATTATTTTACAATTTTGTCATTTTCACACATTATGTTCATTTGAATGAAAACCCTCATCGAGATGCTTCTTGTGAAATCACATGTGTGGAACTTTTCATATGGAATTGAAATGATAAAACTAAATCATATTTAATATAATTAAGTATTTCACCAAGTTTGGTAATATTTTGAATCATTTTTAGAATATATTTGCACTTTGCAATATGTTGTTACAAGTATCATATTCTCACAAATATATATTTTAATCATTTAATATTAATCAAAATATATGATTTATTTTTAAAAATTTATTCTTTGGGCTTTGAACTACCTTACAATGAATATAATTCATGAAACCCCCTTTTAATATTGGCTTGGTGAAAGTTCAAACACACACAATTTTAAAAACTAAAAATCATGACAACATTTTTTGTTAACTGTGATGTGTTTTCACCCATAAGCAATAAACAAGCAAGTAATTTGGCTCTTGTTATCCCATTTACACTCATTAGATATACATTTAACAAGAACAACCTTTCAAAGATGCATGCATATATGAAACCTTTACCCTTTGATATCTTTGAAAAAAAAAAAACTACCCAACATTGGTTTTTACCATGGTATTAATGTAAGTGCAAGTTCACCCAAAGTTTTTTCCCATCCCACAATTCATTAATGCAAACATGAATTTTGTTAATGTTTTTTTGTCAAAATTAAGCCAATCCTCATGTCAACTTGGTGGAAATTCATGCAACAAGGGTCTTGCATGGTTAACCAACCTTAGTCCAACAAATCAACTCCTACTTTAACTTATGGCAAATTTTTAATCTAATTTTTTTTTGTGGTGTAATTAACCTAAAGAGGAAATGTTATTTTGGATTAGTATTCAAAGGGCTTGAGGATCCCACTTGATGGCATTGAAACTAGGATTGATGAAAATTAACTAATTTAGCTTTACCTAGAACCCCATAGTTGCACAATATAACTATATTTCATCAAAATCATATTGTTCAATATAAAAGTAGGTATAATTTGAAAATTTTATAGTGATGAAAAAATGTTTTTAAATTATTCAATAACCATGGACTTATGCTAAGGAAACAACCAACATGTGAATTATGAAACCATTATAAATTCATATGTTTAGTAAACTCTATGTTCACAATTTGCATAATTGGTCAAAAGTTTCATTGAAACTTTCACCTAATAGAAATATTTCAAAGGGTAAATTCAAGATTGGAACTAACATTAGGTGGGTATCTTCATGTACCATTTAGGATGTCACAAATGCAATTTTATTACACATAGCAACCCAAAAAACTCTAGATTGTTGATCAACTATCAAGATATTATCAAAATGAACAATATTTACAAGCTAGAGTGACTCACTTTTGAATCCATTTTAGAATTTTCACAATGTATTTTTTATAAGTAAGAAATATAAACTTGTCTATTTGTAAAAATGTTAATCTTTTCCAAAAATCAAGAACACTTGATCATGTAATATAGCCTATGTTACAATCTTTGTGATTTTTTTTCTTAATTCCACAAAATCATGATATGAGGAACTTTGCCATTTTCATTGATTGTTGGTGTCATAAAAAGTTCATAAAACTTTCATATGATTTGAAATGGTTTGGAGGACCTCATTTTGAATTGCAAACCAAGGCTCAAATTTTAAAAAAATCCATGCAAGTTATTTCACTACAAATTTTGATCATAATGAATCCATTTCCAACTTTGTGACCCTACAACTATTTTTTATTAAAAGTCCCCCATTCAATGTAAAGCTTTTGGTTTTAAATTATTCCACTTTTGTATCACACTAAATTATATAAGAATTATAAGATTGAGCCCCTTTTCATAAAATTGAAAAAACACTTGACAATACTCACATTGAAATCCATAAAGGTGTTAAAAAAATGACACTATGATGTCCAAAAATGGACACTTTAACTTGCAAACACCCTAAAATATTAGGTCATTTAAATACATACCAATGGTTAATAATTGATAAAATTTTATTGCTACATGTCATAAATTGATAGTTATAAAATCCTTTGTAAATAAAAGGACTTTACTCATAACCAAAAAAGGATTCCTTTTTTTTTGCAAATTACATGACTTTTTTGTTAGAACTTATTGAATTAACATTGTTTGTTATAAGTATAATATTTTAAAAATTCACCATATGGCTTCGTATCTATGCCCCAAATTCAACATGACTACTAAAAGTCCTAAAAAATAGTCATGAATGGAAATCTTTAATATGAAAACACCCAAGCTTCAAAAATCTCTAAGAAATTTTTTGATGCCTATGTCCTTGATCAGACCTAGTTGTACAAATGTGTCATACATGTATGATTCAAAAAATTATGCTAAACATACATCAATAGTTGAAAATTGATACGTTGTAACAAGATGATCAAGGTCATATGCACTTAGTCTCAAAACTTCATCAAAACTAATTAATAAAACTTTCAAATTTCTCCTTGTACAAAATTGGGTGGCAATAATGTTCACATTAGTGTTGGTCATGTCCAAGTTTCCAGCCATTTTTGGTTCCAAGTTCAAGTCCAAAAATTGGACCCAATGGGTATGCACGGACTTGGGACCCACCTTAGATCTAGACTTGGTGGGTGTTAAGGGCTTTTTGTACAAGGTCTAGGTCTTAGGCTTAGGTAGGGGCTAGGTCCTAAATTTATATAAGGTTTAGGATCTAGTTTCTAAGCCCCTAGTCTTTATGTGTTGGAGATTCCACCCCATGGGATGTGATGATAGGAGCTACATGATTGATGTGTGGAATGGATAAAGAGATATCTACTAGGATGGTCTATGGTAGTATTAATAAATATATGATAGTTTAAGGTAGTACTTAGTAGGGTAGCTACATAATTTGGTCACTTTGTTTAAGCTTGATTTACACAAAAGTTTAATTTGAACTAGCCCAATTTGAAATGGAGGATTCCTATTGGCTTAGGACTCAAATTGGGTCAGTTTCAAATCCACACCACCACCAATGTAAAGCAAGAATAGGAAACAAGAAAACAAGGGTTTAAATAGGAAGGGTATTTTCCATCGACTTCAATTGTATTGGCTTGTTGTCCCACTAGACAATGGCCATTAACATATCTATTAAGTTGTTCTATTCTAGAATGGGTTATGAAAAATGCTAAGACAATGCTCCCTACATCCCCTCCTTCATTGCCTGTCTTCTACCAATAATATAGGCATGTTATGATTTTTGTAGTGTATATTTGGAGGTTAGGTTTAATAATGAAATTAAAAATATAAGGAAATAATTTTTGTGTACTTCAAGTGATGTACACTTATTATGTTGCATTTACTATTATTTTCTTTCCCAAAACACAAATAATGAAATAAAGTCCTTAAGTTGAAATATATATATATATATATGGGGAAACATTTCCAATTGGCACTCTATTATGTTTGATGAAGGAAAGCCTAAACCCTTTGTATGACTAGTTTTGGTCCTTCTTCAAAGTATGGCAAGGTGGCAAGTCAAAGATCCTTGCCATGTTAGTTCTAGGGTTTGGTAGGTTTGTGAGGATTTTAGAGGACTAATGAAAATGCTACGAACGGATCATTATTTTCAATGTTCAACAAAATAGGGTTTTGCATAGGCTTGAAGTTTTTTTTAAAGAATTTAGGCCAATGGGATTACTGGATTTGGTGGTCTGAATTTGTTTTTTTTTTTTAGTTATCTTGAGTGAAGTAACTATTTCACTCGAAACTTAATATCTTTAGTGTAGCTTCTGTCGTTGGCCCAAGTGTGAACACATTCTTTATTTTTCACATTTTGAGAATTGAAAAAAAATTCTAAATTTGGCAGTGTGAACACATTTAGGGCTCAACTGATTTTTCCTTCCAAACCCAATTTTTGCAACTTGTTTGAATTTCTTGTAACAAAATCTACTCAAAAATAATTTCTTCCACACCTTAGCTCTGAAAATTGTGAAACAAACACACTATTAAATCTGACTTGCCAAAGGCTTCCCAACAACACCGATAACGCATACAAAATCCAATACCATTTTCAGTTTCAATTATATTTAATTTTCATTGAGAAAATGGTGCAATAATCAATAACTTCCACACCGTAGCTCCAAACACTCTTAAACTAAGTCAGTGCACCCCTACATTTCAAGAGCTTTCCAAAGATACCAAGAGTGCGACATGAAGCACCATGCATGTTTGAGAGATCTCAGCGCAACAAAAACAAAACAAAACAAGTGATGTGTCATATTGTGTCCTTGCCATTTACATTAAAAAGGGATCTTAAGGCAAAGGAAGAATTATGAAAATTCAAATATTTCACGATGCGAAAATATAATCTTCAAAAAAATCCTCTGTAAGAAACCAAAATCCTTCAAGATATTATAACTCTATAACCAATCTCAAGTTTCGACACAGGCCCAAAATATCATCTTTCAAATATCCTCATATAAAAATAGACCTATTATTATTACCTAGGGGGCCAAAATCCCTTAAGCTACTATAATACTCTATAATGAATGTAAACACAATATCCTTGCCTTGGTAGGCTTGCAAGGCCAACAAACTACCTTGCTTCATAGATAGATTTATAGACATGGTTCTTGCACATTACTTGTGCACTTTGTTATGAATTGGGGGATTAGTTTTCACCTAGGCAAGCAAGCAATGATCCATAGTCTAACATGAAAAATGATGTTAATAGTTCCAAACCCCAAAACCTTACACTAGGTAGGCTTGTATACCCACCCCTATAGACTTACTCACACATTGGTTATAAAGTTACTCACACATTGGTTGAGTTTTGCTTTGGTACAACTTGAGTAGAAGTTGCGCATGCTTGCACACACACATCTTCCACTCTTCCCCAAAATTGTAACAGCAATTTGTACCACAAGTGTTGGCCCAAAGATCCAACAAAGCTTCAGCTGAGCCAGAAAAGATCCATGTGTGAAACCAACCCACATGGGTTATATAGCCTTATAGATATAGGTATAAGACAACTCTAATTTATTTTGTTGGCCTTGCCTACCAAGGCAAGGATATTGTTGTGTTTAGATTCATTATAGAGTATGGTAGCTTAAAGGATTTTGGCCCCTAGGTAATAATAATAATAGGTCTATTTTTATACGAGGATTTTTGAAAGATGATATTTTGGCTTGTGTTGAAACTTGAGATTTGTTATAGAATTATAATATCTTGAAGGATTTGGTTTCTTTTAGAGGATTTATTGAAGATTATATTTTTGCATGATGAAATATTTGAGTTTCCATAATACTTCTCTTGCCTTAAGATTTTTTTAAAATGTAAAGGGCAAGGCCATAGTGTGACACACATCTTACTTAGAACTGGATCTGGAGGTTCTTCATAAAAATATAGAAATGCCCAACAAGGGCTTAAACCTTAAACCCTAAACCTTATGAAATGCCCGACAATGGCTTAAATCCTAAACCCTATGAAATGCCCGACAATGGCTTAAATCCTAAACCCTATGAAATGCCTAACAGTTGCTTAAACCTTAAACCCTATGATATGCCCAACAGTGGCTTAAACATTAAACCCTAAAGCTTATGAAATGCCCAACAATGGCTTAAATCATAAACCCTATGAAATGCCCAACAGTTGCTTAAGCCTTAAACCCTAAACCCTATGATATGCCCAACAGTGGCTTAAACCTTAAACCCTAAACTTTATGAAATGCCCAACAGTGGCTTAACCCTTAAACCCTAAACTCTATTATATGCCTAACAGTGGCTTAAACCTTAAACCCTAAACTTTATGAGATGCCCAACAGCAGCTTGACCCTTAAACCCTAAACCCTAGTTTATGTAGTGCTGTCATAGTTGATTCTACAGCCCAGATTCACTAAGCCCTGACATGGTGGAGGCTTCAGAGATAGCTTGAAATTTCAGTTTTCTTGGGACCAAGGAAAGGACCTTGTGTGGTTTCACTGAATAGACAAGGGAAAGAAAGCTTGTACACTCAGATGGGTGCATCATCATCAAATCCCAGACCACAATCCTGTTGCTCCTTGCTTCTGCTCCTCCTCAGTACCTGGTGCATTTTTGCATAATATAATATAATACTAACAACACTTTGGCTTATTTCAGGTGCTTATTGGGCAGAGGAATCGGCAGAAACCCAAAACAAATTACAACTTGCACTAGGCTCTACTATCTTCACTAAACTCCTCTTGTCCCATATGATGATAAGGATGACATAATGTTTCAATCTCCAATTTCCCTGCCTCAGGAATGAACTTTGGATTCCCAAAGTCAGTGTACCTGGTGTTGAAGGGATTTTGGGATCGAGTAAATTTTCCATCTATCTTATTACAGCACTAGTCTGTAAACCCATTTTGCAAGCAAAATGATCAAATAAGCAAAAGACTAAAGTGTTATGTATCAAAGTCCATTTTGTCCACTTCTACCCATCAAATGAATGCTGTGTAAAAAGGCACTCTT
>Ga0116227_10014270_pt1 | contig 12166 bp, 7 predicted proteins | sample S1TSphgellanicum_FD_89693 | JGI IMG/M metagenome (GOLD analysis project Ga0116227, IMG submission 89693) | Host-associated microbial communities from peat moss isolated from Minnesota, USA - S1T2_Fb - Sphagnum magellanicum MG | ecosystem: Host-associated > Plants > Peat moss > Unclassified... | reverse complement strand
CAAGGTCTTACAAGGCTCCTTCATAGTCTTTCAACACCTTTTTGACATTTCCACGAGTTGTCAAAGTGAATGCATTGTTTGGGTCAAGAACATGAACTTTGTCAAGGTCTTCCAAGGTTCCTTCTTAGTCTTCCAAAATCCTTTTGGCTTCTCCACGAGTTGTCAAAGTGAATGCATTGTTTGGGTCAAGAACATGAGCTTTGTCAAGGTCTTCCAAGGCTCTTTCATAGTCTTTTAACATCTTTTTGACATCTCCACAAATTCTGAAATTGAATGCATTGTTTGGGTCAAGAATGTGAACTTTGTCAAGGTCTTTGAAGGCTCCTTCATAGTCTTTCAATGCCCCTTTGACATCTCCACGAATTGTCAAAGTGAATGGACTATTTGGGTCAAAAGCATGAGCTTTGTCAAGGTCTTTCAAGGCTCCTTCATAGTCTTTCAACATATTTTTTACATCTCCATGGGTTGTCAAAGTGAGTGCATTGTTTGGGTCAAGAACATCAACTTTGTGAAGGTCTTCCAAAGCTCTTTCATAATTTTCCAAAAAAAATTTGGCTTGTCCACAAGTTCTCATATTGAATGCATTGTTTGGGTGAAGAACATGAGCTTTGTCAAGGTCTTCTAACTCTTCTTCATAGTCTTCCAATGGACCTTTGACATCGCCATGAATTCTCAAATTTAATGCATTGTTTGGGTAAAAAACATGAACTTTGTCAAGGTCTTCCAAGGCTCCTTCATAGTCTTTCAAAAACAATTTGGCTTGTCCATGAGTTGTCACAGTGAATTCATTGTTTGGGTGAAGAACACAAGCTTTGTCAAGGTCTTCCAAGGCTCCTTCATAGTCTTCCAATGCCCCTTTGACATCTCCACGAGTTGTCGAAGTGAATGCATTGTTTGGGTCAAGAACATGAACTTTGTCAAGGTCTTCCAAGGCTCCTTCATAGTCTTTCAACACCCTTTTGGCATGTCCACAAGTAGTCGAAGTGGATGCATTGTTTGGTTTAAAAACATGAATTTTGTCAAGGTCTTCCAACATTCCTCGATAATTTTGCAACATCCTTTTCACCTCTGCACACATGTTCAAAGTGATTACATTGTTTGGTTAAAAAACATGAACATTGTTTAGGTCCTCCAAAGCTCTTTGATAATCATCCAACATTGCTTGACATTTCCACACCTCTTTAAAGTGAATACATTGTTTGGTTCAAGAACATGAATGTTGTCGAAATCCTCCAAAGTTTTTTGACAGTCTTTCAACATTCATAAATAACATTTCCATGCGGTTTAAAAACGAATAGATTAATATACATTCATTGTTTTTATTTTCCATTTTTTTTTGGTGTCAAATTTTGCCAAAATATAGCCAAAATATAGGAAATTTGGTTGAATTCACACTTGAAACCAAAAAAATTGTTGAATTTTCCCAACTTTTTTGTCGAAAAATATGAAATGTCATGCAAAAATACATTGAAGCCATGCCATAGTGTGCCATATTTCACCGTACTTTTGTTGTCAAATGTTGTGTGGCGACCAAAATTACCAACGATTGAAATAATTTTGATTGTCAATGGTAATGGCGATTGAATGTTGTTTTGGTTGCCATAGAATTTGGGATGACCGAATGGCGCAAGTTTTGGTCACCCTCAACACTACTTTAGAAAGCGTGATATGGGTTTTGACCTACGTTGACTTGACGTGACGTTGGGCAATGTCAACAACCAAACATACACACATGCAACAACCCTATCATGCACATGTTAGATGACAACCTAACATTCATAGGAGAGGGGACCAAAAAAACCTTTATTTAAAAAAATGTTAATTTGATTTAACAAGTTGAGCAAATGCAAGTTATGGTGGTTCACTTTTATGATGAAATTGTGTTTTATCCCTGGGTACCCTTTATTCAAATGCATATGATGATTAATATATCCATAGATTTACTCACTGGGATTTGGATCTAAACTAATAACTTCATTATGAAAAAAATTGTGTGGTCATTTATTGATAAAAGATTCATTTGTTAATATTAATGGACTTTTGATGTTGAAAAATATGGATTAGTCGTCTAACTAGAACATCACAAAATGAAAAAAAAAAATATTGATTCACATTCCAAATTTGTTATTGGGACTAAATATATAATGTAATACAAAACAATAAGCTCGTATGAAGAATCTTTTCTTTGAAAACCTTGACCATTTAATAATTAAGGACTTTTGAATGGTTAAAATTTGACCATATTTTCATAAGTTCATATGAGTTGCAATTTGTTTGTTTGCTTTACAATTTCCTTGTCCCAAAAACATATTTTTTGAAAGTTTTAAATGGGGCATTATTCCTTTGGACTTTGTGGGTTTTCTTTTTAGGACTTCCAAATTAAAAAATGACATTTAAGCTACATTAAATACAAGTTTTCACATAGATTTGGAAAGGTTTGTAGGTGATTGAACATGCATTATTTAAATAATAGAATAATAATTTAAGAAAAAGTAATAACCATGTTCATTTGAATCATTTTAAAGAATCTTGTATGGACTTGTAAGGAGTGTAATTTCTATTGATATCGAACCACCATAGCTTGCATCTACATAGTTATGAAAGGTTGTCACATCTTCATGATTGCCATAAAGCCATATTAAAGATATTAACCAAGTTACAAAAACATTATGTCTCAAAAAAAAATTGGGTATTATACCCAATTTCCCCTTTACCATAGGTTATTTTAACCAAACCCAAATTATTTGGCATACAACATAACTTGTGTATGGCCCTTTTGATTGTAAATTAATCCATGCAATATGATATACTTTTAGTTCCAAATCATAATTTGAGATGGTCAAGAAATGGTTTTTACAAGTCTCATATGGTACATCATAGAACTAGCAAGTGTCACAAAAAATATCATTCCTAAAATTCAAGACCAATTTTTTTCAATTGTTTTGTTCCACATAATAAAGTGAAGTGAACATCACTTGTTGTGTATGAGTTTAAGTGAGTGCAAATTACAATGAAGGAGGGGGGAAAAAATACGTGCCGAAACATATAAATTCATGATAAAAAATGTTGCATCGTAAATCACAATTTATTTGATAAAAACATAATTATCCTATTTTCCATTCTATTGTCAATAAGTTGATTTGTGCTTCAAACACATTTTCAAATTTTTTCCTTCTTGTTTTTTATGTACATGCAACTTTTATATCATATTTGCAAAATTGCAAAAAATCACACAAATCTATACAAGTCATGATCTTTGAAACCAAAACAAAAAGTTGGGAGGAGTGAAAAGGAGATTGAATACCATGAATAATACAACTCCATCATTATTATTTTCACATGCTAAATCAAAGGAACTTTTCCATTCTCATTTTTTTGCATCAACATCTATTCCTTCGTTAATAGTCTCTTGTAAAATGTTAACACATCCACATGAGACCTAACAAGACAACACATGTTCATATGTCAATGACAAGACATGTTTGTTGAAGTAAACTTGATATAAATGGATTTTGGCCAAAAGATAATAATGATATGATGCAATGTGTAACATGTAATGAATCTTCTTTATTAGCACAAAGTGAAGGAAAACAAATGTTCCAAATCATTAGTAGAAAACCCCCTTTTTTCAACCACAATATTTTCAATTGCATATCATTTTCAACTACATCTCAACTACAATTAGTTTAATTAAATAATTTGGTCCTACCAAGTAAGTTGAAATGTTAACTATTTTGGTAGATAGTCCAACTCGAGTCTTAACTAAAGGGATAGTCATGGAATATTCTTGGTATCCATAGGTGCTGCAATTCAGTTATAGTTGAAGTTTCAATTGGGAGAATGACGACATCCCAAGAGGAGTCCCATGTCCAACTACTTTGGTCACAAACATGGGCATGGATGATAAATGCCAATTATATGGATGAAATGTAATTTTGAACTAATGTATTAATTACAACTTTGATGCGACTATCTTTCAACTATATGGATTATTTGTAAATATAGTAGGTTATACCTATATTAGGTACCTATTAATTACTAGTAAGTAGAATATACCTACCTAGTTACCTACCTAATTAATAGTTAGGTACTTAATTAGTGTGTACCTAGAGCACTAAGTAGCTAGGTCTTTAATAGGTAGTTAATAGGTAGCTATCAACTAAGTAGGTTTAACTTTTAATTTGTTAATAGGTACCAATTTATTGTTATATATATGTTATTATATCTCACCTAAATTAATATAACATAGGTATATATTATTATTATGCCCAATATTAATGACCATATTTACCATTAATGTTTGACAAGAAATCATAAAATGAATATTTATTTATAAATATCAAACTTATGTTATATTTTATATGATTACTAACATCAATTATATGATTAACTATAAATAACAAGTTAAATTATAACTAAATATATAATGAATATTAGTAATATTATTTGAAATTCTTAACTAACACAATTATAGTTAATATCTAGCAAAATTAATAAGATATCAATACTAATGGTTATTATTATTATTATAAATATTTGATAATGATGATAATAGGTTTTTCTCTTTTTTTAGATTTTTCTATGTTTAATATTTATTATAGCTAGTAGGTGGTTACGTTAGTATAACATAAGTAATGGATAGGGTAGACACACTTATCACCAGACCTTTAACATATTTTTGAATTTTTTTTTTGGGAAAACATTTCATGACCACATGTGAACCAAGTGAAAACTTACGATACTTCTTGAAACTTCAAAAACAAAGAGACAAGAAGAGGATGAGCTTGTTCAAAGAAAAAAAAACATTTAGACCCCCTTATTTACAAATTTCATATCTTCGTCATATCTTGTTTCTTTTGAACAATTTATAAAGCTATGGAAACATCATTTGAAGCTTTACAAAAGCTTTTTGAAATTCAAAGACAATAAAGTGACATCCAAAGATCTTAAGCACCATAATGCAAATTGGTCATATGTGCCAACCCACATGCCCATGACCCACTTCATTTAAAGAAGACAAAATTTGCTCATTCCTCCATCGATTTGAATGATTTTTGTTGCATCGGATGTGCCATTTGAAGCTTTACAAAAAAACATTGAGGTGCAAAGACAGTAAAGTGATGTCCAAAGATTTTAAGCTCCAAAATTCAAATTGGTCATATGTGCCAGCCACATCATGCCCGTGGCCCCTTCACTTGGAAAGGCATAGCTTACTCATTCCTTCATTGATTTGAATGATTTTTTTTTGCATTAGATGCGCCATTTGAAACTTTACAAAAAAATTGGAAGTGCAAAGACAATAGAGTGACATTCAAAGATTTTAAGCTCTAGAATTGAAACTAATCATATGTGCCAACCACATCATGCCCATGACCCCTTTCACTTGGAAAAGGCATATCTTGCTTATTCCTTCATTGATTTGAACAATTTTTTTTGCATTCCGTGTGCCATTTAAAGCTTTAAAAAACCTTTTTGAAGTGTAAAAACAATAGAGTGACATCTAAAGATCTTGAGCTCTAAAATGCAAACTGGTCATATGTGCCAACTCACATCATGCCATGACCCCCTTTCATTTGGAAAAGACATATCTTACTCATTCCTTCACCAATTTGAATGATTTTTGTTGCATAAAATGCGCCAAATGAAGGGCTATAAAATGATTTGGAGCTCCAAAAGAAATTGAACAATGTACAAAGATTTATAATCTTTGTCCTTAAGATATCAACATGTTTATTTGAGTAGTTGCAACTAAGATGTAACTAAAATGTTTGTTCCATATTCTTTGTCACATGTTTCAAGTTTGAAAATTATATAAGTAGATGCACCAACCATTTTTATAAAACAAATGGTACTTGGGATGAGCCAATCAAAATGGTTTGACCCTAAAACTAAACCAAAAAAAAAAAGGATTATCCTAAGCTAATATAATAAATAGGTTTTGATGGGTAGGTAGTTTAGTTACCTACGTAGTTACGTTTAGGTAGGTCGGTAAATATTTTACCCACCTACTTACATAGGTACTTAAATTTAATTAATTAGGTAGGTAGGTAGGTAGGCCTATTAAAATATAAAGTTTATGTCCACGTGTCAAAATATTATTGATTCAAGATGGATAATCTAGATTAATGTTATTTATCAACAATATATAATCAAAAAATTGTTGATCATTCCACATGTCACAATCTCCTTAATCCACGTGTCAAAATGTCTTCTTTTCTTAAATTGAACAATTTATATAAATTTATTTTTTTATTTTAATATTGAAATAAAAAATTGATGACATCATGAATGTCATTGGATGAAGTTCATCCACCTTATTATTCAAGCTGAAAATGATTTTCAATTATAACAATCGATGCCATTCACAGTTAAAATGGTTTGAAATGGCGATTGATGTGGTGTTGACATGTGGTTAACATTTTCAACTGGAATGTTGATTTCAACTTGTTGATTGCCATGGTTTTCAATTGCAAATAATATTTCTAATTAAGTTTATTGTTTTCAAGTAAAAATTATAGTTGAAGAGGAGTTGGAAATGTAGTTGGGAAAAAAGGTTTTCTACTATTGAATGTTCTTGAAACACCAAACCCTATTTCACTCCTATATGAAATTGAAAAGTGAAAGTACGCAAAGATCATAAAAAACATTGTTCCATACCATTCAAAATAAATTCCAACCATCATAATCTATTTTGGTAGGACAAGATGAATTGACAGTGGACCTTAAATTCATCTTAATTAGCTAGCTTCAGGTAAAACTTGTCATTTGAAAATGGAGGTCAATTGATTGAAAATAAACCAAACCTTTTCTTCAATATGTTCAATAAATTTTGAACAATTGTTGTGGTAGACCTTGCACCTTCCTTTTTGTTCAATTTTTCCAACATTTGCAAAACTTCTTCCATTTTTGGTCTTTGATTTGGTTCTTCCTATAAGAAAAAAATGTCATAAAAGTTAGATGTTTATTATTGTATTGTTATACATTACAATCAAACCATGATGACATTCTATCATAATATGGGATTGTATGTTCATGTTTCAATATTCAATGATATGATTTGAACATATCCTTTAAAAACGAAGTTCAAGCCAACCTATTCAACATCATAATTTTTATCAACTTTGAAAATACTAGGATATTCTTTGACTATATATATTAAACATGCAAATGGTCTAAAGGACTTCCAAATGAAATATAGGTTTTTGAATGTACCTATACATGCAAATCTTCTTAAGGTTTTGCATTCATTGAGCAATCCAATTTAATGCATTTAAAGTTTATTCAAATATTTCACGGAATCCATGATTTTTAGTAATTTAAATATTTTTGACCACAAATTTAATGATTTGGATAAAAGACTTGGCAAAAAGGTTACCTTGATGCACTTAAGGGAAATTTGCAAAATCAATTTGGCTTCATTATGGTTGAACCCCACAATTGAATTATTGACTACAACATAGTCAATAATATCTTTAAATCCATCTTTTTGCATGTGAACCTTTTGTGCCCATTTGATAAAATGGTGAATGTCAATTTCATATCCATCTAGGATGAATGGTATTCCATTAACAAGTTGGATCAATAATACTCCAAAGCTATATACATCACTCTTTGGTGATGTTTCTTTTGAAGTTAAAATCTCTGGAGCTATATATCCCCTTTTTCCTGGTGTGGAAGTTGAAGCTAATGTAATCTGGATTCGAATTTGCCAAACAATGTAATCAATAATTCATAGATTTTCCATGCATTCAATATGCATGTTGAAGTCTAGAAAACCCACCCTTAATATGGTTCAATACCAATAAAAAACCATCATTTATTTTTAAATAAAACTTTTAGGCCTTTTGTCATTATTTGGACATATATACAATAATGTTTTCTTGAATACTTACATTATTTTTTTTTCAAATATTTATTTTAGGTTCCTAAATATTGTCATATTTATTCAATGACCTATAACAAGAGATATATGAAATTGGCAAGTTATGAAACATGATTGTTCAAATTTGCAAGGTTCACATTTTCACTGAATATAAACATATTCAATAATTATTTTTAAAATGGTCATGGGCACATACCATGTTTTCATTCGAGCCATCTAGAATTTTGGCCAACCCAAAATCAGCCAATTTTGGGGTGTAATTGTTGTCCAAAAGGATATTTTGTGGGTTGATGTCAAGGTGGACAATAGTTGGATTACATTCATGATGCAAGTATGCCAATCCTTGAGCAACTCCGATAATGATGCACATTTGTTTGTCCCAATCCAAAAGATTTTCATTCAAAAGCCATTTGTCAAGAGATGAATTTGACATGTATTCATACACTAACACATGTTTTGAGCCTTCAATACAATAACCCAAAAGTCGAACCAAATTCATATGTTGAATTGATCCCAAAGTAAGCACTTCTGATATGAAAGATTTTTGTGCACCTTCATTATGGGAGCCACTCTGTATTAAAACTTTAATTGCGATTTCAGTATTTTTCCATTTACTTCTATACACCACCCCAAATGCTCCTTTCCCTAAACAATTTTGAAATTCCAATTCATTGTATGTAAAAGCTCGAATATTTGATTTACATTGCAAGGATTTTATTGTAGGTTGATATTTATCTAAGATCCATTTCAACCACTTTCGAGTTTGTAATATAATATGATCATTTGGCTGAAAAACATTAGCCTCATCCAAGGTCTTCAATGCAACATCATAATTGTTTAAACTCCAATTCACATGGCCTTGAGTTATCAAATTGAATACATTGTTTGGGTCAAAAAGATGAGCTTTGTTGAGGTCTTCTAGGGCTCCTTCATAGTCTTTCAATGCCCGTTTCACATTTCCACGAATTGTCAAAATGAATGCATTGTTTGGGTCAAGAACATGAGCTTTGTCAAGGTCTTCCAAGGCTCCTTCATAGTCTTTCAATGCCCTTTTCACATCTCCACGAGTTATCAAAATGAATGCATCATTTGGGTTGAAAACATGAGCTTTGTCAAGGTCTTCCAAGGCTCCTTCATAGTCTTTCAACTTTTTTTTGGCATGTCCACGACTGCTCAAAGTGAATGCATTGTTTGGGTGAAGAACATGAACTTTGTCAAGGTCTTCCAAGGCTCCTTGATAATCTTCCAACACCCTTTTGACATTTGCACGAGTTGTCAAAGTGAATGCATTGTTTGGGTCAAGAACATGAGCTTTGTCAAGGTCTTCCAAGGCTCCTTCATAGTCTTTCAGTGCCCCTTTGACATCTCCACGAATTGCCAAAGTGAATGCATTGTTTCTGTCAAGAACATGAGCTTTGTCAAGGTCTTCCAAGGCTCCTTCATAGTCTTTTAATGCCCTTTTGACATCTCCATGAATTGTCAAAGTGAATGCATTGTTTGGGTCAAGAACATGAGCTTTGTGAAGGTCTTTCAAGGCTCCTTCATAGTCTTCCAATGCCCCTTTCACATCTGCACGAATTGTCAAAATGAATGCATTGTTTGGGTCAAGAACATGAGCTTTGTCAAGGTCCTCCAAGGCTCCTTCATAGTCTTCCAATGCCCCTTTCACATCTCCATGAATTGTCAAATTGAATGCATTGTTTGGGTCAAGAACATGAGCTTTCTCAAGGTCTTCTAAGGCTCCTTCGTAGTCTTTCAACATCTTTTTGGCCTGTCCACGAGTTGTGAATGTGAATGCATTGTTTGGGTGAAGAACATGAGCTTTTTCAAGGTCTTCCAAGGCTCCTTCATAGTCTTCCAATGCCCCTTTCACATTTGCACGAGTTGTCAAAGTGAATGCATTGTTTGGGTCAAGAACATGAGCTTTGTCAAGGTCTTCCAAGGCTCCTTCATAGTCTTTCAACGCCCTTTTGACATCTCCACGAATTGTCAAAGTGAATGCATTGTTTGGGTCAAGAACATGAGCTTTGTCAAGGTCCTCCAAAGCTCCTTCATAGTCTTCCAATGCCCCTTTCACATCTCCACAAATTGTCAAATTGAATGCATTGTTTGGGTCAAGAACATGAGCTTTGTCAAGGTCTTCCAAGGCTCCTTCATAGTCTTCCAACATATTTTTGGCCTGTCCACGAGTTGTCAATGTGAATGCGTTGTTTGGGTCAAGAACATGAGCTTTGTGAAGGTCTTTCAAGGCTCCTTCATAGTCTTCCAATGCCCCTTTCACATCTGCACGAGTTGTCAAAGTGAATGCATTGTTTGGGTCAAGAACATGAGCTTTGTCAAGGTCTTCCAAGGCTCCTTCATAGTTTTTCAATGCCCCTTTGACATTTCCACGAATTCTCAAAGTGAATGCATCATTTGGGTCAAGAACATGAGCTTTGTCAAGGTCTTCCAAGGCTCCTTCATAGTCTTCCAATGCCCCTTTGACATCTCCACGAATTGTCAAATTGAATGCATTATTTGGGTCAAAAACATGAGCTTTGTCAAGGTCTTCCAAGGCTCCTTCATAGTCTTTCAACATCTTTTTGACATCTCCACGACTTCTCAAAATGAATGCATCGTTTGGGTCAAGAACATGAGCTTTGTCAAGGTCTTCCAAGGCTCCTTCATAGTCTTTCAACATCTTTTTGACATCTCCACGAATTCTCAAAGTGATTGCATCGTTGGGTTCAAGAACATGAGCTTTGTCAAGGTCTTCCAAGGCTCCTTCATAATCTTTCAACATCTTTTTGACATCTTCACGAATTCTCAAAGTGAATGCATTGTTTGGGTCAAGAACATGAGCTTTGTCAAGGTCTTCCAAGGCTCCTTCATAGTCTTTCAAAAAAAATTTGGCTTGTCCATGAGTTATCAATGTGAATGCATTGTTTGGGTGAAGAACATGAGCTTTGTCAAGGTCTTCCAAAGCTCCTTCATAGTCTTCCAATGCCCCTTTGACATCTCCACGAATTGTCAAATTGAATGCATTGTCTGGGTCAAAAAATAAGCTTTGTCAAGGTCTTCCAAGGCTCCTTCATAGTCTTTCAAAAAAAATTTGGCTTGTCCATGAGCTGTCAAAAGGAATGCATTGTTTGGGTCAAGAACATGAGCTTTGTCAAGGTCTTCCAAGGCTCCTTCATAGTCTTCCAATGGCCCTTTCACATCTGCATGAGTCATTAAAGTGAATGCATTGTTTGGGTGAAGAACGTGAATTTTGTCAAGGTCTTCCAAGGCTCCTTCATAGTCTTCCAATGCCCCTTTCTCATCTTCATGAGTTGTCAAAGTGAATGCATTGTTTGGGTCAAGAACATGAATTTTGTTAAGGTTTTCCGAAGTTCCTTCATAGTCTGTCAACACCTTTTTGGCATGTCCACAAGTTGTCAAAGTGAATGCATTGTTTGGTTCAAGAACATGCATTTTGTCAAGGTCTTCCAATGTTCCTCGATAATTTTGCACCATCCTTTTCACTTCTGCACACATGTTCAAAGTGATTGCATTGTTTGGTTAAAGAACATGTACATTGTTTAGGTCCTCCAAAGCTTTTTGATAATCATTCGACATTGCTCGACATTTCCATACCTCTTTAAAGTGAATACATTGTTTGGTTTGAAAACATCGGCCTTGTCAAGGTGGTCCAAGGTTCTTAATAATGCTTTTATTTGTCACCAACATGAAAAACAACAAACATAATTATTTATATGGAATAGATTAGATAGGAGGCAATATTTATGATAGATCTATAGACAAAAAGTTGGAATTTCCCACAAAGCCTATGGGGTGAAAGCACAATCAAATATACACAAAAAGTAATCCAAAAAGTTATAGTCATAGTTTTACACACAAATGCAAGAAAGTAGAGTCAAAACCTTTCAATCATTGTCAATCCATTGTTTTGTTAAGTATTGAGTTTATAATGTATTGTATACAAAGTTTGAGAAACTTTAGTGTATTAACAATAGGTCAAAAATACTTTTAAGATGGACTAGTGGAATTTTGTTAAAAAATAATTTTACATGAAAAGATTGATATATTATTACTTTTACCTTGGAAGTTGAAAGTGCATAAGTCTATTTTAAATGGCATTAACCAAGAAAGTAAAATTATTCAATATTTCATCTACTTATTTGTTTAGTTTGTTTAAATAACTTGCAAGTAAATTTTTTTTTTTTTTTTTTTTAAAAATTTACTTAAATTTACTTTGAAAATTTGATTTTTCAATATTATCGAAATAATTTTTTTTTTTAATTT
>Ga0116227_10014269_pt1 | contig 12166 bp, 10 predicted proteins | sample S1TSphgellanicum_FD_89693 | JGI IMG/M metagenome (GOLD analysis project Ga0116227, IMG submission 89693) | Host-associated microbial communities from peat moss isolated from Minnesota, USA - S1T2_Fb - Sphagnum magellanicum MG | ecosystem: Host-associated > Plants > Peat moss > Unclassified... | reverse complement strand
CGGCTCCCTGGAGCCTGCGACCAGGGGCTCAGCGCGCCAGCAGCGCGTTCACGCCCTGCAGGTCCTCGGCCACCAGCGTGCCGTTGGCCTGGCGCAGCTTGAGGCCGCCCACCAGCACGTTGTAGCGCGCGGCCGCGAGGTCGCGCTTGGTCTGGTAGAGCTGGCTCTGGGCGTTCAGCACGTCGATGTTGATGCGCACGCCCACCTGGTAGCCCAGCTTGTTGGCGTCCAGCGCGCTCTGGCTGGAGGCTTCGGCGGCTTCCAGCGCCTTGACCTGGCTGTGGCCCGAGAGCACGCCGAAGAAGGCCGTGCGGGTGTTCTGCGCGACCGTGCGCCGCGCGCCCTCCAGGTCGCTGCGGGCCTTGTCCTCCAGCGAGAGAGTTTCGCGGATGCGGTTCTGCACCGAGAAGCCCGCGAACAGCGGCACGTTCAGGGCCAGGCCCACCGTGCCGACCTTGGTGCGGAAGTCGGGGTTGGCCAGGCCGGTGGTGGCGCTGCCGTTCAGGTTGTTGGTGACCGAGTAGCTGGCCTGCAGGTCCAGCGTGGGCTTGTGGCCGGCCTCGGCCTTGCGGGTCTCCAACTGCGCCACGTCCAGGCTGGCCCGCGCCTGGCGGATGCCGGGGTGGACATCCTCGGCCTGCAGCACCCAGGTGTTCACGTCCTCGGGCACCAGCGCGGGCAGGGCGACGGGCGCGGCGAACGGCCTGGGCTCGGCGTTGTTCTTGCCCACCAGCTGGTCCAGCGCGATCTTCCTGACGCGCAGGTCGTTCTCGGCCGCGATCTCCTGCGCGATCACCAGGTCGTAGCGCGCCTGGGCTTCGCGGGTGTCGGTGACGGTGGAGGTGCCGACCTCGAAGTTGCGCTTGGCTGCGGCCAGCTGCTCCGCCACGGCCGCCTTCTGCGCGCGCACGAAGGTCAGGCTGTCGCGCGCGCCCAGCACGTCGAAGTAGGCCTGGCTCAGGCGCACCAGCAGGTCCTGCTCGGCCGCCACCAGCTGCGCCTGGGCGATGTCCACCTGCCGCTTGCCCTGCTCGTAGGCGGCCAGGTTGGCCGGGCGGTACAGCGGCTGCGATGCGCTCAGCGTGGCGTTCTGGGTGCCGTAGTAGCGGTCGGTCACGGGGTTGTTGTTCTGGAACTCCGAGCGCTGCACGCCCGCCGACAGGCCGGCCGTGGGCAGGATGTTGGCGCGGGCCTGCTCGGCGCGGGCCAGGCTGGCGTCGTACTGCGAACGGGCCGACTGGTAGGTCGCGTCATAGGCGCGCGCCGACTCATACAGCTCCACCAGGCTTTGCGCATGCGTGGTTCCCGCGAACGCGAGGCCGACGGCCATGGACAGGGGGAGGAGCCGGAGCACTTTCATGATCGTCCTTGTGAAGAAAACAGGCGTGGGTGGTCGTTGATGCGCGGCGGGCGCAAGGCTCAGTAGCGCGGAACGCTGGCGTCGAGCTCGCTCGACCAGGCATCGATGCCGCCGGCGATGTTCACCACGTGCGCGAAACCGCCCTGGGCGAGATAGGCGGCTACCCGCATGCTGCGCGCGCCGTGGTGGCACAGGCAGGCCACGGGCCGGGCCGGATCGAGTTCGGCCAGGCGCGCGGGGATCTCGCCCATCGGGATGGCCTGCAGCGCGAAGCCGTCGGCCCGCACGCTGGCGGTCTGCAGCTCCCAGGGTTCGCGCACGTCCAGCACCACGGGCTGGCCATGGGCCTGGGCGCTGCTGAGCCAGGCGGACAGGTCGGAGGGTCGGACTTGGGGCACCATGCTGTGGGGGTTCCGTCAGGGTTTCAGAAGCTGAACTGCGAGGGTTCGGGGAAATGCAGCAGGCGCGGCGCCACCGTGTCCCAGGGCTGCGTGGTGGTCCAGGCGGCCTCGCCCGCGCGGGTGACGAAGGTGGCGCGCATCACGGGTTCGCTGCCCACGATGGCGGCCAGCCGGCCGCCCACCTTGAGCTGCGCCAGCAGGGCGGGCGGCGCCTCGGCCACCGAGCCGCTCAGCACGATGACGTCGAACGGGCCGTCCACCGAGACGTCCTGGGCTCCGTCGGCCTGGCGCACCTCGGCGTTGTGGATGCCGGCCTTCTGCAGGTTGGCGCGCGCGGTCCGGGCCAGCGCGGCGTCGATCTCCAGCGTGATCACGCGCTGGGCGCGGTGCGCCAGCAGCGCCGCCGTGTAGCCCGAGCCGGTGCCGATTTCCAGCACTTTCTCATGCTTCTGCACGTTCAGGTCCTGCAGCAGGCGGGCCTCGACCTTGGGCGAGAGCATGCACTGGCCCGCGCTCATCGATGCCTCGGTGTCCTCGCCCAGCGGGATCTCCATGTCGACGAAGGCCAGGGCCTTGTGGGCCGGCGGAACGAAGTCCTCGCGCTTGACCACGGAGAGCAGGTGCAGCACGCCGGCGTCGAGCACGTCCCAGGGGCGGATCTGCTGCTCGATCATGTTGAAGCGGGCTTGTTCGAGGGTTGCGGGTGTATTCATGGTGCTTTTTCCGTCAGATCAGGACAAACCCTCGATTTTAGGGGGCTGCTGTGAAGCCGGCCGGCGGCCGAGCCGGCGCAGGAACCAGTGGGCCAGGTCGTCCATGTAGCAGTACACCACCGGCACCACCACCAGGGTGAGCAGCGAGGAGGTGATCACGCCGCCGATCACGGCCTGGCCCATGGGGGCGCGCTGCTCCGAGCCCTCGGTGACGGCGAAGGCCAGTGGCACCATGCCGAAGATCATGGCCAGCGTGGTCATCAGGATCGGGCGCAGCCGGACCTTGGCCGCCATCAGCAGCGCCTGCGAGCGCTCCATGCCGGGGACGCGGCGGCCCTCGGCGTCCATGCCGTCCTCGCGTGCCCGGATCGCGAAGTCCACCAGCAGGATCGCGTTCTTGGTCACCAGGCCCATGAGCATGACCACGCCGATGATCGAGAACATCGACAGCGTGGAGCGGAACATCAGGAGCGCCAGCACCACGCCGATCAGCGTGAGCGGCAGCGAGGTCATGAGCGCCAGCGGCTGCAGGAAGCTCTTGAACTGGCTGGCCAGGATCATGTAGATGAAGATCACGGCCAGCGCCAGCGCCGACACCGCGTAGCCGAAGGATTCGGCCATGTTCTTGGTCGAGCCGTTGAACTGGTAACGGTAGCCCGGCGGGAAGCTGATGCCCTCCAGCGCGGCGCGGATGTCGCTGGAGACCTCGCCGGCCGAGCGGTTGTAGACGTTGGCGTTGATGGCCACCTCGCGCGACAGGTCGCGCCGGTTGATCTGGTCCGGGCCGGTGGACTCCTTGACGCTGGCGAACTGGTTCAGGCGCACGATGCGGTGGCTGCCGTCGGCGTTGCTGCCCATGGCGAAGGGCAGGCGCTCCAGGTCCTGCGGGGTGTCGCGCGCGTCGGGGGCCAGGCGCACGTTCACGTCGTAGGTCTGGTCGTCGGGCGCGCGCCAGTTGCCCACGGTCTGGCCCGCCACCAGGGTGCGCAGCGCGCTCGCGGCCTGCGCGACGCCCAGGCCCAGGTCGGAGGCGGCGTCGCGCCGGACCTCCACGCTGAGGGTCGGCTTGTCGGGCTTGACGCTGGAGTCCAGGTCCACCAGGCCGGGGACGTCGCGGATCTTCTCCATCACCCGGCGGGCCAGCCGTTCCAGCTCCCGCAGGTCGGGGCCCTGCAGCGAGAACTCCACCTGCTTGTTGCCGCCCACCGAATCGAGCAGGCCCACGTGGGTGACGGTGATGCCGGGTACCTGGCGCAGTCGCTCGCGCAGCACGGCCGACATCTGGTCCACGCTGCGGCCGCGGTCCTTGCGGTCGACCAGGCGCACGTAGATGTTCGCGTAGTTCTTGCCTTGCGCATTGCCGGTGTTCAGGGTCGACAGCGTGTAGCGCACCTCCGGGAATTCGCGGATGATGCCCTCCACCTGGCGCGCCTTGGCCTCGGTGGCTTCCAGCGAGGAGCCGACCGGCGTGTAGAAGTTCAGCGAGGTTTCCGAGAAGTCGGCCTTGGGCACGAACTCGGTGCCCAGCAGCGGCACCATGAACAGGCTGGCGGCGAAGGTGGCAAGGGCCAGCGCCAGCGTGGCCAGCTTGTGGCGCAGCGACCAGCCCAGGATGCGCTGGTAGCCGTCGGCCAGCGCGTCGGTGGCGCGGTCGAACCAGCCGGTGACGCGGCCGACGGTCCGGTCGTAGAGCGTGACCGGCGCCTGGCGCGCACCGTGCGCGTGGATGCTGGGGTCGTGCCAGACGCTGGAGAGCATCGGGTCGAGCGTGAAGCTCACGAACATCGAGATCAGCACCGCGGCCACGATGGTCACGCCGAATTCGTGGAAGAACTTGCCGATGATGCCGCCCATGAAGCCGATCGGCAGGAACACCGCGACGATGGAGAAGGTGGTGGCCAGCACCGCCATGCCGATCTCCTGCGTGCCGTCCAGCGCGGCGGCGTAGGGCTGCTTGCCCATCTGCACGTGGCGCACGATGTTCTCGCGTACCACGATGGCGTCGTCGATCAGCAGGCCCACGCACAGCGACAGCGCCATCAGCGTGATCATGTTGATGGTGAAGCCGAACAGGTTCATGAACAGGAAGGTGCCGATCAGCGCGATCGGCAGCGTGAGGCCCGTGATCACGGTAGAGCGCCAGGAGTTCAGGAACAGGAACACGATCAGCACCGTGAGCAGCGCGCCCTCGATCAGCGTCTGGCGCACGTTCTGCACCGCCACGCGGATCGGACGCGAGCCGTCCAGGATCGGCGTCAGGCGCACGCCGCCGGGCAGTTGCGGCTGGATCTCGGCCACGGCCCGTGCCAGGCCGTCGATCACCTGGATGGTGTTCTCGTCCTGCGACTTCTGCACCGTGAGCAGCAGGGTGCGCTCGCCGTTGTACAGCGCCAGGCTGTCGATCTCCTGGGCGCCGTCCGCCACGCGCGCGACCTGGTCCACGCGCACCGGCGCGCCGCCGCCGGCGCCCTTGCGCGCGACGATGATCCGGCCGAAGTCCTCGGGCCGCTCCATGCGCGCCGAGACCTGCACCACCCGCTCCTGCGCCAGCGAGCGGATCGCGCCCACCGGCAGGTCCTGGTTCTCGCTGCGCACCGCGTTGACCACCTGCTCGGTGGTGACGCCCAGCGCCTCCATGGCTTGCGGGTTGAGGTAGATGTTGATCTCGCGCTTGGTGCCGCCCACCAGGTTGACCGAGCCCACGCCGCGCACGTTCTCCAGCCGCTTCTTGAGCACTTGGTCGGCCCAGTTGGTGAGTTCCACGGCCGAGAGCGTCTTGCCGCCCGCGGGCTCGGCGAGCACGGCGAGCGACCAGATGGCCCGGCTGGCCGGGTCGAAGCGCAGCACGCGCGGGTCCTTCACCTCGTCGCGGAAGCTGGGCCGGATGGAGGCCACCTTCTCGCGCACGTCCTCGGCGGCCTTGCGCCCGTCCACGTAGAGCTGGAACTCGATGATGACGACCGACATGCCCTGGTAGCTGCGCGAGGTGAGGGCGTTGATGCCGGCGATGGAGTTGACGCCTTCCTCGACCTTCTTGGTGACCTCGCTCTCCACGATCTCGGGCGAGGCGCCCGGGTATTCGGTGGTGATCACCACGACGGGGAAGTCGATGTTGGGGAACTGGTCCACCTGCAGGCGCTGGTAGGAGAACAGGCCCAGCACCACGAAGGCGAGCATCACCATCGTGGCGAACACCGGGTTGCGCAGGCTGACCTGGGTGAACCACATGGCTCAGCGCGCCGTTCCAGCCGCGGGCGCCGGGGCGGGCACGGCCGCGGGGGTGGCTGGGCGCACCGGGGTGCCTTCGCGCAGCAGGCCGACGCCGGCGCCGAGCACGGTGGCGTTCTCGGCGATGCCCTTGACGGCCACCAGCAGGCCGGCGCCGCCGTCCGGGCCGGTGCCGCGGGCGCCCAGCTCCACCGGGCGGTGCACCACCTGGTTGTTCTCCACCAGCTGCACGTAGGGCGTGGGCTTGTCGGTGCGCACCGTGCCCAGCGGGACCGCCAGCGCGCTCAGGCGGCTGGTGGCCAGCGTGCCCTGGGCGAACAGGCCCTGGCGCAGGCCGGTGGCGTCGTCGATGCCCAGGTAGACCAGCACGCCGCGGCTGCCGGCCTGGGCGCTCGGGTTGATGCGCACGACCCTGGCCGTCACGGCCCGGTCGCTGCCCTCGATCTTCAGCAGCGCGGCCTGGCCCACGCGCACGTCCATCGAGTCGGCGGCGCCCAGCGTGGCCTCGAGCTCCAGGCGGCTCAGGTCCACGATCTCCAGCACCTTGGTGTCCACCGCCACCCGCTCGCCGGGCTGGGCCGCGCGCAGCGAGACATGGCCGGAGATCGGCGCGCGCAGCACGGTGTCGTCCAGCGATTTGCGCGTGACCTCGACCGCGGCCTGGGCCGCCTTGTAGGTGGACTGGGCCGAGCTGAGCGTGGCCAGCGAGGTGTCCAGCGCGGTCCGGGAGATGAAGCCCTGGTCCACCAGCGCCTTGTTGTTGTCATACTGGCGCTGGGCGATGTCGATCTGCGCCCTGGCCGAGTCGGCCTGCTCCTGCGCCTGCCGCACGCGCGAGCGGTACTCGGTGGCGTCCACCCGCGCCAGCACCTGGCCGGTCCTGACGACGTCGCCCTCGCGCACCGCCAGGTCCTGCAGTTCGCCGGCGACGCGCGCCTTGACGCTGGCCGAGTTGAAGGCCCGCAGCGTGCCCGAGACGGGCAGGCCCCGGGCCAGTTCCTGGGTCCTGGCGACGACGATGTCGCCGGCGGCCAGTTCCACCACGGTCTGGGTCTTGGCGGCGGAGGCGGCCGCCACGGCCGCCTGCTGGGCCTTGCGGGCCGACAGCGCGCGCAGCACGCCGACGGCGAGCAGCACCAGCACGGCGGCCACGGCCGCCCATTTCAGCCAGCGTTTCATCAGGCTTTCTTTCCTCGAGAGGGGGGTAGGGGGCCGCCGGGCGGGGCGGCGCTCAGGCCGAACAGCAGCGTCTCGACCTGCGCCGCGATGTAGCGCTCGGGCGCCAGCGCGTGGTCCAAGGGCACGCACGCGGCCAGCGAGTGCTTGGACATCATCAGGAAGACCATGGGCGCGATCACGCTGTAGACGGCGTAGTCCAGGTCCAGCGGGCGGAATTCGCCGCGCGCCACGCCGCGCTGCAGGATGCGCCGGATCAGGTCCTGGGCCGGCAGGATCACCTCCTGCTGGTAGAACGCGGCGATCTCGGGGAAGTTGCGCGCCTCGCTGAGCATCAGCTTGGTGATGCCCGAGGCCTTGGTGGCGCCCACGCGCTCCCACCAGACCTTCATGCAGTAGCGCAGCATGTCGGCGGTGCTGCCCTCGAAGGCCTCGAACTCCTCGTTCCATTCCTTGAAGCGGCCGGAGATGTTTTCGCGCACCACGGCCTTGAGCAGTTCTTCCTTGCTCGGGAAGTACAGGAACAGCGTCCCCTTGGACACGCCGGCATGCGCGGCGACCTCCTCGGCCCGCGTCGCGGCAAAGCCCTTCTCGACGAACAGCTCCAGCGCCGCGTCCAGCAATTCGCCCGGGCGCGCCTCCTTGCGGCGCTCGCGCTTGGCGTGCACCTCGTTCTTGGAGCCACTGATGAACCGGGAGAGCGACATGAAGGGCTAATGACTGACTGGTTAGTAATGTAGCTTCCGGCTTCCGGGGCGTCAAGCCGCGGCAGTCCGCATGCCAGGCCGGAGCCTGCGACACTCGCGGGTCCGGAAACGGCCGGCCGCAATGCCCGCAGCGGGCAGCATGCCGGTCTCGATCCCCTCTTTATTCTGCACGGTCCATCCATGGCATCAGCACTTCCCCGCCCCTTCGTCTTCCTGGCCTGGTCCAACCTGGCGGCCCAGTCGGCCGAGCAGTTGAGCCTGGCCGCCGTGCCGCTGGTGGCCGTGCTGGTGCTGGGCGCGGGGCCGGGTGAGATCGGCGTGCTGGCCGCGGTGCAGACCCTGCCGTTCCTGCTGCTGTCGATCCCGCTGGGCCTGCTGGCCGACCGCCGCTCGCGGCGGCGCCTGATGATCGCGGCCGAGGCGCTGCGTGCCCTGTCCCTGCTGGCGCTGCTGGCGGCGGTGCTGGCGCAGCGGCTGTCGCTGGGCTGGCTGGGGGTGCTCGGCTTCCTGGGCGCGGTGGGCACGGTGGGCTTCAGCGTGGCGGCGCCGGCGCTGGTGCCTGCCCTGGTGCCGCGCGAAGCGCTGGCGCAGGCCAATGGCCGGCTCGAACTGGCACGCAGCGCCGCCTTCGCCGCCGGGCCGGCGCTGGCCGGCGCGCTGGTGTCCTGGGCCGGCGCGCCGGCCGCCTTCGTGCTGGCGGCGGTGCTGTCGGGCTCGGCCGTGGCCTTGCTGTGGCGGCTGCGCGAGCCCGCGCGCCCGGCCGCCGCCGCGCGGCACCCGCTGCACGACATCCGCGAGGGCGCGGCCTTCGTCTGGCGCCATCCGCTGCTGCGGCCCCTGGTGCTGACCGGCGTGGTCTGGAACATCGCCTGGTTCGTGCTGCAGGCGGCCTATGTTCCCTATGCGGTGCACAGCCTGGGGCTGGACGCGCGGCAGATCGGCTTTACGCTGGGCGCCTACGGCGCGGGCATGGTGCTGGGGGCGCTGCTGGCCTCGCGGGTGGTGGCGGCGCTGCCGTTCGGACGGGCGATCCAGCTGGGCCCGGCGGTCTCGGTGCTGGCTGCGCTGGCGATGGTGGCCACGCTGGTGCTGCCCAGCGGCCTGCTGGCCGCGCTGTCGTTCTTCCTGTTCGGCGCCGGGCCCATCATCTGGACCATCACCTCCACCACGCTGCGCCAGAGCCTCACGCCCGGCGCGATGCTGGGCCGGGTGTCCTCGGTGTTCCTGGCGGTCAACACGGGCGCGCGGCCGCTGGGCGCGGCGCTGGGCGGCGCGATCGGCGCCTCCTGGGGCGCCTCGGCCTGCCTGGTGGCGGCCCTGGCCGGCTTCGTGCTGCAGGCGGTGCTGATCCTGGCCTCGCGCGTGCGCAGCCTGCGCCGCCTGCCGGCCGGCGGGCTTTGACGCCGGGCCGCCGGGCAGGCTTCGCGCCCGGCTTCTAGAATCAGGGCTGGCGCACCCTGGGGTGCGCCGCTTTTCCTTCCTCGCTGCAACCCCATCCATGTCCAACCTCATCGTCCACGGCGGCACGCCGCTGCGCGGCCGCATCACGCCCTCGGCCAACAAGAACGCGGTGCTGCCGGTGCTATGCGCCAGCTTGCTCACGCGCGAGCCGCTGCGCCTGCACGGCATGCCCGACATCACCGACGTGCGCAAGATCCTGGAGATATTCCGCGCCCTGGGCAGCGAAGTGCGCATGGACCACGACAGCGGCACGCTGGAGCTGCACCATCGCGACACGGTGTTCGACCCGGCGCGCCACCGCCTGCCCGAGGAAATGCGCTCCTCGATCATGCTGGTGCCGCCGCTGCTGGCGCGCTTCGGCGTGGCGCGGCTGGAGGACAACGTCAAGGGCTGCACCCTGGGCGTGCGCGAGATCGACCCGCACGTGGACGTGTTCCGCCATTTCGGCGGCGAGGTCGAGCGCGCCGACGGCTCGCTGCTGGTGCGCCGCGCCGGCCGGCTGGCGCCGGTGGACCATTGGCTGGACTACGCCTCGGTCACCACCACCGAGAACTTCGTGCTGTGCGCCGCGGCGGCCGGCGGCGTCTCGACGCTGACCAATGCCGCGTCCGAGCCCCACGTGCAGGAGTTCTGCCGCTTCATGCAGGCCATCGGCGTGCGGATCGAGGGCATCGGCACCTCGCGCCTGACGGTGCACGGTGGCGGCGCGCTGGGCGGCGCGGAGTTCCGCTTCGACGAGGACTTCCACGAGATCACCACCTTCCTGGCGTTGGGCGCGATCACCGGCGGCGACGTGGCCGTGCGCAACAGCGCGCCCTGGCAGTTCCCGCTGATCGACCGCACCTTCGCCAAGTTCGGCGTGCAGGTGACGCACCGGGACGGCTGGTCGCACGCCCGATGTCCCGACAGCCTGCGCGTGCAGACCCCGTTCACCAGCAATGTGCTGACCAAGGTCGAGGCCGCGCCCTGGCCGTATTTCCCGGTCGACCTGCTGCCCATCTTCATCGCCCTGGGCGTGCGCGCGCAGGGCAACGCCATGTTCTGGAACAAGGTCTACGACGGCGCGCTGGGCTGGACCGGCGAGCTGTCCAAGTTCGGCGCCCATGTGTTCTCGTCCGACCCGCACCGGCTCGTCACCTTCGGCGGCAACCCGCTGACGCCGGCGGTGGTGGAGAGCCCCTACATCATCCGCGTGGCGATCGCGCTGCTGATGGTGGCGTCCAGCATCGGCGGCCGCTCCGAGATCCGCAACGCCACGCCGATCCGGCGCGCCCACCCGCGCTTCGTCGAGAACCTGCAAAGCCTGGGCCTGCAGGCGGAATGGACCAGCGAGGAGTGAGGCGCGGCCCGCGCCGCCTTCACCAGCGGGTGGCCCATGCCCCCAGCCACTCGCGCAGCACCAGTCGCGAGGACCGCAGCCCCTGGGCCGACGGCAGCCACTCCAGCAGCGGGCGCTCCTGCGGCGTGATGTAGCCCATCGGCGCGGGCGTCACCTGAAAGCCCGCGCGCTCGAAATCGCGCAGCGCCCGCGGCATGTGCCAGGCATGGGTGACCAGGGCGATCCGCTCGACGCCGTCGCGCTGCAGCAGGGCTTTCATCTGCGCGGCGTTTCCGGCGGTGTCGCGCGAGCGCTCATCGACCCAGCGGAGCGCCACGCCGCCGCCCGGCCCGCCGTCCTGCTCCAGGGCGCGGCGCACCACGGCGCCTTCGGCCGGTGCGGCGGTGCCGGCCTGGCTCCAGCCCACCCCGCCCGCGAAGGCCAGCGGGCGCTGCGACTGCCGCGCCAGCCAGACGCCGTAGCGCACACGCGCCGCGGTGGCGGCGCTGGGCTGCGCCTCGCCATACTCGGGCGCGTCGGCCTCGATGCCGCCGCCCAGCACCACGATGGCCTGCACCGGGCTGGCCGCCAGCGCCCGCGCCGCCAGCGGCGCGAACTGCGGCAGCAGCGTGTGTGAGAGGGCGACCGCCACCGCGTTGCAGCTCAGCAGCCAGAGCAGGGCCCCTGACGCCAGCGCCAGCGCCCGCCCGGCCGGGCGCCGCAGCGCCAGCAGGCCGAACGCGGCCAGCAGCAGCGGCCCGGCGGGCGGCAACACCAGGGCGGCGAGCAGGGGTTTGAGTTCGGCGAGTTCCATGTGCTATGGAAACAATAGCATCAAATGGACCCTGGCCCGGCACCACGCGCCCAAAGCAGCCCGAACGTTCGCGCATGGCAAGGTCATTGCGCGCGGCGATGGACCCGGGCGCCGGAAGCTGTCACCATGGGGCGGTCTTGTACAACTCGGGAGAACGGCATCAACCCGTATATCTGGTGTGCGGTGGGTGGGCTCCTGGGCTGGCTGGTCAGCCTGCGCCAGGTCGCCGGCGGCAGCGTGGTCGTCATCGAGAACGTGCTGGTGGGCGTCTTCGGTGCCTTCATCGGCGGCGACTTCATCGTGTCGATGTTCAACGGCGGCGTCGTCAACGACAAGGACTTCCACATCATGTCGCTGGTGATTGCCGTGGCCGGCGCGCTGGGCATGCTGCTGGTGCTGCGGCTGCTGCGCCGCGCGGTCGGGCCGCTGCGCCCGGGCAAGCGCCCGCCGCGCCGCCCTCCCTGAGCAACCGCGCCATGCGGGGGGGGGGCGCCAAGCCCCGGGGGCCCCGGCGTTTGCTTGAGTGCGGGCAGGGGCATGGCGCGCGGCGTAAGATGGCGCCCGCCGTTGCGACGAACGGCCTTTCAGCGGAGATTTCGATGGCATCCTCATCCCCTCAGACCCTGGTGCTCGGCGGCGGCTGCTTCTGGTGCACCGAAGCGGTGTACGACCGCGTGAAGGGCATCACCGACGTGGAGTCGGGCTACTGCAACGGCCATGTCATCGCCCCCAGCTACGAGCAGGTCTGCGGCGGCGACACCGGCCACGTGGAGGTGGTGAAGCTGACTTACGACCCGGCCCTCATCAGCCTGCGCGAGATCCTGGAAATCTTCTTCGTGATCCACGACCCGACCACCCTGAACCGGCAGGGCAACGACGTCGGCACCCAGTACCGCAGCGGCATCTACTACAGCACGGCCGAGCAGAAGGATGAGGCCGAGGCCTTCATCCGCCAGCTGGGGCAGGACGGCAGCTTTGACCGCCCCAT
>Ga0116227_10014265_pt1 | contig 12167 bp, 9 predicted proteins | sample S1TSphgellanicum_FD_89693 | JGI IMG/M metagenome (GOLD analysis project Ga0116227, IMG submission 89693) | Host-associated microbial communities from peat moss isolated from Minnesota, USA - S1T2_Fb - Sphagnum magellanicum MG | ecosystem: Host-associated > Plants > Peat moss > Unclassified... | reverse complement strand
TTGGGTGGGAAAATTTCGCCACTTGAAAAGAGTTGCGACTTCCACAAAAGATTTTTGAGGCGAAAATCCCCCAAATTCGCCACATTCTCATGAATTAAAGGTTGAAATCGCCATATTTAGACTAAAAGGTTCTTCCAAATCGCCAATACATAGCGGGCTTTTCAAATCTATGTATTGGCGATTTGGAAGAACCATTAGTCTAAATATGTACTGACTTTTCTCTCTGACCTGTAGCCAAATTTGGCTAAATCCTCTTGTAGATGATCGCCAGTGTGGCCACATCAGAAAATTGCAACAATACAAATAAATTGTTTAAAATAATTTATTATTATAATAATATTATTAAATTATAAATTTATATAAATTTATTTTTAAAAATTAATAAAATAAAATAAAATAATTAATTTAAAAAAAAACCGTTCTCCCCAAACCCTCCCATTTGCAAATGACATGCAAGCAATGTGGCTGGAATGAAATCATGCAATTCATGGGAATTGAACCACAGACCAGTTGGTCCTCTTGCAAACCACCAATTTCCTGAAGAAACCCTATTTCCATCCAGCTAGTTAGCTAGTTAGCTAGCTATTGCAGTTGCTACTGTCTGGTCATACATACACTCTTCTTCACCCACTTTGCGCTCAACTCTGTGGCGTAGAATTTTGATCTTTTCCGAGCTTTTCCTTAGTGACGCTTGTAGTTAGTTTTTTGCGTTGTTGCCAGAAACAGTTGATGTGGTGTGGATTCCCAACTCTTAACTGGTAAGCAGCTTCTGCATTCTGGCTTGGGGTTTTTTTTTTTTGGTTTCTCTTAGCTTTCGAACAGTCTTTGAGTTGTATTTGATTTGTGTTGTTTTATGTGATCGAATGTATGAGGGCAAGTGAGAGAGAGAGAGAGAAGGTGTTTGCAGATGTGAATGTGTATGCGAGGAAGGGAGAGAGAGAGGGAGGGGGGTTGTAGATGTGAATTAAGTGTCTATAAGAGAGAGAGAGAGAGAGAGAGAGAGAGAGAGGTTTGCAGATGTGAAAGAGGTGTGTGTACGGGGAAGCTAGAGAGAGAGAGGTTTTGCAGATGTGAATTTAGGGTTTGGGTCTCTCAGGAAATGCTCTTTTCATCTACTTTTTAATGGTTTTTCCAGTGTAGCCTAACTCCTTTGTCTTCCGAGTTATTAGGGGCCGAGCGAAGAAGGAGAGGGGTGGTGGAGCAGTTTAGATTCCAACACCAGGAAGAAAGGATGCAAATCCCATGAGCAGGGTTCTCCATTCGGGTGTAGAGGAGGCCAGTTCTCGCCCAGGATTTATCAAAGCAGGTAAGTGTTTTTTTTAATTTTTTGGATGGGGAGGAGGAGGTCTTGTTCTTCCCCCCTTCGTGATATCAATTCAGACCCCACTGCATGCAAGCCTTTTTTTCCCCCTCCTAAAGATCTTAACAATGCATTTTCAACCGTGCTAGAACATAAGTGGTCTGTATACACTACGAATTGCACATGCCAGAGAGTTTTCCTTCCTCTTGTCATGGCCAGAGGTTAGGTTTAGAAGATTTTGTGATTGAACAGTGGAATGATAGAGGTTTGTGGTTGCAAATTAGGGTTTTGATTTTAAAAACCAAGCAAGCAAGAATGTGATGAGCATTCTGTTTGATTTTTTTGCTGCATTTACTGTCTCTTGTTTTTCCCCAGTCCAAATTCCTGAACTAGGTGGGAATGTGTCAGGGTAGATGCTGTCCCAGCTGCATTGTTGTCAGATGCTTGTCAAATGAGGGTTTTAGCCACTGTTAATTTGGAAGATGGTCGGGATATTTATGGTTCAAAGTAATTCAATGTGATCTGACTATTGAGCTTCAAGCTGGCTAACTTGAGATCAATGCCCTCTCTGACCACTGAAAAATATTATGTGATTGCTAGCAGTTCAAGATACACAAGGAAGATTTAGGGGCTTTCAAGCTGCCGCACAGCATCAAACACATAAAATTTTCTTACAGGGTTCATCTGGGAGCAGGCATCATGAGTGTCTCTTCTCCATCTTTTGTCACCTGCCATAGAATTCCATCGGCAGGAAACTTGAATCAAATTATTTCGAACCCAGCTTCAAGTTGCATTCATATAGGTCTAAATAATTCAGAGCCTCGAATTCGAATTGCTGATTATGGATCCCAGATAGCATTGCGATTTGTGGGTTCTGTACACCGAAGACAATTCAACACAGATATGCTGGTGCATTCTTCAAGGATTCGACAGAGTTTCCTTTGTCTGGCTGCTCAATCTGGAGATGGTGATAGGGAGGTGGAGGGGATAACACGACGGAAACCGATAGCAGAGCGCAGTGAGAGTGCAAATGAGGAACTTCTACTCTTCTTTTTCCAGCTAGATCTCACCACTCGACTCCAACGAGCTCTGAACCAGGATGCATATGAGGTTGCACAACAACTGCGTGAAAAAATTGCTGAAGTAGAACAGGAGGTTGCTAGACAAAGAGCAGCCAAGATGGGCTCAGCTTCATCAAAAGATGAAGCACAAGATAAAGCCATCACACTCTTGCAACTGAAATCAGAGTTACGGAAGCTGATAGAGGAGGAGGATTACACAAGGGCAACTACAGTTCGGAACAAAATTACTGCACTTGAAGCTGAATCACTTGCAGCCCAAGCAAAAGCTTTGGTGTTCCAGCAGCTTAATTTTCAGTTCAGATTAGGGCAGAAAATACGACACAAGATACATGGCTACCGTGGGGTGGTATGTGGGATGGACCCATTATGCTGCGAGTCTTCAAATTGGGCTGATGCTGCTGGAGTCAATGAGCTTCCTCGTGGCCCTAATCAACCTTTCTATCAGGTTTTGGTAGATGTTCGGGAGGAGCCATCATTGATGGTATCCTATGTTGCCGAAGAGAACTTATGCTGCCCAGAAGAGCCTGACCTCGACACTTTTGATCATCCTTATGTGTATTTTCTGTTTTATGGTATGGATGGGGCTGGAGATTTTATAGTTTGCAAGCAGCTAAGAGAGAAATATAATCAACCCCGGCATGAGTTGCCTCATGAGGAAGATGGGGATGGACCATCATCTGCTTGATAAGCCCAGCTCAATTCCAGCTTGAGATCCCTTGTTAAAAATTGAATTCTTACATAATTTGGATGCTTGCCATGAGTTGTGAGGGAAAGAATTCCAGAGATTTTGTGTCCTTGCATGCAATATCACTCCCACAATGTAACCTAGTTGAGTACAGGACCCAGAACTAAGTGGTGAAGCGATGGGAGTTGCGACAGGTACTCACTCTGTGAGCATTTTGGGTTATCTGAGATCAGGTATGTAGTAGTCATGGTGCTTTCAACATTTTCAAGCTCATACAATTAGTTGACCTTCACTGATGTCAAACCCTTTGTCAAGATGATGGTAGAGCTCACTGCCCATTGGTACTAGAAATCAAAAACACATCCAACTATGCACAAACCTAACGTACAACAAGAGGGCAATTTCTTTCAATTCAACTTACTTCAGCATGTTACAAACAAGAGCTCACATTTCCAGTAATATTTCCTGATGGTTCTCATACAGGAGAGTCAATGGTGTGCAAGCCAGTTTTTCAGCTTTATGGGGACCTTTCGAACGATTCACTTGAGGAATTTTTTGACCTGGAAAATTGGGGACAATCCTAGAGCAGTACCTGGAGGAAAAAATAATAATTAAAAATGTGCTTGCCAGAATGAGAATTAAGTAAGAGTCTTTACACAACAAAGGTTGCTAAAGATGAAATTGGCAACAAGAAGTTGCAAGTTGAATGACATTGAACAAGATCAGTTGATTCTATTAATGCAAGATATGTGTAGGGAATCTTGTCACAAATTTTTTTTGTTCATGTTGTGAAAAATTCACTTTGAGAAATCATAAATCATAGGTATAAAACAATATTTGGACAATCTAAAAGGATGTATGAATTAGTTATACAATCTTTGAATTGACACTAAATAACCTTGGATTAATCCAGAACTTTCTTCCCCACCACAGGGTCGTAGTATTAAAACAAAATATATCTATGGTAATCATGTTGTTCTCTTAGCAACCAATCATAGTCCAATCTCCAAACTCATAGTCACATTCAAATTCAAATTGGGCTTCATCACATCCGCCTTTACCCATTGGGCTTCATTTATGCTAGTTCATAATTTGCGAAATAGTTAACACCACCTGAAGTTTCCAACATGAATGATCACTTATGGTTCTCCTTGATTGCCTTTGTTGCTTTTGTGACTTGACCAACAATATTATTTGTTTCTAATGTTCAAATGGGCTTCATGATCACCTACTAAATTACCAATGTAACATTTCTTTTGGATTTGTGCATGTAGATGAGAGGAATATAAACCACACCCATTATTGTGCAATGGTTTCAAGCAACCCGCACTTTGACCTAAGTTTGTGTAAAATGTCAATTTGTATACATGGAAGCTTACAAATATTGTGTCAATGTTGAACAAGATCATGCTTATTGTGGGTTTGTAGTTGAATGCCTTAGTGAATGTGTCATTTCCTAATTGGTCGAAAAGTCCACACAAGTGGACCTTATTGATTTCATAGCTTGGTCATTCTATTTGAAATCACGGTATTAGGTTGAACAATGTGTCGTCATTGACATCCATTCACCCTGACATAGATCATAATACATTTATCAAGAGTTTAAATTTTATCATGGAAAAAACACAGTATTTCATACGATAGTTCATTATAGCTTAGTTTATGATTTAGGTCAAAATTTTGTTAAATTTTGTGAAAATTTTGATATTAAAAAGATGGAGAAAAAAACACTGGTGGGTACACATATGAATGTGAAGATAGTTCTTTGGACATCTAAGATCAATTTCTTGGAGGCTACTTGTGGCAAAATCATGGAAATGAATGACGGCACTCTTTGTTTTCTATTTTGGTGCTCTCTTCTTCAAGCTTGCTTATTTGAACACCTACATGTTGTGAACTGAATAGAAATCTCCATTAAGGAAAGAAGGGATTGGACATAACTACAACCAAACAATTGCCTCATTCACGAGGAGCTGAGGGAGGGGTTTGAAAAGTGCTCTAAGGCATGGAAGTTAGGTGCATTCAAGGAAAAGGAATTGCATCAACCACAGAAGTTGCATGTGCTTCACGCATGTTGGGTGTGCACTGAAGGCACCTCCACACATTGCATGAAATGGAGGTGCACATATGCATGGATGCACATGCTTTGAGATTCTGCATTGAATTGATATGTAGACAAACAAACACATTTGACCTTGGAAGTTGATTCATGAAGCATGTCACTAGCCTTCTTCACATTGTCTCATGGTTGGAATGTGTTTGTAGAATGGGAAAGGTGTTGCATATATGAAACCACACAAGGATTGCCCAATTGTGTTGGCCATTAGGCATCGTTCCATATGTAGTTAGCATTTGTTGGGTGTATATATCTTGTGGCTTGCATCAATTGGATCCTTCTATATGCCTATGTGTGAATCTTGTTTGAATCTTGTTGGGTGTACATCTCATGGCTTGCATCAATTGGATGCTTCTATACACCTCTATATATGAATCTTGCTGGGTGTGCATCTTGTGTGTTGCATCAATTGGATGCTTCTATGCACCTATGTGTCAATCTTGTGTCAATCTTGCTGGGTGTGCATATTGTGGCTTGTGTCAATTGGATGCTTCTACACACCTATGTGTGAACCTTCTGGTTTTGTGGAAGAAAAATGGGATAGAAGTTTATGCATCAACTTATTAGTTCCAACTTATTAGCTTTCTGTCATTATTTTTGGAATGAAACTGGCATCAAGATTCAATAAATAATATAATTCATTGTGTTTGTTGAGAAAGGTTTGTTTTCAAAGTGCAACAAACAAAAGTTTGAGCCCCACCAGAACCCCAAGGAATGATGCCGAAATGAGAAGTAGGGTGGTAGTGGTTGCAGGTATTGTGGTTGTAGTTGAGTAGTTGAGGAGCTTCATGGTCTTCTTCAGCTCATAACAGATTCTATGGGAGTCTTTGCATCTGAAGAGTGAACAATTCACTTCAGTTCAGTTTCTTCATCTCAGACTACCAAGCAAGAATACACACTACTTACACAAAATGGTTTCATGAACATCACACAATCAAAATGGTAAGTAAGGTTGTCAAGCACAAACTTGAGCATGGTAAGTAAGGTTGTCAGGCACAAACTTGAGCCCTTCTTCATCTCCTCCCACCTTCACACGTCCCAGCACAGAGTTGGCCACAGCAGCTAACAGAAAGCCCACCAGACACCACCAGCACCACCCACACCTTTTTGGTGGAAGCTACTGCTGCTGGATTTACTATTTTCTCCATGGACAACATCCTGCACAGCCTCAAATTCCTGTCAGCATCATGCATATAATACAACTTGATGACACCAGAACCAACCTTGATAGGGCCCTGAAAGATGGATGCAAGTAAATGTCAGAGGGTTTGGCCAGTGCTGTTCTAGCATAGCCATTGCTGCAGGAGCTGCAAGATGTTTTGTGTATACATGTGTGTATGTGTGAGAAGATGAGAACAAAACCACACAGTAGAGTGAAGAGATTGAAGCCTTTGAAATCACAACAAGACCCATGAATAACCCAGATGGTCACCAATGCCAAAGTCATAAATTTATCCTAAAAGGATAACATAGCAGATTCTGTACTGGATCAAAATTCCAAAGCAGTGGTAGATACCCAGTCTCATATCAGCATAACTACTATCCACATTTGTGCATTTGACTTTGATGCTCTCCATGAGTCAGAAAGATAGACAGAAAAATCTCCTTGAAATAACAACTGTGAGATACTGTGTCAAATCCACAGGGTGCTGCAAACATACATGCCTGTGCCAAAACTCCACACATTTGAATTGGAACCTTGGCAGCCTCGGATAACCCAGAGAGACACATTTGTTCAATCATCAGGAATTGAAATGGGGATTGCTTACTACTCAGGGAGCTAAAGGATGCAGTTGTTGTCACCTGTGATTCAGCTCACAACATTTTCCAGTTCATGGTAGGTATACATGACTTAGGAACAACATCTTGATTTCCATCCAGATGGTTGGTAAAAATTGTGCTGCACCAACAACACTTGTGATCTACTTGTAGTTGTAGTGCCCATTTGGGACGAGGTTAGAGAAGGCATCCACCAGGCAAGCTGAATTTGGGACTAAAATTTTATTTCCATAAGGGTATTATTATAGATTGCTGCTACAGTTGTTGCACATACAATGGCAATCTACATGACAATCATACATACACTCTGCAGCAATATGATCCTGTCTGAAACACTTGGCAAAAGCACCAACAGAAAACCAGAAAGAAAGTAGTCATGCTCTTGCTTTGCTTCATTGTCGGGAGTCCTCTTTTGGAATACAGACCAAGAATGGCTGCTCTACATACATGCTGCTAGAATCTGGTGAGGGACATGCATTCTTACACAACCAAAAAGAAAGAAAGAAAGAAGAAAGAAGAAAACAGCTGCGAAGGAATGAATATACTGACTGTCTCTTTCTCTAAGTGACAGTGATTACGCCCTTCATCCCCGCGCCCTGATGGGGTTCACAGTAGTACTCGTATCTGCCCTTCTCTACAAGTTTCACTTCCACTTTCTCCCCAGGTCCATTCAAGTAGTCCTCGCGCGAGAGCTTCTCCGCATTCACGCCGCTCGGTACGTTGTCCTCGTCGAAGATGAGGTTATGAGGAAACCCCGCGTTGTTCACAAATGTGACGGTCTCACCGGCAGCGACAGTTAGGGAGCTAGGCACGAACTGAAGCTCGCCGCCATCACCTCCCATCTTCACCGTCGCGGCGTTCGCCGAAGCCGCCACCAATAGCCCAGCAGAAGCCGCCAGCACTGCCATGCCTATTCCCTGGAAGCCGCTAGACGAAGACGACGACTCACTCTTGTTCTCCGTGTAAGAAGCTTGTACCTTCTGCACAACAGCTTTCATTGCCGGCATCTTCACGGATGCAGCAACTCCGAGCTTCACATTGACATCGGCCTTAAGACCACAGAAAGAAGCAACGGAAACGCTGGAAGAAGCTGCCAAGGAAGTCGCCATTGCTACCAAAAACACGCTGCAAAAAATTGCGAATTTTCGAGGGTGCGCGGAAAAACAGAGAGGGGGACACAGAAGACAACACACGCGCAATGCGCACACTGATGAAGAAGGGAGACAGAAAAGCTCAAAAACGAGGTGCGGAAACCAGGTGACGAAATCCCGACCACCACGACGGGCCAATCAGGGAGTAGGGATGAGCACACTACCGAATTTGTGCGGTGCAGATTGAAAGTTCCCGGTAGCCGATAAGGTGAGAGTGGTAGGTTCTGTGGATTTTCCTGGATAATTGGGTCGACACGTGGTCACTTCCTAACCGTTTAATTCCATTGTCTCTCGTGCTTTATCTACCATTTATCTTTTTTTTTTTTCCCTTTTTTTCCTCCAATTATCTCAAATTAAATGGCCTTTTTTTTGTAGGCCAGGAATGTGAAGTCCATCTCTCTCTGTCCAAATGAGTTGCAATTTTTCATCCATGTCAATGCACTTCCTTATCACCCCCTCCTATTACCTTACCTTTTCATCCAGTTTTATCTCGTGCTTCATTTACCATTTATCTTCTCAAATTAATGAATGTGGAGTCCTCCCCTCTCTCAATGCCTTGCAATTTTTCATCCATGTCAATGCACTTCGTTATCACTCCCTCCTATTACCTTACCTTTTCATCCAGTTTTATCTTGTGCTTTATTTACCATTTATCTTCTCAAATTAATGAATGTGGAATCCTCCCCTCTCTCAATGCCTTGCAATTTTTCATCCATGTTAATGCACTTCAGTATCACTCCTTCCTATTGCCTTACCTTTTCATCCAGTTTTATCTCGTGCTTTATTTACCATTTGTCTTCTCAAATTAATGAATGTGGAGTCCTCCCCTCTCTCAATGCTTTGCAATTTTTCATCCATGTCAATGCACTTCATTATCACTCCTTCCTATTGCATTACACTTTTCATCCAGTTTTATCTTGTGCTTTATTTACCATTTATCTTGTTTTTTTCCCCCTGAAATTATCTCAAATTAATGGATGTGGAGCCCTCCCCTCTGTCAATGCCTTTCAATTTTTCATCCATGTCAACCACTTCCTAACCCTTTAACCTAGTCTTATCTTATCTTGTGTTGTACCATTTCTCCTTTCTTTCTTTTTGAATTATCTCAAATTAAATGCATTTTTTTGGAATATGAAAACCCATATCTCTTTCTCATTCTAGCCTTGCAAATTTTCATCCACATCAACCATTTTCTAACCATTTAACTTAGCCATATCTTGTGCTCTAAAGTTTATAGAATTTTATTTTAAAGTTTTCAAAATTATTTTTAAATTTTAATGCAATTGGAATGTGATCTCTCCCTCTCTCTTTAAATGACTTGTGTTTTTTCATTTGGACAATGGATGATTATGTTGGGGCTCATCCAAGTGCATGATGTTTTTGAAGGATGAGTGCTATAACGCACCATAAGTACATCCTTGGAACTATGAATGTGTCAAGTCTCAAGCATACCCACAAGTGGGATAGCCATTATCCATTCTTTTTGTCAAAAAGGCAAAACCCCTTTTTGAGTGTGTGTGTGTGTGTGTGATTGAACTTGTTTAAAAAAATTTCGCATCAATTTTGGTCTTTTTGGTACAATAATTTATGTGGTATGGGAAGAAGGCCCATAGACATAGGGTTGTTACTACAATAAGGTGAAGAAACATAAATGGGCCCTTATGAACATGTAAAAAGCTCATCCAAAAACATAAGATGGCTTGTCTTGAGGGAAGATTATGGATTTAAGGTGCCTTTTATAATAACTACATTGGGAAATCTTTGTAGTATTGCAATGTGCAAGATTTGCTTATGGAAGAGTTTGTGTAGCTTGTTATTGAGTTGATTTATGAGTAGTAAATTGTCAAGGAAAGATTTTGAATTCATAAAAGCATAAGTCGATATGGTGATTTGGAGTTGGTCTTCTTATTTCAACGATTTAACAAGTATCATAACAAATGTTATGCTTCATACGATTTGTTGTTTTCTTTGCTACTATCAACCACATTTGCATATAACTAAGTTTCATAGATCCCCCTTCTTACAAGTTGTTAAGGGATACACAATCGTGTGTGCTTTGTAATTCACTTTTCTTTCACAAATTATGTCTCAACTCTTCATAGTGAAGAAGTTTTGGAAGTCATTTGGAAGAGTTCAGGCAGCACAAGAGTTCCAAATGACTACCACACATGACACACATCTCCTCCTCTGAATTTGCAAACTTCACCAATCTGTACACTGAAGATATAGAGAGGACCCAACAGAGAGTTTTCAGAGTTGCAGCACTGTAATGTGTGAGTTTGTGTACAAAGAAAGATCTAGTTCCAGTTTCAAGTATTCTGCAAGAGAGAAGATTGATTGATGCAGAAAGGTGATCAGAAGTCATCTTCAATCAAACTCATGTTGACACCATATCTTCCTTTTGTTAAGTTCTGGTTCTTCTTTACACAAATTCTGTATCACTGTCCTTTACTTTTGAGTTTTTGGTTTGAGTGAGTCAATTCAATTGGCAACTTTGAAACTAAAAGCACAAGAGTACAGTCAAGACTGAAAATGGTCTTGGGACCACTGATAGGTTTAGATGACCTTTTTTTGAGGGTGGCATCAGTGGCAGTCATGTCAAAGGTTAAAGGCCTGAAGCATTGCACAAAGATGTGAGCAACAGATGGACATTTTCCTACCAAGAAGTGAATCCATTGCAGCTCAATCTGTGACTTCAGAGCATAAGAAATGACTAAGTGCAGAAGAATGCCCCACCAAACTAGGAGATCATCATACAATGCAACAAGATGGAGACAGTAAAATCAGTAGAATCTCAATTCCAGTGAAATTTCATTACTAAAGTCACGTTGGTACGGATGAAGGCCTCACAAAATTAACCTAACTTTCAGTCTGCTCCCTCAGACGCCGGATTGTGCTGCGTACAGTTACTGCACTTGCCGTGCTGCACATGACAAAACAAAACCACCCAATTCAACAGATAACCTTTGAAGTCCTTCGAAGCACAAATATTGTAACTTGTCACAAACTTCAACACACAATGTCTGACTGCAGCTAGTACAATGCCTCTACTCTTCAAGAAATGCTTGGAAGTCAATGTTTGCAGATATCCATTCTGAATCTTTACATCCCTTGCAGCTTTCAGTGAAATTGCACTGTTAAGATTGCAAAGGTGGGAAGGAGATGTGCAAAAATCAAGCTTACTTGAGAGTGTAGGCACCACCAGCCTTGACCTTTCCACAATCTTTGCAATTCCAGATACCAACAGCCTTCCTCTTCACACCAAACTGCAGACACACAAAAAGGAGCTCTTGGTCAGAATTATGGATACATGTCAGCATGTCAGCAATTCTGTGCATTGATTTCCTTGGTGTGTAGCCCACTAATGGCAGGAATTTCCAATCAGCCCATCTCATAGATTCAGCAATTTCCCAACTAAAAGAACATGGAATTTAATTACAGATCTCGAATTCAACCTCCTGGTGTCGAACATTTACTTTGTGGATTACAAAAGCAGCCTTCAAACTCTTGACATCTTCAACCATATTGTACTGGACAATCTTCGGTAATTCTTCCCAGATCACTTGCTTAATTTACATCCACTACAATGGAGGTTCACTTACAGTATTACTTGATGGCTCAGAGCAACCCTAAACCCTATATGCAATAGCATAAGAGTCTTGCACTTTGGGTGTGGGGCATACCTTTCCACAAAACTCACAGAAGTACTTGGAGTGCTGACTGACCTCCATCTTCTTGATCTGTTTCCTCAAACTGGCACCATACCTTGTGCCTGCTCACCACAAGAGTACTTCGTCATGAGAGGAAAAGCCCCAAGCACAAGAAATCAATGTACTGAATTTGAGATTGAGATTGCACTGTTACTCAAGCAACAGCCAGAAAGTCTACATACAGCAAGGCAAGAACAAACTCTGATCACGAGAATCAAACCCCGAGAATGAGAATTACCATATTTGCCGACAATTCCTGCTTTCTTCGTGCGTTTCGTCTGCCACTCAACCAGACACATTCAGAATGCCAATCCTCAAAGAACAACTGTATACTAAATAAGTTG
>Ga0116227_10014264_pt1 | contig 12168 bp, 12 predicted proteins | sample S1TSphgellanicum_FD_89693 | JGI IMG/M metagenome (GOLD analysis project Ga0116227, IMG submission 89693) | Host-associated microbial communities from peat moss isolated from Minnesota, USA - S1T2_Fb - Sphagnum magellanicum MG | ecosystem: Host-associated > Plants > Peat moss > Unclassified... | reverse complement strand
GAGTAGTGGAAGGAGAGAAGAGAGGAGGGGGCGGGGGGGGGGGCCAACAAGATAGAGAGGGGGGGGGGGGGGGGGGGGGTGTGTGTTCAATTTTGTGATGTAGTAGCCAAAATGGCAATGATCCAACGGAATTTTTTGCCATATTTGGCTACAAGCTAAACATACTTCTGCAGTTCTGGGCTACTCTACTTCAACCATGTATGCAGTAATCTGGCGGTTTTTTGGAAACTTTTTGCAGAATTATGGCTATTGAAAAATCTGAAAAAGATCTTGATTTTAGCACTTTTTTTAGTTTTTTAATATATAGCATTTTTGGCTATATATAGCCAGGAAAAGAAACAGGCTGCCTAGAAGGAATCTAATGAGTCTCAGTAGAAAGAAAACCCTGCAACCGACACTGTCTGGAGGATCTCATGCTGTCTAAGGTGGGTAATTTTGTAGCTGATGCTCAAGGAAGAAGAAGAAGAAGAAGAAGAAGATGATGATGATGATGATGATTTTTGCACTCCAATTTCAAGTGTCAGATGATGCAGTTTGTAAACTCAGTGGTATAGAGGTTGAGAAGAATGACAAAAAATTCTTGATTTAGCAAGAGAAGTCCTGCTGCAAGTGAGTGAATGCTGCTGTATAGAAGATATTATTAAGCTCTGAAGTATTCATGTTGTCAAGGATTCGACTTCAATCTGGAAACTGTGTGTGTGTGTGTGTGTGTTTCCCGCCCCCTTTCTAGCTCTGCTGCAGCAAGTTGGTGTGCAGCCTGAATTTAATTTGTGATCATTGGATTGTGGAGTTCTAAGTTTCAAGCTGCTCATCCAACTCCTGCATTTCAGTATTTGTTGTGATTTGCAGAAATACAGTAATGGGGCTGAGAAGGAGGAGGAGAACAGAGTCCGAGACAAAGTCAAAATGCTTGTTTCAGGATGACTGATGGGAGAAACCCAAAGCTTGCTAGATCTTGGGAGAATTCGGAGTCTGAGTGAGAGAGAGAGAAGAGAGAGAGAACACAACTATGGAGCAAGTAAGGTCTCCTGGAGTATTCAAAGCTGCTGCTGCTAGTGATCAATGGGAGAAGCCATATCGACCTCTACCACATCTCTCCCTGGCTTTTTCACTAGTGTGGACACTATTGGCCTGTATTTGGGCGATCAATACTTGGACAAAGCGGAGATTTCAGGTACATCCAGAACCCATCTCAATCTTCCCCACTACTTTTTTTTCCCCCTCTCTCTTTCCCTGACTTCTCTGCATCTATTTCGAGATTGGATAGATCTAGAGTATTTTGCAGAGAAAATTCCATCACTGAGCTCCTGTACAACCACTAGATCCTCTCTCTCTCTCTCTCTCTCTCTCAGAGTATTTGTATTTAAGATTGTTGGTTTTGCAGAGAAGTCATTTGCAGTGGGTGATAACAACAGTACCAGCATTGAAGGCACTTGTTCTTGGCCTCACATATGTCTTTTGGTAAGCTTGCTCCATTCAGTCCCCAATTAATTTTGAGCTTCATATTCTCAAGCTCTGGGTCCAGGAGTATACTAGTTGTTGGGATCAACTCATGGACATGATCATCTTGCTGGATCTAGCTCAGGATCAGCTTAGTTGTTGGGGATCTCATGCACATGGCAGTCTTGCATCTAGCTCAGGAGCTGAGCATAGTTGTTGGGGTCAGTCTAATGGACAGACATGATGATCTTGCAAATTTGTGTTGTGCTGGGTTAAATCCATCTGTCTGTGCAAATGGCAAGATTCTGTACACAATAGCTCCCGCTGCAGATGATCACAAGACTGGAGTCATTATTAGGGTTGCTTCTTCTGAATCCTGCAACAAGAGAGGAGAGGATATGTCCAAAAAAAATAAAATTTAAATCCACTTCCTGAATAGTTGCAACAGCTCAACTAAGGTGAAAAAACAATCTTCAATTCATGAATATTTTGCATGATTTTTGTATTTCGCACATTCCAGATATTCTAGTAGCAAGAACTGCTGTGCATGTAAAATTCAAGAGGAAGGTTTTGGACTCAAAAGTTTTCATTGTTTAATGACCTAGATTGTAAGTGGCAAGAAACAATAGGAAGGAGAATTGGGAGGGGATGGGGAGGACAGGAATTTAATATTTGTGCTGATATTGTGCCAAATGTGTTTCACTGGAGTAGATTCCTTTTGGGCACCAGACAGTCTGTAATGGCAGATTGATTGATTGGGTTGTGAGGAAACAACAACTCAAGTACTTGGATTGATTGCTCAGAGGAAGTTTTTCTATGGGGTTTTTTGGTGTCACAGGTATTCATGCCTCAATTTGAGCACCTGCTCTTTTTGGGTGGCATTTGGAGTGTTTGTTTCCCGGATTTTCTTGGAGACCACATGCGTGATTTCATATCTGTTGGTTGCACATGGATACTGCATCATCCAGGAACAGCTCTCTCTAACTGATCGCCGCCGCATTGCTGGTCTTACCTTTCTTGTGTATTTGACTCTCACTGGCTACAAATCTGGGATCGAGCAATTTTGTGTAAGTGAATCGTAATGCCCTAGTCCTAATCACCAATTTCCAAAACATAATTATCAAAACTTGAACTGTGATCGATCCTTTGCTGCAACCAAAAATCATTGGAGTCTAGTAACCAGGATATCCAAAGCCATTTATGTGTTTTTGTTGTGCAGGTGCTGGTGATGTTGATGTATTTGGTTTTGCTCTGTGTCATAATGGCACACATTTCCCACAACTTGGTCATGTTACAGGAGCATCTGGAGCATATCGAAGCTGAGGTTGGCCAAAGGTGGCACACTGGTGCCTATGCTATGTTGGTCATGTTCAAGTACGTTTCTCAACTAAACCAACAACTAGAGTCTATTTATCAAGCATCAGAATTACAGTTTGTTCTGCTCTCAATGCCAAACAAATGAATGTTGCACACAAGGACTATGTCACAAAGTCTCACAACATTAGGTCTTTTGTGAGTGATGAAATATATGTAGTAATACAAAACGGGTTGACTGGAAAACTTTCTGCAGAAAATTTCGCAGAGCAGTGGCATTGATGGTGGCTGCAAAACTCATGGTATGTTGGTACTGATCTACTTACTTCTTGCAACAACTTACCCCTCAGGCTTAGATGCTTGCTTATACAAAGGGCAATTCAATGTAAAATGATGCCTAGAGCAGATCCACCCACATGTGGTAAGTGAGTCTCTAACAGTCTCTACCAAATCCAAAATCGTGTGCAAATTAATTCCCCATCCTCACCAATAAACATGAAATCTTGGATATATTATAGTGAGGATCAATCAAATTTCACCACATATGACAATTGTTGTGACAAGACGATCAACACCAATCATATTTCTTTAGTAGACCTTTACAGGAGCATTGTATCATGTGCATATTTACAAGTCAAACACAGTTTCATGCTATTTAAAGCCTAAACTTCATCTAAATTAGTTATTTTCTTACAAATCATTACACTTCAATTTTTTGTTTTTTTTTGTTTTTTCCTTCGTTTTCACTTTTCTGATGTAGTAGCATTAGCAATCATCCCAAAATAATATTCATCATTAATTGGCAACATGTTTGTAAATAGGCATGTGCATAGCAGCTCCTTCAAGAGATTTTGTACTTCCATCTGGTTTTCTGATTTGCTGGAATGCAAGGTCTTTGTGCTTCCATTTGGCTTTCTGATTTGCTGGAAATGAAAAAGTTTTTGTGATCACATTCGGTTTTCTGGTTTGCTGGAAGGCAAGTGCAGTGAATTGGGTTTTGATCTGTTTGGGCAGATGCTTTTGCAAGGAGAGAGATTTGCAAATGAGTACCCAAGGCGGCTTGTAGTCCGAGAACTCATAGAAGTATCCATTTTATTATACATGGGGTATACACAACAGAACTTTTTAAACCATTTGCTTTTGCTTCCAAACTCTAATGATGAGTCAAGAAGATGGCTTCCTTGCTCCCTTTCTTCAATTCATTTGCAGGTGCGATTGACAGCCTAAGTGAAGGCAATAGACAAAAGCTAATTCATTTTGTGACTGATCAATTCTGCAGGTGGATTGTGAGATCACAAGAACCAACCCCATTTTCAACAGTCATTCCAATCTTACGTTCTTCAAGACAATGCACCTTACCACCTATCTACAGTGTTGTGAGTCCCTGTCCACCATTACATTAACTGGTTACACTCTAAGGAGAGACATAGGCAGACAACTGGAACTGGCAGTTATTAACAAAATCAAATACATGCACAAGACTGCAGACAACACCTTTTTGTAGGCTAGAGTGAACCAGCACCCATGAGCACACCATGAGGGATGGATGGTATGTGGACAGGAAAATAAATTTAGTTGTATTCTTGTGTCATTGCTAATAGATTTAGTTGTATTCTTCTGCAGTAGTTAGCTATGAGATGTGTCTACCTACCTGGTAGTCAATAAGTGCCTCACCTACTTACTTACCTACATAGCAATCAGATACATTCCATACCCTACTTATTACCCCACATTGCAACCACTTACATTCAATACCCACTTCCTTCACCCACATAGTAACCACTTACATTCAATACCCACTTACAATACTTACATACTTACATAAGTAGTTATCTAGGTAGTGTTAGTGGGAAGTAGGAGGGTCTATAAGCTGGTGATTGGGTTCAAAGTGTAGTCCACATTTGATATGGAAAGTGGCTCCTAATGGTTTTTGCATGTCTTATTGGCCACTTATTGCTAATAAGGGTGGCAATTTCCCCATCTTGCCAGGAAATGGAGGAAAAGGATTTCAACAACTTCAATATCAGAGAATGGCACATTGGAGTGGTAGGTGATCTCTTGCACAATACTAGTCACAGTTTAATGCAGCAAGTTACATGCCTCTTCCTTCTCAAACGTTTCTATCTTTAGGAATGCCTTTGAAACTCATTGTCCAAAGGTGACAGCTTTCAAGATGGTGTTCAGCTTTGTCCCATCAGTTTTTTGAGTTACAAAACACACCCCTCTTTCCCATGCATGCAAAGCATACTTACCTCAGGGGGGTCTTTTGAACAGCAAACTTCAAACTTGAAATGTGCGGGACAATTGCCAATTTTGGTGATAGTGCAGAACCCAGGTGTTTCCAATTCTGCCTTGATAAACAATGACTTTTACAAGGACCACCCTCCTGCAAGGGTTTCAGAAAATGAGATTAGTGTGGCAAACTTTCAAACATCAAAAGGAGCATCTGTACCTCTTTCAGCAACGGTCCAGGCAGCTGCTTCTTCAAAACCATCAATAGCAGAAACAGACGGTCTGCAGCAACGAGTTCGAAACATGAGGGAGGAAACCAGCACTGGAGGTGAAAGGGCACACTCTGACAGTTGCCAGCAAGATATTGGAAAGGGAAACATGTATATGGAAGGCCAGCATCAGGATACACATTCATTTGCAGCTGACATTGTGGTAGATATGAAGGGATGGAAGAGGACCTTCTCTCTTCTGTCATTCAACAATGACTGCAATGATCTATTTATGCAAAGCTATTGTCTCTCATCAATCTAGCTGCAATAGCCCTGTAACTGACAAAGGAAATATTTAACTACCCAACTTGTCCTATATCATAGGAATATCAAGGCAATCTGGAGACAAGGCAACTACTTCCTGAGATCTACTAGAGTGTGACCAAGATGATTCATCCCATGTAAAAGACTGATGCAACAATGAACGTTCAATCTGCTCATAGAGAGGTGGCCATCAACAGAAACTAGAGGTGGCCATTCATTTATTCTTTTAGCCTAATGATGCACTTGCAGTCATGTGCCAATTGCATCCGGAATCTTCCCTAAATAGCACATCCAAGACATGAGCAAGGAAACAGTAGATAGGATTGAAAAGTTTGTGATTTACCTTCAGGTGTATTGACTCCATTCTGTTGAATCCTCCTCACAGAATAAAGCTTATATGTTGTAGTTCTCCTGCACAAGGATAGTTCAAATTCTGATGTACAAAAGCAGGCACTTACATAACATAAAGTAAAGTAAATTCTCACTTCTACATGTTATAAAGTACATTAGGATGCATTAAATCTCAAGACTCCTATGCACACACTCATCCAAGAGTACAGTGGCATTTAAACTACAATTGGAAAAAGCTCCAATATTTCCTTCAACTTTCTTTGGGGACTTTATCATTGGGCAGGTTTTGAGGAGTTGCTCACCTATTGATCAAGAACACTCCAGAATAACTGTTCAAGAATTTCAGAGGTGCTCCATTTTTTCCAGGAACATTAATAAACTTCCAGAAACTAATGCAGGTTTGCATATCACCATTCACCATGTGCACAAACTAGTGTGTGATATTCATGGTTATCCAGGACATTTATCTCATGGATAGAAAATAATGAATAATATAATTGTGGTCCCCTGACAGGAAAAAGAACAAAAGAGAAGTACTACTCATCCATGCACTGCAGGGGAGCCTGTTGATAATCTTGCAGTTGCATGCAAGAGTATCAGGAAGTTCCCCAAGACCACATAACAACAGAGATAAGCAATAAAAACAGCATCCAATCAAAAAGTAACACAAATCAGAAATCTTGAGATTCACCTCAACTGTCATTGTATCCAAGAATGGATTCTCTCCACCTCATTGAGTAAAAAGCTGGGTATGTAGTAGTTATTCATTACATGGTCTTTCAACCATGAATTATGGGTTATACAGCATTTTTCCTCTGCAAGAATGACACTCAAGGCTTCCTGCCACAGGGAAGGAAAAGGTACCAAATACGATAATGCTGAAATGGTGACATAGAAAAGAAAAAAGAAGCCTGCGGTCTCAGCATTATCACCATCCAACTGGGATGGGTGCTTGGATGTAAAGAATCATACCGCATTGCTTGACTTGATCCAGTTCACGATCAAAAATAACACAACTCTTTGATATCTTATGGGATCTACTTAGCATCACAATCCAGCAAATGAGGATGTGAACAACAGCTTGGATCCTGAATCATCCATCTCAATTGCCCACTGAATAAAGTGGCAAGCGGTCACACCAAGAAGCTACTGATGGTGTGAAACAGGGGCCTTCAATTCAGCATCTAGTGACAGATCAACCCAAAAAATGGCTAGGGGGATAGTAATTATTTTAGCTGGTTTCATATCTGAATCCAAACTTACAGCCCAATCTTTCCCTCCAGCTTTTGAATCTGGTTCAAGAAAATCCATGTCATCTGCACAGCCCCAAAACATGGTAAGAAAACACCACATTCAGGTAACTGATGATCACCAACAATGAAAAAGAGCAGCTAAGTTACACTTGTATTCCAGAGACATATCAAAGGCCAAATCATACTACGACCATACCACAAGAGTGGAACAGAATCATTAAACAAAAATGCACCTGTTTTTCTTTTTTGTCCAAAATGCAAGTGTTATCCACCAGAAAAGGAGGAAAACGTACCATGACATGGGGAGCAATTCGGATACAGTACGTGCCAAACCCTGTATAGAATTTCAGAGGACCTCCAGTCTTCAGTGTTTGCAGAGCACAGTCAAAAGACCCCGTGTAAGGGAATTTACCATCCGGACCTGGCTGCATCTTCTGGATCTGGGTCTTAACGTAGTCAAAGGGGAGACTACACGCTGATGCAAAAAACCCAGATACTGCACTTGCACCTGTTCATAAAGTCCAAAGTTAGATCATTATCATTTGTACCAAACCTTTCTGTACCAGCATACAAGGTTGTCTCTTGAGCCGTTTCTCTCTGAACTGCATACTAGCCCTCTCATGAGACAGAACCTACTACATGTCTGAGACTTTAGAGATAACTCCACAACAACACTTTGAAGGTAAAACAACAATGAATGTAATCATAACCTTACAAGCGTCCCTCACCCTGCCAAACCATCCCCCTTATCATGAATAGCAGTGACAAGCTGGCATGACTACCCAGTGAATTCATGAGCTCCTGATGCTGGGTTTAGATAAGTCTACAATAATCTGTCCAAAACTTCAGGTAAACCATTTTCTAGACATCTGTGTGCTGAGATCCTGTCACATTTCCAGAAGCTATGGGAAGACTCAATTGTGACATCAGCTAGCACTCAAGAGACATAGCTAATCAATAGACATAGCATGCTCAATAGAACACTCATTTGAGCTGTAGGAAGCTTGTGAGGGTAAGCTTCATTATGTACTAGCTTATCCTTGTGTGGTTGGGGCCTACTGCACTATAAACATATAATTTAAGCATACCACTGGTGATGCAACTTACTGCAGTATATTCCACGTACCAATGACAGTGGGAATCTCTCCAAAGCTCAGCGAATCCCTGAAGAACTCCACACTCTGGTCATATGAAGCAAGCATGCCCATGTTGAGGGCCATAGCTCGCACGACTGTGGGCCCTGCGCCCTTCCACAGTGCCAGCACCCCCTCATCCTTGGTAATTTTTGTCAGGGCATGAAAGGCATTTCGGTAGTGTCGACGCTGAGCCTCTGGGAGTGTGGCATCTGCTTGCATTCGGATAAGTGCAAGGTCGGCAGGGCTTCCCACAGAGGCACCAATTGCACCAGCTGTTAGGCCACATAGAGCCTTCTGGTATAGAGGCAATGGCTTTCCATCATTGGCTGCCATAGCCTTGTTTGTCAACAGCCTGCCAGACCAAAAAAAACTGATTTCACTTAGCAGCCTAGCTCACTTTCTATAGAATTCTCAAACTTGAACTACACAGAGCACCCCCTTTGTGTGCAGGTAGATCCCTTCTTGCAAGCTGGACATGGGTTAGAATCCGCAATTTGATTAGGGAACAGATGGAAAAAGAAAATCCACATTGTGCAGAAGCTGGATGGAAAGCACATTTTTCACAGCCAAGGAAGAACAAAATGATGATTTCTTATGACCTGAAGCTTCCAAGGCGGGCAGTTGTGTAAGTAGCTTGCCGCAACAAGCCTGCAGACAAACCCTGCACTTCAATTAACATAACAGGATCAGGAGAATACCTGGCAGAATCAGCAAAACAAGGACTCTGCAAGTGCTAACAGTGCAATCTAAATGATCTGTTAAAAACTCCCAATATGAGCATGGATGCATGACAGGGATCTTTCAAAGAAACAAGTGAAATTAGGGTTGAAGCATATAACTAAAACTCACAACTGCAAGACAAAAGATCAGCTACTGAAGCAGACAAAAGTCAACATTAGGGCTCAGAATAGCAGCCACAGTCCATGACAGATATTACAAGGACAGACAAAGGTAGAGAACTAAGTATTTGGGTTTGCTACATAAAGCTGGGAGTGCAAGGGATCTCAAGATATCAAACCTTGTAAAGTCCACCAATACCCTCATTCTTGATAACCTCCCTCGCTACGTCTGTGGCACTCCCCCGACCTAGTTGAATGCGCACCTGCAGCAGCACAGTGAAGCCACCCTCATTACATGCTGTTTTTACTCCTCCTTCATGGTCTCACACTCCATCCACAACAGGGCAAATTGACCATCTCTTAACATCACACATCTCAAAGACAGATCCAACATCCGAGAGGTGAGAATGAATGATGCAAGGGATTTGTGAGGAGGGTCAACTAAAGCTGTTCCAAACATTCCATCACGACTGAATCAATCTGCATTGACATCACAAAGTGCTCAATCACAACAGAATCATCTACATCTTTCAAATGCAATAATACTGGAGTTTGTCTGATCAATGATGTTAACAAAGGCACAATGATTATGCATCTGAAGATAGATTGACACTGTCAACGATGGGATCCACAAACTAAACTCTCGAAGCGCTTGCACTGCAACAGCCATGATATCATGTCCAAAAAAAATGCTCCAGAAGTTCTGAGGAAAATCGGCACAAAAGAGAAAGCTCTAAAAAGAAAAAGGAATAAATATTATAGGGATACAAGCTGGCCGATGTGTGCTTGCAAATCCTTCACGAGATTGCCATCCAAGATGTTTCAGGAACAGAACCAAAATAGCAAGATATCAGTCAGAAAAAAGCCTACTCGAGCTTTCTGTTCTCTCTCAAGATCCATGTGCATTTTACGATTTGGAAAGCAAGCATCTTTTTACCTTGATCATGTCCACGGGTTGAATGACGCAAGTTGCGCCCATGCCCGACAATCCTCCGTTCAAAAACGGCTTGACGGCACTCCACACAGATGCTGGCACCTTTGTCTCTTCTGATCGGGACGCCATCTTGGCTTGAGCCATGTTCTCCTCTCTCTCTCTCTCTCTCTCTTCTCCTCAACACACTGCTACTCTCTGTCTGTCTGGATCGTTTGCTGGCTCGTTCGTTCGCTATAGGTCGTCCTTTGGAACGATCCAAAAGCGCGAAAACAACTTCAGATCCAGTCTCGAAGAAAGGACCTTCTACTACACAGCAGGGCAACGTCAAGACAGAAGCAAATCGCTGGAGGATTGAAGATGGGGGAAAGAAGAGAAGAACGGCGGCGCAAACGAAGGCCGCAAAGCGCACCACAACCACGAAAGCTCTCCTGCTGCCCGGCGCAAAACACACACACACACACGGACGCACGCACCTTGCGTTGATCGCCGCAGAAAGACGTACGGCACTGTCGATGTCGGCGACGGTCACAAACCCTTTCTTTCTTTCTTTCCTGTGTTTTGCCGTCGTCGCCAAACCCCCTTTCGTCTGGTAGGGGGCACGTCCGTCCCTGCGTCCGTCCGTTGGTTGGTTGGCGGCGACGATAAGTAACTTGGACGACTCAAAAGGGCAACCACTGTTAGCCGGGATTTAGACATGGGGGCACCAAACCCCTGCCGGTTCCAAGCGGCTCCGTATATATATATATATATATAAATAATTTAGCCAGGGCTTTGAACCCCCCAACCTTAGCTTCGTTGCCCACTCCCCCAAACCTTTCACCGATACCTGAGCCCAATCCAACCAGGCCAATATTTTGCCCCTTTCTTGTGTACCCAATATAGGTCAAGATAGTGTAGGTCCATTTCTACACAGGTTAGATCTCCAACGGTGGTGCTCAGTATGTGACCCTACAAAAAGTGTTTCTCACATCCAAGTTTTAGTTATTTGCTTTTCTTCTCCAACCCCACCCATAAAACTGGGATTGCAACTAGGTGGGATTGGACTACTAGTTGCAACCCACCTGGATCAATCAAACTATCTAACCAATCCAACATGGGGGTGTCAGAGAATACAATGCCTTTTTACCAACCTCAGCATCATGAGCACAAACAATGCAGGGCCAGAACTATTTTGTGGTGAGCCAAACCAGCATGTTTTGACTGTTCGTCATCCAATTTTCTTGAGATGGGGATAAATTATTATTGGGTGTAGAAGTTTTGGGGTGCCAAGGTTGCTTGCAGAGTGTGTGTGTGGGAAAGTAATAATCTCAAGGTGAATTGGTGAACGTGGTGAACATCGATGTGCCCAACAACAAACTAAGTTATAATAATAGAGTGTATGGGGCCTGATCATGTCAAAGAATCCGAAGCTTTTAGGAACTTCAAGCACCACCACTCACAAATTCACAAATCAAAGCTTTTTCTTTAGCCTTCACTTCAATTTTGTTTTGTTGGGAGTTCATCCTGACCTTTCACCCCCAAAAGTTCTCCACTCTCAAGAGGTCTCTTATTTCATATTAACCCTAGATTCTTTTCATATGACTCACACTACTTTGTGTGAGTCACACTTCATTATCAATGTTAGCAATCGATTCTTTATGGCCATAGTGAACCAGCACCTGCCACCACATCATCCACTGGATGCCTATTATTACTCAGTTATGGATGAACATCAACTGAGTTACTATTTGGTTTCACCTTGGTAATCAATTTTGTAAGAAATTGGTCTCACATATAGGTAGATAGGTAGGTAAATAAGTAACTACTAGGTAAATAGATGGTTTATACAGAAATAAAGGCTGATTTTGTTACCTACTAGGTAGGTTAAAAAAAAAAGCAACTGAGCTAATCACCATGGTTAGCTAGCTAGTGAACTGGAACCCAACAGAAAACTGTTTCCTGACCACTTACCATCCATCCTTTATGGTACCCTGGTGGGGTGGTGGTTCATCATGGCCATTCTTTATTCACCATTTTTTCTCTCCTTGTGTCAAAGGCCCATTGTGTGGTGGGGGGGGGGGGGGGGCCCAAGGGCCTTCCCACCCCCTCCCCGGGGCGCTTTTCCCCCCGGGGGGGTTTTTTTTTTTTATTTTCTGT
>Ga0116227_10014262_pt1 | contig 12169 bp, 8 predicted proteins | sample S1TSphgellanicum_FD_89693 | JGI IMG/M metagenome (GOLD analysis project Ga0116227, IMG submission 89693) | Host-associated microbial communities from peat moss isolated from Minnesota, USA - S1T2_Fb - Sphagnum magellanicum MG | ecosystem: Host-associated > Plants > Peat moss > Unclassified... | reverse complement strand
GACTTGAATGGCACCACGAATGGCGATCGCACGAACTATTTCGAGGATGTACCGACCTCGATGCTCGACCTGACCCTGTTTGCGGAAAGCGACCGCATGGGACATCTTCTTGCGGTGCTGGATCAGAAAAAGCTCGACCTTCAGCGGGGTGTGGTACAGAACGAGAAACGCCAGGGTGAGAACCAACCCTACGGCGTCACGCGTCAACTGCTGACCGAAAACAGCTATCCGGTCGGCCATCCCTATTCCTGGACGACGATCGGATCCATGGAGGATCTGAATGCGGCCTCGATGCAGGACGTGCAGGACTGGTTCAAGACCAACTACGGCCCCAATAACGTCGTGCTGGTGCTTGCCGGAGACATCACGCCGCAGCAAGCATTGGAAAAGGTGGAAAAGTACTATGGTGAGATCCCACCAGGTCCGCCCCTCGCCAAACAGTCGGTATGGATCGCGAAACGCACCGGTACCCACCGTCAAGAGGTTCAAGACCGCGTACCGCAGGGTCGGGTTTACCGGGTGTGGAACATCCCCCCGGCCTACAGCGCCGAGGAACCGCAACTCGACTTGGTCGCCCATTTGCTTGCCACCGGCAAGACCTCGCGGCTGTACAAGCGTTTGGTCTACCGGGACCAGATTGCCACCACCGTCACGGCTTCTGCGTCGACCGATGAAATTGGCGGACGTTTTTTCTTGATACTGACGGCGCAACCGGGCGGCGATTTGTCGGTCCTCGAAAAGGCGGCCGACGAGGAGCTGCAGCGCTTCTTGAAGCATGGCCCCAGCGAGGCCGAATTGCGGGCCGCGAAAACAGCCCTCCTCGGTGACTTCGTCCGGGGTACCGAACGCATCGGCGGGTTCGGGGGCACGAGCGACGTGCTCGCCCGCTGCATGACGTTCACGGGCGACCCCCAGTGTTACAAGCGGTATCTGCAGGGCATCGAATCGGCCACGCCCGCCGGTATCACCGCGGTCGCCAAAGCGTGGTTGTCGGATGGTGACTACGTGCTGCAGGTGCGGCCGTACCCGGCCGATTACGTCACGGCTGCGCCGCTCGACCGCAGCCAACCGCCGGCCGAGGGCCGCGCCGCGGACTGGGCGCTGCCCGCCATACAGCGCGCGACGCTGTCGAACGGCCTGCGGGTCGTCCTCGCCGAACGGCACACGGTTCCGATCGTCAATTTCTCGATGCTGATCGACAGCGGTTTCGCCGCCGACCCGCCGCACCTGCCGGGAACCGAGAGTTTCACGTTGCGCATGCTCGAGGAAGGCACGGCGACGCGCAGTTCGCTGCGCGTCGGCGAGGAACTCGAGTCGCTCAACGCCAAGTTCACGACCACAAGCAACCTCGATGGGGCTTTCGCCAACTTGAGCGTGCTGAGTGCGACGCTGGATCAGGGCCTCGACATCTACGCCGATTTGCTGCTGCACCCCGCCTTCGCGGGCCAGGAGTTCGATCGCCTGAAGAAAGAGCGCCTGGCGGCGATTCGCAGCGAGAAAGTCACTCCCGTGTCGATGGCACAGCGGGTCGCGCCCGGGCTGCTCTACGGCCCAGGCAATGCCTATGCGACACCCCTATCCGGGCTTGGCACCGAGAGCGCGTTGCGCGCGATCACACGCGAGGATCTGGCGAACTTCCATCGCAACTGGTTCAAGTCCAACAATGCCCAGCTGCTGATCGTGGGCGACACGACGCTCGCGGCCATCATGCCGAAGCTGGAGCAGCGCTTCGCGGCGTGGAAGGCGGGTGAGGTTCCGAAGAAGCACATCGTCGAGGTTGCCGCACCCGAGCGATCCGTGATCTATCTGCTGGATCGCCCCGGCGCTCAACAGAGCCTCATCGTCGGTGCTCAACTCGTGCCGCCGCGCAATGACGCGGACTCACTCGTGCTGCAAGAAATCAACGATGTGCTGGGCGGTTCTTTCGCGTCACGCGAGAACATGAATCTGCGGGAGGACAAGCATTGGTCCTACGGTGTCTTCTCGCGCATCAACGATGCCGTCGGCCAACGACTCATGCTCAGCTTCGCACCCGTGCAAGCAGACAAGACCCAGGAGGCCTTTCGTGAATTGCTGCTCGAATACCGCGGTATCGCCGGCGCCCGGCCCATCAGCGCAACCGAGTTGCAGGATGCGCAGAACAACGAAACTCTGGCGCTGCCCGGGTCTTTCGAAACGGCCCGCGAAGTGGCCGACAAGTACGGCAGTTTGCTCGAATATCGTCTGCCTGCGGATTATTATCAGACGCTCATTCAAAAGACGCTTGCGGTGACGACCGACGAGGCGAATTCCCTCGCCCACAAAGAGATTCAACCGGACCGGCAAATCTGGATCATCGTCGGCGATTTGAAGAAAATCGAGGCCGGCATCCGCGACCTGAAGATCGCCGAGGTGCGCAAGATCGATGCAGACGGGAACCCGGTGCCCTGATTCAATCGCCGCGCAACGCGCCCGTCAAGGGTGGACGGCCTGCGCCTCGACCCGCGCCCATCCCCTCACTCAGCCCTCATCCTTCGCATGCAGCTTGGAGCCCACCTCGAGTCCGTTTTCGGCGCAGAAACGGGCGGCCGGCATTTTCTCGCCCCCGTCGTAACGCACCTTGGCGATCGTCATGACCCCGCCGTGCGCGCAGATGCTGAACCCCTTCTCGCCGATCGCCACGATCGTGCCGACCTCGTTGATGGCGGACGGTACAAAGGCTCCTGTGATTTGTTTGGACGCACCATAGACCTGAAGTTTACGGCCCTTGAAACGTGCCCATGCGCCCGGCGCCGGATCGCAACCGCGGATCAGATTGTGAATCTGATCGACCGGATTATGCCAATTGATGCGCGATTCCTCGGCGCGGCACCAACCTTCATAAGTGGCGCGTGATGCATCCTGAGCCGTCTCGACGACGCCCCCGCTCATGACCAGATCGGCCGCTTCCAGCAACGCGGCCACACCCATCGGAAAGAGTCGTTTGAAGTAAACATCGCCCAGTGTCTCATCGGGACCGATGGGCGTCGGTCGCTGCAACACGATCGGCCCCTCATCCAGACCGTCCGTAGGGCGAAAGATGGTCAACCCCGTATGGGTCTCGCCCAAAATGATGGGCCAGTTGATCGAACTGGGTCCGCGATGCAGGGGCAGCATCGAGGGGTGATACTGAATCATGCCGTGGGTCGGGATTTTCACCAGCGACTCGGGTATGAACTGCAGGACATAGGCCATGACGCCTAAGTCCACGGCAAGCCCACGCAGGATCGAGTGCGCGTCCGCGCTGCGCAAGGAGCTCAGCTGAAAAACGGGAATCTGCCGTTCCGCTGCCGCCGCGCGCAGCGGATCCGGGGCAGCACCCGACTTCTCGGGCGCGCAAAATACTCCCGCGACGGTGTCTCCCCGCGCCAGAAATGCCGCCAAAACCGCAGCGCCAAATGGCTGTTGGCCAATGATCACAATTCGCAATTGCAGCCCTCGCCCCGACAGGACCACGCCACGCCGAGCTATTCTTTGATATCTTATATATCATAGCATGGATAAGGGATACCATGCGGTGGGAAGCGCATGGTAAAAACCTATCCTGCGGAGTCGTCGTTAGCAATCAAATGGAGTTACTCATGGCTGGCCGAAATTTTCTCTTTGTTCCGGGTCCCACCAACGTGCCGGAGCGCGTGCAGCGCGCCATGAACGTCTCCATGGAGGACCACCGTTCGCCCGTGTTCCCGGACCTGGCCAAGGCATGCTTGAACGGATTGAAACCCATCTTCAAGACGACGACCGGTACACCCATCTTTTTTCCCTCGTCCGGTACCGGATGTTGGGAGGCGGCACTGACGAATTGCCTCAACAGCGGCGACCGCATCTTGGCCGCACGCTTCGGACAATTCAGCCATCTGTGGATCGACATGTGCACGCGCCTCGGCTTCGACGTCGAGGTGATCGAGACACCCTGGGGTGAAGGCGCCCCGGTCGACCGCTATCTGGCGCAATTGACCGCCGACAAGGCGCACAAGATCAAAGCCGTGCTCGTGTGCCAGAACGAGACGGCCACCGGCGTGACCAGCGACGTCGCCGCGATTCGCAAGGCCATGGACAGCATCAAACATCCCGCGCTGCTGTTCGTCGATTCGGTGAGCGCGTTGGCGAGCATCGACTTTCGCATGGATGAGTGGGGCGTCGACGTGTGCGTCAGCGGCTCGCAGAAGGGCCTGATGCTGCCCGCCGGCCTCGGCGTCACCTGTGTCAGCGAGAAGGCGCTGGAGGCTGCGAAAACGGCGAACGGCCGCCGCTGCTATTTCGACTACGCCGACATGGTGAAATCGAACGCCACCGGATACTTTCCGTACACGCCCTCGATTCCGATGATGTACGGACTGCGCGAATCCCTGGCGATGATCGCGGAGGAAGGCCTGGAAAATGTCTTCCACCGCCACGCGTATCTCGCGTCCGGCGTGCGCGCCGCCGTGCTGAACGGCTGGAAACTCAAGCTGTGCGCGGTCGAGCCGAAGTGGCATTCAGATACCGTCTCGGCGATCATGGTGCCCGAGGGCGTCAACGCGGCGGACGTCATCGCGCGCGCCTTCAAGCGCTATAACCTCTCCCTCGGCGCAGGACTTTCCAAAGTGGCGGGTAAGCTGTTCCGCATCGGTCACTTGGGGGACTTGAACGAACTGATGGTCTTGGGTGCGCTGGCGGGTGCCGAGTTGGCCATGCTCGACGTGGGCATCAAGATCGAGCCGGGCAGCGGCATCGCGGCCGCCCAGACCTACTGGCGCAATCACTCGCCGGTCCGAGCGGACCACAGCGCAAAGGACACCCGGTCGGGACTCGCAGCATGAGCGAGCGGGTGGTCTTTCTGGACCGCGCATCGCTCAAGGCAACGGTGCGCAAACCGCGCTGCGCCGAAACGTATGTCGAGCACGGGAAAACGGCGGAGGGCGAAATCGTCGGGCGCCTCGCCGAGGCCACCGTCGCCATCGTCAACAAGGTTCCGATGCGCGAAGCGACTTTGAGCGCACTGCCGCACTTGAAGATGATCGCCGTCGCCGCCACCGGCTACGACGTGATCGATGTGCCTTATTGCTCGAAGCACGGGATCGCGGTGGCCAACATCCGCAACTACGCGGTGCACACGGTTCCGGAACATGCGTTCGCCATGATTCTGGCCCTGCGCCGCAATCTGCTGGCCTACCGGCGCGACGTTGAAGACGGCGTTTGGAACGAATCCGACCAGTTCTGCTTCTTCACGCATCCCATCGGCGATCTGCACGGCTCGACCTTGGGAATCATCGGCGAAGGCGCCATCGGGCAGGCGACCGCCGCCATCGGTCGCGCCTTCGGCATGCGGGTACTGTTCGCGGATCACGCTCCGCCCAAGATGCCGGGCGTGGCCTTCACGCCTTTCGAGGACGTGCTGCGCGAATCGGACGTGCTCTCATTGCATTGTCCGCTCGTGCCCGCGACGCGCAATCTGATCGGTCTCGAGGAAATGCGCAAGATGAAGCCAAACGCTTTGCTCATCAACACTGCCCGCGGCGGGTTGGTCGATGAATCGGCCTTGATCCGCGCTCTGGACGAGGGTTTGATTGCCGGCGCCGGCTTCGACGTGCTGACGACGGAGCCGCCGCGCAACGGCCATCCCCTGCTCGATGTGCGCCGCGCGAACTTCATTTTGACGCCGCATGTCGCGTGGGCCTCCGACGGCGCCATGCAATTTCTCGCCGATCAACTGATCGACAACATCGACTTGTGGGCCGAAGGTACGCCGCAGCATTTGGTCACTTGAAGAAGCTGCCGCTCGAAGTCAACGGATGAGCTTGGTCACCGCGTCGGCGCCAAGACCGACTTTCTCGTAGTGCGCCTTGCACAACGCGATGTAGTCATGCACATCGAAATGCCCGATGGACTTTCCGTCTTCATCAAGCCAGATCAACGGACCTTTGACGATGAAATTGACGCGCATGGGATCGGGGTGCTCGTACGCCACCAGCGTGTGCCCCTCACCGGGCGTCTCATAGACGAAATCGCCGGCGGTGGCGGTCCAGTTATGCTCGAGATAGCCCCACTTGCCGGAGATCGTGTAGGCAAAGACTTCATGCGGATGATAGTGCCGATTGACCAGTCCGGCGCCCTTGCACATCAGCACGTCTGCCCACCGGTTCTCGCTGGGTGAAATCCACAACGGACGCGAGGAGACGGTTTCCGTGAAAGGCACGTAGTAGCGCTCGTCCTCCGTCGGAGCGTTCGCGATGTAGGCCTCCGGTTTGGCATCCGGCTTGAACACATTCTTGAGCGGCTTGATGTGTTTCCAGAATTCGGTGGTGGCGGATTCGGACATATTGCTCCCCCCTTCTCGTGGCGATCAAAATCCTGTTGTTCGACGATGCCAGATTGCGCCGGCCCGTGACTTGCGACCAAGATTTAGTTTGCAAAATTTCACTTGGTGAAACTTTGTAGTTACGGCACGCCGGCATCGCCGCACGTGAAATTGTCAATAGCAGTGTCTGGACGAAGCCGCGTCCCGATTGGGTTACCCTTGACGCATGTCAGCCACCGAATCTCGTTTCAAGCTCTTTGCCCCGCGCCACAGCCGCTCTGCCGCCATGCCTTTCATCATGGTTACGGTGCTGATCGACATGATATCCATCGGCTTGATCATTCCGGTCTTGCCGGCGCTGGTGGGAATTTTGACCGGCAGCCAGAAGGATCAGGCCCTCTGGTATGGCGTCGTCACGTTCACGTTCAGCATCGCCAATTTCTTCGGCTCGCCGATTCTCGGCGCACTCTCCGACAGCTACGGACGGCGGCCGATATTGTTGCTCGGATTCTGCGGGCTGATGCTCAGCTTCTTCACGAACGCACTGGTAACTTCCCTTGGCACTCTGCTCATCATCAGACTGGTGGCCGGCGCCATGCAGTCCAACATATCCGTGGCAAGTGCCTATGTAGCGGACATCACACCACCTGAACAGAGAGCCAAGCGCTTCGGCATGTTGGGAGCGATGTTCGGCGTCGGATTCATTCTGGGGCCGGTGATCGGGGGACTGTTGGGATCGAGCAATCTGCGCGTGCCCTTCTATGCGGCGGGCAGCTTGTCGTTGCTCAACCTGCTGTACGGCTATTTCGTATTGCCTGAATCGTTGCCCCTGAGCCGCCGGCACGCCTTCGATTGGACGGCCGCGAATCCGTTCAATTCGCTGCGCCGGCTGGCTCAATTGAAGGATGCGGCGCCGCTGGTGGTGGTCGTGGCTCTCTGCGGGCTGGCACAGTTCGTGCTCTACACCTGCTGGGTCTTGTACACCACGTTCAAGTTCGGCTGGGGACCCCGCGACAATGGTTGGTCGCTCGCGGCCGTGGGCGTGGTTTCGGCCATCATGCAGGGCGTCCTGCTGGGGCGCATTCTGAAGGTCATGACCGTGAGGCGGCTTGCCGTATTGGGATTGATCTCCTCGACGCTGGCCTATGCGCTGTGGGGCGCTGCGACGCAGAGCTGGATGATGTACGCGATCATCTTCGTCAATCTGCTGGGCACCACCGTGTCGTCCAACATACAAAGCATCATCTCGAGCGCGGCGGACGCGCAGAGCCAGGGCAGAACGCTGGGTGCGGTCGGAGGACTCAACAGCTTGATGGCCGTGATCGCGCCGGCGTTGGGCGCACCGCTGTTGACGATGGTGTCCCATCTTCCGAAAGGTGACTGGCGCATCGGCGCGCCGTTCTACTTCTGCGCACTGCTGCAGGCGGCCGCGCTGTTGGTCACGGTGATGCACTTTCGCGCCGAGCGGCGTACGCCGCTCGCGACCGCTCCGTGAACGCCGAGGTCGACGTCCAGCCGGTCTTCCGCTAGTTGACCTCCAGCTTCTTGAATCCAGCGGGCACCATGAACGCATCGGCGCTCGCAGCACTGGTCGACACCGAGGTCAGCTGCGACGTCACGGTCATCAATGCCACATCGCCGGCAGGCACCGGGGCAGGAGCGGCAGCGGGAGGTGGCGGCGTCGCGGGTGCATCGGAATCGCTCTTGTTCTTGTGAAACATGCCGCCGAATGATCCGGCCAGCGCACCCGCGATGGCATCCGTGGGACTGCCGACTGCTTGGGCGGATGGAGATTGCCCGGATGAAGATTGCCCGGATTGAGTCTGCTGCGCATTCGAGTCCTTGCACTGCGCACCGCCCAACGCCAGTGTGAAGCTGCTCCTCACCGGATATCCTTTTACTCCCTGCATCTTGGATGCGACCTCCGTCCAGATGCCTTTGTACTGGCTGAAAAGAGCCTTCGCGCGTTGCGATACATCTTCGGCGTTTGACGGGTCCATGCCCATCTTCGCCGCGTAAGCGCCGTAGAATTTACGCACTTCGGCGCTTTCAACGAACCCCGCGGCCGTCCATTGATCGAGGACCAACGCCACTTCGCAGATCGAGCCCGTATCCGGGTCCTCACAGGGTTGCGACGCCGTGATGGTAACGCGCTCGGCATCATAGCCCGCAAACTGCGCCTTCTCGCCAGTCCTATTGACCGCGACCTTGGGCGGCAGCCACTTGCACTTGGACTGGTCTATGGCTGACGGCTGTTGCTTTCCGTCATTCGAACTCAGCTGATCCGAGGCTTTCTGCATTTGCGCCCGTATCTGCTCGAATGTGGTCTGCGTGTATTGCTTCTTGTTCATGTTCAAATGGTAGAGCGTGTCTTGATCGAGCAGAACGATCTCGGCACTTGGCCCCGCTGCGTTGCGCGCGAGGAAACCGACGATTTTCGATTGCATCTTCATGTCGCTGTCGGTGCGCGACTTGTCGCCGGAAATGACGGTCCGGGTGGTACCTGACATGTTTGCGAGCGCCATCGCGCCGACTCCCTGCACAGACATGCTGGTCTCGATGGTGACGTCGGCGTGTGCAACACCCAGCGTGAATCCCAAGCCGCAGCCGATTGCCGCAACGGCGGCCGACCGCATTACTCTCGTGAACATGAAATCCCCCGGGCTATTCGTTCGTTATAAGAACCGAAATGCCGGCAAAAACCCGCCACCGACACATTGTGGCGCTATCCCAGCGGTGCGATCGCAGCAAAGGCCCCTCAGGGAGGTGAACCGAGCGCGCGGCTTCGTTGCTCTTTCAAGAATGGCCGCAGCGCGCAGACCAGCGGCACGATGACCGCGGCGGTCGAGGCCGCAGCGAGGATGCCGGCGGCACGATTGGCATGATCGGCAATCGCCCCGTAAGCGATTGGCGCAAGTCCGCCCGCCCCGATGACGCCCGTGTAAAACAGCGCAAATCCGCGGCCGATGTTGCCCTTGGGAGCCAGATCAGGGACGGTGCCGTACAACACGGATGAGGTGCCGTTGAGGACAATACCGAGCAGGGGTAGCACGAGGAGCAACGGTCCGAGCGGCAGGAACATGGTGGCCGTGATCAGCAATGCGGTTGCGGTTTCGGTGACGATCACGCTCCACACCACGCCCAGATGCTGGCCGAGCCAGCCGCACGTCGCTTTGCCGAGTGCTCCACCGATGAACAACGCCGCCAAGCCGAGCCCAACCATCGCTTCCGATCCACCGCGGGTGTGCAGCAAGAACGGCAGAAATAAGAGATAGCCCATCCGTGTCGCCGTATCGAGCGCACCGATGGTGACCAATAGTCCGAAGCCCCTGCGACCCGCTCTCCCTGACGTGAATTTGTCCTCCACCGGCGCGACGAATGGCTTACGGGGCAAGATCACGAGCAGCGCCACCGCCACCGCCAACCCCACCGCGGCCGTCAATCCGATGGCGGACCGCCAGGCGATGATGGGCAATAGCAGCGCCACCGCGGCAGGAAAAATTGCCTTGCCGAGATCGCCGGCGAAATTGTATATGCCCAACGGCCCGCGTGCGGTTTTTCCGTAGGTGTTGGTGACCAATAGTGAGGCGCGCGGATGCTGCACGCTCGATCCGATGCCGGCAAGGACCAGCCCGGCGCACAGTCCGAAAAATCCCCACGGCAGCGCCATGACCAGATAACCCGCGGCCGCCATGAAGGTGGCCAGCGCGAGCGCTGCACGAGCGCTCAGCCCGGCGATCAGCTTGTCGCCCGGCACCTGCAAGCCGCCCATCGTGCCGTAATAAAGCGCCCGCACCACGGCCAGACCGGCATAGGAAAGTCCAAACTCCGACTGCCATATGGGCAGCAGTGCGTACAGTTGGTCCGTGTAGCCGTCATGCAGCATGTGCGCGAGACACGCGCCCACGAGAGTGCGGCGTGGCGGTGCCGTCGAAGCCTCGGGTGTCAGCGGTAATGCGTTGGCCGCGCTCGTCGTCTGCATCCGGTGTGCATTCGCGATTGATTTCTCATTCTTGGGATTCTACACGCGGCCGGATTCCATGCGCCGACCGGGCGCGCCCGTCAAGCAGGGTGGCGCGTTTGCTTTGCAGACCACACGACACTAAAATTCCCGACGGTTCAATAATGCAAGCGCCGTGTAGGCATGACAATCGCAGATGATCCTCAGTAGCTCGGAGCGGATTGCGGAATGTACGAACCGCGACTGGTGGGGTCATCGCACCGTCGATGACATATTTCGCGCGGCAGTGCGCGCCGCTGGTCCGCAGCTTGCATTGGCGGATCCGCCAAATAGAGAATTACTGGTGGGCGGCGCGCCGCGGCGGCTGACCTTTTCGGAACTTGATGCAGAGGTCGACCGGTTGTCCGCTCTGCTGCTGACGCAGGGCCTGCGCAAGGACGATGTACTGGCGGTGCAGTTGCCGAACATTGCCGAGGCGGCGATTGCGTTTCTCGCCTGCGCACGTCTGGGGCTGGTGTTTTGCCCGATCGCCATACAATTCCGGTCCCACGAACTCGCCTATCTGCTCGCCAAATCACGGGCGCGCGCGGTGGTGACGGTCGAGCGAGTGCGCGACGCGCGGTTCGTGGATCGTTTTCTTGCGCTGCAGGCCAAGATTCCGACGCTGGAGCGGCTGCTGGTCGTCGGGGACGGGGCAGCCATTCATTTTGCGGTACCAGAACCGGCTCGCGTGGGTTCAGCGCCCGAGCCGGATTTTTCGCAGCTGCAATCCTATCTCGACGCGCTCCACGTGGACGCTAATGACACGCTGACACTATGCTGGACCTCGGGCACGGAAGCGCGCCCGAAAGGCGTGCCCCGGCATCACAATCATTGGATTGCCAATGGAGAAGCCTGCTCGGAGATCGGTAAATGCCGGCCCGGCGACGCAATCCTCAATCCGTTTCCGATGATCAACACCGCGTCGATCGGCGGCATGGTCATGCCCTGGCTGATGAATCGCGCGACTCTGGTCCAGCACCACCCGTTCGATCTGCCCGTATTTCTGGCTCAGATGGCCGAAGAACGCATCACCTATACGGTGGCGCCGCCCGCCATCTTGTCGCTGCTGCTCAAGGACGAGGCATTGCTGCGCAGCACCGACATGACGGCTCTGCGCGCCTTGGGATCCGGCTCAGCACCGCTGGCGCCGTGGATGGTGGAAGGCTGGCAAACGCGCTTCGGGATTTCGATCGTGAACATATTCGGCTCCAACGAAGGCTGTGCGCTGTACAGCACCGGCGATGACGTGCCCGACCCGCACGACCGCGCGCAGTTCTTTCCGCGCTTTGGCGTTGAGGGCGTGACTTGGTCCTCGCCTTTCGCGCGCAAGGTGCGCACGCGCCTCGTCGACCTGGAAACGGGCCGCGCGATCACCGTTGCGGGTAAACCTGGAGAGCTGCGGGTGGACGGCGCACTGCGGCTCGACTGCTACTGGGACGAACCGGAATTGAGCAGCCAGTGCATGGACGAAGAAGGGTATTTCAAGTCGGGCGACCTGTTCGAGATAGCGGGCGAAGGCGCGCTGGCCCGTTTCTACCGCTACATCGGGCGCGCCAAGGATTTGATCGTGCGCGGCGGCATGAAAATCGCGCCCGCAGAACTCGATAGCCTGATCGAAGGCCACCCGCAGATCCGCGAAGCGGCATTCTGCGCGGTTCCTGACGAGGTGCTGGGCGAACGTATCGGTGTCGTGGCGGTTGCCGCCGCCGGCCAAACGGTGACCCTCGAGAGCATCATCGAGTACCTGCGCGCGCTCGAGGTAGCGACGTTCAAGCTGCCGGAGCACTTGCGCACCGTCTCGGCGCTGCCGCGCAATTCGCTCGGCAAGGTATTGCGCCGCGAATTGCCGGCCCTGTTCACCTAGCGGG
>Ga0116227_10014261_pt1 | contig 12170 bp, 8 predicted proteins | sample S1TSphgellanicum_FD_89693 | JGI IMG/M metagenome (GOLD analysis project Ga0116227, IMG submission 89693) | Host-associated microbial communities from peat moss isolated from Minnesota, USA - S1T2_Fb - Sphagnum magellanicum MG | ecosystem: Host-associated > Plants > Peat moss > Unclassified... | reverse complement strand
GACAAAATTTAAATTGGGCAATACTTTAGCAGAATTTGTAATGGGTAGATGCACAAAGGAACTTATTAAAAGTGCAAGCAGTATTTCTGCAGATTTATATATTGCACATAACCTTGCCGCTTTGCCCGCTGCTGTTAAAGCGACTAAAAAAAATAAGGCAAAATCTGGTTTTGATGCCGAAGATCTCCATCGTTATGAAATGAGCGATGATGAAAATAACTACAATGTAAAACTTAAAAAGTTTATTGAAGAAAAGTATTTTCCAAAGGTTGATTACTTAACGACAAGTAGTCCTGAAATCGCCAAACATTATACAAAGCTTTTTCCAAAATTAACTTTTAATACAATTTTAAATGTCTTCCCAAAAAATTTAGAACCAAAAAATTTAAATACTAATAAACCAATTAAGTTGATTTGGTTTTCACAAAATGTAGGCTTATCAAGAGGTTTGCAAGATGTTTTTACTGCCCTCAAAGAAAATGAAAAATATGAAATTGAGTATCATATTTTAGGATATTTATCAGATCAAACTAAGTATGAACTTGATCAGTTAACGCATAATTTAAAATTTAATAATCCACCTAAAATATTCTTTTACCCTCCTATTGGTCCGGATAAATTACAAAATTTCATTAGTCAATTTGATATTGGCTTAGCTTTAGAACCTGGTTTTTCTATTAACAACAATGCGGCTTTAAGCAACAAAATATTCACCTATATTCAATCTGGCTTAGCTATTATAGCATCAGATACAACTGCCCAAAAACAATTACTTGAAGAATACCCCAACATGGGTATGATTTACGAGAAAAACAATCCCGAATCTTTGGCTCGTGCGATAAAAACATATATTGAAAACAGAGAACTATTATCAGCGCATCAAAAACAAGCCTTTAAATATGCAAATGAAACTTTAAACTGGGGAGTTGAAAAAGAGAAATTTTTGTCTATTGTATCCTCAACATTAAATCGTAATTGAAACGCCTCCTCATCATTTCGCCTTACTTCCCTCCTGCCAATACAGCAGATTTGCAACGTATTCGCATGAGCTTACCTTATTTTAAGGATTTAGGCTGGGAAGCAGAAGTGGTTACGGTTGATGAAAAATATTACGATGTACAAAAAGATCCATTGCTACTGCAAGCTATACCGCTTGATGTTAAAATTCATCGAGTAAAAGCGCTTTCAAAAAAATGGTCGAGTAAATTTGGATTAGGCAGTTTGGCATTGCGTTCGATGTGGTTTTATCGTAAAGAAGTAAATCGAATATTAAAACGAGAGCAGTTTGATTTAATCTACTTTTCTACCACAGAATTTCCGATTTGTATTTTGGGTGCTTACTGGAAAAAGAAATTTGTCATTCCATATATTATAGACATGCAGGATCCTTGGCACACGGAATATTATCAGGATAAACCAAAAAACGAAAGACCAAAAAAATATTGGTTTTCTTATCGTATGCATAAATATCTGGAGCCCATCGCCATGAAAAATGTAGGCGGATTGATTAGCGTTTCTAAAAATTATTTAGATACGCTACAAGAAAGATATTCACGCTTAAAAAAGATACCCCAAGCAGTCATAACTTTTGGTGCTTTTGAAAAAGATTTTATAATTGCCGAAGAAAATGACAGTAAGCTTGACTTGGCTTTTAAAAGAAAAGACGGTCAGGTTAATTTGGTTTACATCGGCAGAGGTGGCCATGATATGAAACCAGCCCTCACTACTTTATTCTCTGCTTTTAAAAAAGGTTTAATAGACCAACCGCAGCTATTTGGCAATATTCATATACATTTTATCGGCACCAGCTATGCTGCAAATGGCAAGGGTATATCAACCATTTCGCCTGTGGCAGATGAATTTGAATTAAGTAAATACGTAACGGAACATACGGATAGAATCGGATTTTATCAGAGTTTAAAAAATCTACAAAAAGCGGATGGACTAATCATTATTGGCTCAAATCAGGTGGCTTATACGGCATCAAAATTGTATCCATATATTTTGGCCAAAAAACCACTATTGGCCATTTTACATCGAGACAGCAGTGCAACTCAAATAATAAAGGATTGTAAAGCGGCTCACTTTATTGGTATTGATGAAACCATTGAAACGGCATTTAATACCATGGGTTCCTATCTTAATCAGATGGATAAAAATATCATGCCTCCTACCGATTGGGAAAAATTTAAGCCCTATACTGCGGCATATATGACGATGAAACAAGTAGAGCTATTTAATGAAGTTATAAGTAGGGGTTCTCAATAATTTAAGGAGTTTGCTCAAAATAAATTATAAATACATTTTCATTAAAATAGCTGTCATTTCGACTTCGGAGAAACCTGATTTATAACATGATTTTCGAAGGCAAGCTGAATCGTTGTCAGTCTGAGCCTGTCGAAGACCATTCAAAAGTCATAAGCAACGAAATATTTGTCCTTCGCCTACGCTACCATTGACACCCCACCTTAGCTAACTGTTAATCATTGTTTTACAACATTATAAATTTCGACCTGACAAAGCCCTATCACTGCATCTCCGTTTTACTTAAACCCGTCATAACAAATGTTTTGGCATTCACTATTTGAGCCAAACAGCCAACTTTAATAAAAACATTTTAAGCCGGCAATTTTGTTTCTTTTGTTGTCAACAGAAAGAGCCCTTGCGGCGGTGAGCAAACAAAGAAGTTTTATTAAAAAAATGCCAAAAAGATACATAAACATCAACATGCAATCAATATATAAATTGATTTTAAGAAGAACCTTTTTTAGAGGGCAGGATCGCTTATTCAATTATTTGTTTACCCACCAAAAACTCAAAAAACAAGCTATTGTTGTAAAACCGCTAGCGGGCAATTTCCAAATCAATTGTGATACTTCAACTTGGATTGGAGGCAAAATTGTATATACGGGCGATTATGAACCCGAACTCAAAAAGGTTTTTAAATCGCTGATCCATTCAGGTGATCAGGTTTTAGATATCGGAGCCAATATCGGTTTCCATACCTTGTATTTTGCGCAACTCGTTGGCAACAAAGGCTCGGTTACGGCTTTCGAACCTGTACCGCATAATTATGAAGTGTTAAAAATAAATATTGGCCTAAATGGCTTTACCCATATTAATGCTCATCCTATTGCATTAAGCAATAAAAAAGAACAGATTTCGATCGATGCGGATGTAAAAAGCAACAATCCGGGGGCTTATAATTTATTTAAGAAAGATGGAAATACCTTGATTAACTGTTTGGTGGGCGATGATGTGATCGGTAATCAAAAGGTTGATTTTATCAAAATAGATGTTGAAGGTTATGAGAGTTTTGTTTTAGATGGATTGCTCGAAACCATCAAAAAAAATCAGCCAAAAATTATATTTGAATACGACAAACATTATCATCAAAAAACTGGTCGATCAGAAGACTACATTTTTTCATTACTGGCATCATTAGGATATCGTTTTAAGTTTATCCACAGAAATGGATTAAAAAATATAGAAAGTTTTAAAAACTTGGTTTCTGGCAATATATTAGCGCTTCCAAATGGTTAAAAAACTGGCTATAATCAGTACGCACCCCATTCAATATTATGCGCCGGTATTTCAATTGTTAGCGAAAAAAACCGAACTCAAAGTATTTTATACTTTAGGTGATGGTTCATTAAATAAGTTCGATAAAGGATTTGGAAAAGAAATTGAATGGGATTTGCCTTTGTTGGATGGATATGAATATGAATTTTCAAAAAACAGTTCAAAACAGCCCGGCACATATCATTTTAGCGGAATTATCAATCCAGATTTAATTGAGCATATAAAAATTTATGCTCCTCAAGCCATCTTGATTTATGGCTGGGCATATTCGGGTCACCTTAACATACTGAGGTATTTTAAAGGAAAAATCCCGATCTATTTCAGAGGCGATTCTACGTTATTTAGCCGATCGGCCAAATGGAAAGCAATTTTTAAAACGTTATTTTTAAAATGGGTGTATCGGCAAGTGGATATGGCTTTTTATGTTGGCACTGCAAATAAAGCTTATTTTAAAAAATATGGATTAAAGGAAAAACAATTGATTTTTGCGCCACACGCAATAGATAACGAACGATTTGGGCAAGATAGGAAAGCAGAGGCTCGTTTATTAAGGGAAAAACTTGGGATTGGTACTGAGGAAATTTTAATACTCTTTGCTGGTAAATTTGATGTTGTAAAAAATCCAATGCTTTTATTGGATGCATTTATTCAGATTGGGAAAAAGTCAGAAGTCCGAAGTCAGAAGTTTGAAACGGAGTTAAACGTCCGAAGTCCGAAGTCCGAAGACAGGGTGGTGAAAGAAAATGAGCAACGAACAACAAACAGTCCACACCTGTTATTCGTAGGAAATGGCGAGCTGGAGGAAAGTCTAAAGGCCAAAGCAGAGGGGTTAGCGGTTAGCGGTGAGGGTTTAGGGAATAAGGAAGTCCTTCGAAAGGCTCAGGATGACAGCATAAAAAAGAGGATTCATTTTATGGATTTTCAAAATCAAACTGAAATGCCTGTGGTTTACCAAGCTTGTGATTTATTTTGCTTGCCATCCATTAGCGAAACTTGGGGACTAGCGGTAAATGAAGCGATGGCCTGCGGTAAAGCCATTTTAGTTTCCGATCAAGTAGGTTGTGCGGTAGATTTGGTTCAAAATGATTTAAATGGTGCTATATTTGAATCTGGAAACCTAAATGATTTAATGGAGAAAATGCGAACTTTATGCTATAGTAAAACTCAACTTATTTCATTGGGTAGGCAATCCAAAAACATCATTAAACATTGGTCTTTTGAAAATCAGGCCGAAAGTATTTTAAATGCGATTTATAAAAAATAATGCAATCGAACAATAAATTAAGAGTTATTTTACCTTTTTATCTTCCTGTACTATTTTCATATTTTTTAATTAACAATCCTGTTATTTCCTACTTTGTGGCATGGCTTGGATCCTTTTTTATTTTTTACCTCAGTACTTTTTCCTCACTGGCCTATTACAATAATGATTTGCCTATTTATAAACAGGTAATGCGCCCCATGTTTTTAACGCAATATATTTTTGCGGGTTTTATGTGCGTAACTTCTATATTCTATTTTTTAGATCATTTGGGCTACAGATATTTAACTGATCTAAATTATGGAGCCGATTTTAAAGAAAATGAACAAACGTTACTAATTGCCAGTTGCCAGCGCTTATGCCTACTGGCGCATGCAGCTTTAGTAACAGGATTAATTTTGGCCATAAAACCCGAAATACAAAAAGTAAAATACGAGCAGGCATTTAAAACCAATGATTTTTTAATTTGGTTAGGTGTCATCGTATTTACAATTGGTTCTGTATGCCAGAATATACCCGGCTTAAGTCAAATTGCACTGCCACTGACCATTATTGGAATTTCATGCGCAACGGTTCTGTTTGTAAAAGGTACAATCAATAAAAACATCCTCTTCATTGGCATTGGGGCCTCTATTTTCGCCGTTAACTTCATACATGCCTCCCTATCAGGATTTAAAGAACCGATTATTACCAATGTGATTATTTTAGGATGTATATTTTTACCTTATTATAAAAAAGCAATACTTTTTTTAACCATACCTGTAATTTATATATTATTATATTTTTTACCTACTTACAATAATACAGTACGGCAAAGCTGGAGTGGAGAAGTCTCTGCCGAAGAAGCACAAAATCAAGCTTTTGATGTATTGGCTGACACAGAAAACCAAAATACAATAGAAGACACCAATTGGAGCTTTTTAACAGAAAGAGCTAGTGAAATTAACATGTTTACACAGTTTGTAGATTATGTTCCTGCACATCATGATTATTATGGCTGGAAAATTTTTGAAGATTCAATGTATGCATTAATTCCAAGAGCCTTTTGGTCAGCAAAACCCAATATAGAGACTGTATCGATGGAGCGGGTATATGATGCCGGAGTTGCAAATAGATTATCAAATGTTTCAGCAAAAACGCGCCCCATAGTGGACGCCTATTTAAGCTGGGGAATTTCGGGTGTATTCTTCTTCATGTTGTTTTATGGCTTAATGGTACAGTTTCTTTGCAACAAAGCAGAAGAATTATTTGGAGGTTACGAGCTGGGCTGTATAATTATTTTCAACAGTATTTTTCAGGGGCTATGGCGTGGAAATAATTTCGAATTTATGTTTAATAATATATTTTATGGTTTCATAATTATGTGGGTATTATTTTGGCTTTTAAAAACAATGAAAGTACTGAAGCCTACATTTAATTAAATATGTTGTTAACAAACTGCCATTTAGCAATACACCTATAAATTGAAGATTCTACACATTACAGCTTCTTATAAACCTGCTTTTATATATGGTGGCCCAATTATGTCGGTTGCACAGTTATGTGAGGCACTGATTAATCCTAAAAACCTCCATAGCAAAAATATTTCTTTAGGTATTGAAGTACTCACAACTACAGCCAATGGACCTGCAGAGCTTCATGTTAATACACAAAGTAAAACATTGATTGATGATGTACCCGTTTTTTACTATAAAAGATGGACCAAAGACCATACACATTTCTCACCTGCACTGCTCTGGAGTTTAAGAAAAAAAATTCTTTTACACATACGGGAGAACAAACATAAAAAAGGCTTGGTGATCCATATTCATGCCTGGTGGAATTTAGTGTCAATACTAAGTTGCTGGATCGGTAAATGGTACAACATTCCTGTTGTACTTTCACCTAGGGGCATGCTAACACCCTATACAATGGGCAGCCGAAATTCATGGTCAAAAAAATGGATTCACATCATTTTAGGCGAAAAACTGTTAAAATTTTGCCATATCCATGCAACAAGTGAAATGGAAAAAACAAATATTTTAGAATTTACAAACCCTAAAAGCATTACCGTAATTCCAAATTTGGTTAATTTCCCAAAGCATGTGCCCTTAGCACAAGCAGATTTAAAAGATATGCCCTTTAAACTTATTTATCTTTCCCGTATAGAGGAAAAAAAAGGTTTAGAACTCGCTTTTGAGGCACTGGCGCAATTAAACATCAGCTGGGAACTCACTATAGCTGGCATAGGTGAAGAAAAATATGTGCAATTTTTAAAAGGCAAAGCCAAGAAGCTTGGAATAAGCAGTAGAGTTGACTGGATTGGTTATGCGAGCAATGAAAATAAATTTAATTTATTAGCTGGTCACGATCTGATGCTTTTAACTTCTTATAACGAAAATTTTGCCAATGTAGTAATAGAGAGCCTATCTGTTGGTACGCCGGTGCTTTTATCAAAACAGGTTGGACTGGCTGATTACGTGGTTGAAAAAAAGTTAGGCTGGCTTACCGATCTGGACGCCACAAGTATTGCCAGGAAATTTAACGAAGCCTATATAAACAAAAACAATAGAGATTTAATACGCAGCAGGGCACCGAAGCTTATTCATGAAGACTTTAATGATGAAATTTTAGTTCAACATTATACAGAGCTTTATAAAAATGTCACAGAAGACATATAAATCTTGTACAGCTTAAGTCTATTTATCAGGTCAATATAAAATAAATGCAAAAAGATTTTAGTTTCATCATTCTAACTTTTAATGAAGAAATTCATTTGCCTCGTTTATTGAAATCTATTCAAAATTTACATGCCCCTGTTTTTATTTTAGACAGTGGCAGTACCGATGGTACACAGCAGATTGCAACAGAATATGGAGCAGAAATAAAAGTTAATCCCTTTGTAAATCACCCTAAACAATGGGATTATGCTTTAAAAAATTTTGAAATACAGAGCCCATGGATTATTGGACTGGATGCAGACCAAATTATTAGTCCACAGCTTTTCAGCCTCCTTGATCATTTTAAGGATGCAGATTATAAAGGTATTGAAGGCATTTATTTTAACAGAAAAAATTACTTTCAAGGCAAATGGATACGGTATGGTGGATATTATCCTTTTTATCAGTTAAAAATGTTTAAAAAGGGCATTGGATTTTCCGATCTTAATGAAAACATGGACCATCGGTTTATTGTTCCGGGCAAAACCATTATTTGGGATAAAGGTTATCTTTTAGAGGAAAATTTAAAAGAAAATGATTTGAATTTTTGGATTGCCAAACATCAGCACTACAGTGATTTAATTGCAGTAGAAGAAATAGAACGTGAAAAAAAATTAAGGAACCAAACACTAAAAGCCAATTTTTACGGTACTCCCGACGAAAAAAGGGCCTATCTAAAAAAAATATGGTGGCGTTTGCCTTTAGGCATCAGGCCATACTTATACTTCTTTTACCGGATGACCTTTAAATTGGGAATTTTGGACGGAACTAAGGGTATTCGGTTTCATTATTTACAGGGATTATGGTTTAGATTACTTGTCGACCGTAAGATTAAATCATTAAAAAAAGTTAATTCAAATTGATTAATATACTTTTTAAGGCTACAATAGTATTTTAAATTATCTTTATAGTACATATGGACGAAATTGAAATTAAAAAAGCAAAAAAACAGGCTGATAAAAAAGCGATTAAATTTGTGATTGCTTTGTTTATACTTTATATGCTTTTTAGTCAGGGCAATTTGTTTATGAACAGTGTTATGAGCCCAGGCTCTAGATTTTATAATCCATTCCTCGCTGAACACTTCAATTACATTCAGGGTTTAAAAACAGCATTAATTAAACCTGCTGTATGGATTATTAAATTATTTGGCTTTTACGCCATTCATAATGAACAGGATGTAATGGTGGTAAATGGGCCCTATTTGCGCGTTAATTATTCCTGCTTAGGGCTTGGTGTAATGAGCTTTTTAACGGCCTTTGTGCTTTCTTTTCCAGCAACCTGGAAATCAACTTTAAGAATGCTTATTATTGGCATTATTACAATTTATATATTAAATGTTATGCGCATTGCAGGCCTGGCAATATTACTTGGCCTTTTTAAATCTCAAAGAAATAACTTTACCTATCATCATGAAGTATTTAATATCATTGTATATATATGCATCTTTATTCTGTTATATTGGTGGATTAAGAAAAGTACAAAATATTAAATCTTTGATTAAGCTCATCTAAAGTTTGGAAAAAACACAACTATATAAAAACTTCAACACCGGCAATTTTAATATTGGAGCTCCATTAATAAAACAGTTGCTTTGGTATGTTACTGATATATTGTTTTTTCGCAGTAAAATGGTACCGTTTAGCAATATACTTGTTTCTTTACTCCGTTTATTTGGTGCAAAAATTGGCCTTGAAGTACGAATTAAGCCTGGGATATATGTTAAATACCCTTGGAAACTAACTGTTGGCAATTATAGCTGGTTAGCAGATTGTTATTTGGAAAATCTTGATTTCATTCATATCGGGGCAAATTGCTGTATTTCACAGCAAGCTTTATTAATGACCGGAAACCACAATTATGCCAAGGTAGGCTTTGATCTGATGACCGCACCAATTATCTTAGAAGATGGCGTTTGGGTAGCCTCGAGCGCAAAAGTTGTACCTGGAGTTACACTCAGAAACCATGCCGTACTTTGTATGGACAGTGTAGCCACCAAGGATCTGGAACCTTATGGAATTTATCAGGGAAATCCGGCTGTCAAAATAAAAGACCGCCAAATATCATAAGCAATTATTCTTGCTGTACAGGTATAGAAAAACAAAAAGTAGATCCTTTATTTTCTGTTGAATTTACCCATATTTTCCCTCCTAAGCGCTTTACAATTTCTGATGATATATAAAGGCCCAGACCTAGCCCCGGAAAAGTATGCTCCTTATTTCCACTTACTCTATAAAATTGTTCAAACACATGGTCTTTCTTATCCGGGCTGATGCCTATACCAAAATCCTGCACACAAATTTGAACCTCTGTTTTATGATCTTCAGTATAAATCACAATCTCATTAGCCTCTGGCGAATATTTAATAGCATTGGTTAATAAATTGGTTACCACCTGACAAATCCGCTCCCGATCACCAATAACATTTCTTTTAAAATGAAGCTGCTTTTTGATGAGGTGCTTGCTGGATGTCCGCTGTACTTCTTCAACAACCTCCTCTACCATTTCATTAAAATCAAATACAGCATTGTTAAACTGTAACCGACCTGCATTTATTTTGGTCACTTCAAGCAGTTCACCAATCAAATTGGTTAACCGGTCTACTTGTTTATTCATCCGGCCCAACAATTCTGCATTTTTTAAATCGCCTGACTTTTTAAACATCGCTTCTATCACCTGAGCATAAGCCTTTAAACTGGTTACGGGTGTTTTTAACTCATGACTGGCAATTCCTAAAAAATCATCTTTTTGTTTTTCAAGTTCTTTTTGAATCTGAACATCGGTATTTGTACCATACCATTTAACAATTCCGCCATCATCATTTTTTAAAGGTAAAGCCCGAACAAGATACCAACGGTAATTCCCAAATTTATCCATTGAGCGGAACTCTACTTCATAAGGCTCACCTGTTTTCAAGGAATGTTTCCAGGCTTCAGATGCCTGCTTCTTATCATCTGGATGTATTGATGCAGTCCATCCTACTTTAAATGTTTCTTCGTTGGTTTTTCCACTTTGCTCGTACCACCGCTGGTTCAGGTAATCTAAATCTCCGTTAGGTTTACTTGTCCATACTACCGGAGGTACTGTATTAGCCAAAAATTCCATTTCTCTAACTGCATTTTGCAACGCTTCATTTTTTTCAGTAATGGCTTTACGTGCATTTATTTCTGGTCGTAGGTCTCGGCCAATACCAGCTATAGCAACTGGTTTATTGGTAATTTCTTCCCTTATCATATACATCTGTTTATGAATAGGGATGATTTCTCCAGTAACCTGATTAGTAAGTTCAAGTTCACCAGACCACTTACCTTTTAATAGCAGTACAGGTATGATCTCATCCTGTATAAGCGCATTGGCTTGAGGACTGTGGTAATCAAATAAATTACTTTTTGCAACTTTTAAAGGATCTATCTGTATCAGTCTAATGCCAGATGGATTGATATATAAAGTGTTTCCTTCAATATCACAGTAATTACTAAAATCTTCGCTACTGTCAACAATAGTTGCCAATCGCTGTAAATCTGCTTTTGCACGAATTTCCGGACGTAAGTCACGTGCAGTAGCCCCCCTGCCAATTACTTCTCCAGTTTCTGGATCTTTAATTAAAATATAATTTACCTGACATGGAATAATTTCTTTATTGGCAATATTTTTTAAATAAAGTGTACCCTGCCAACCACGGTTTATATCAATTTCTTTTATTATACGGTTTTGTACACGCCCCAACTCTTCTGGTGTATAAAAATCAGCCGCACTTAACTTAGAAACATCTGTATCAAGTGCTACACCCAACATTTTTCTTGCGGCCCTGTTCATATAAATTAAATTGCCTTTCATATCAGCAACAGTCATATGATCAGCATTATTACTCACCAAACTTAAAAGCTGTTCTTCTCTCCTACGCCCCTTAACTTCTTTGGTTATATCCTGCACTGTACCTACAAAACGATGAGCTTCCCCTGCTTCATCAAAATAGGCCTGGCCTTTACAGTGAACCCAGTGAACAGCTTCATTTAGCTGGTTTATAATGCGGTACCGAATGTCATACCAGCCATCAACATTTGGATTTAAAGCAATTGCAATTGCTTTTTCTACGTTATACTTATCATCAGCATGGATACATTTAATAAAATCTGTATATAAAACTTCTCCTTTTCCAGAAAAACCAAAAAGCGCTTTGCAACGTTCATCCCAGTTAATTGTATTTTTTATAGGATCGACATCCCAAATACCGATGCCTGATGACGTTAAAGCAAAAGATAAACGATCTTGAATTTCAGCAACCTGCTTCCGTGCGGCTATATGAGCAGTAACATCAATAGCAGTATGCACTACACCAATAATTTCTTCTTTATTATTCGTAAGTGCTTTATAATTAAAGTTAAAATATGAGATTTGTGTATGCCCTGAAACAGGTACCTGAACCTGCACTTCATCTACATAAAAATCTGTTCCTGTAACCAGTATATTATTTATTCGAGCATATAGATTGGGTACCAGCTCTTGCGGTTGTAGTTGATGCAATGCTTTTCCTATAACAGAAGTTTTATAGTTATAAAGCTGCAACATAGGCTGATTAGCTGAACCTATGATTAATTCTGTTCCTAAATAAATGGCTGCAGGTATTG
>Ga0116227_10014260_pt1 | contig 12170 bp, 6 predicted proteins | sample S1TSphgellanicum_FD_89693 | JGI IMG/M metagenome (GOLD analysis project Ga0116227, IMG submission 89693) | Host-associated microbial communities from peat moss isolated from Minnesota, USA - S1T2_Fb - Sphagnum magellanicum MG | ecosystem: Host-associated > Plants > Peat moss > Unclassified... | reverse complement strand
GCAGCAAAATTTGGGGCTAAACTGAGTTTGCACTGTCCTTTCTTTTCCTGAACGCCTTCAACCAATCACTGCTGCTGCTATGTGTACTGTAGCTCTAAATGTTCTTGTGCTTCGTGCATTTAATCCATGGTCTCAGTATTTCATACCCTTATTTAATAAAATTTCATGACTTTGCGGACAACAGCCAGGAGCGGATGAAGCATCAAATGAGGGGTCCAACTCAATAGGGCACAACTTTACGGATAACTCTAATGTGTATGAAAAAAATGAATGAAATATGAGTTTGATGAAAAAAAAAATTTAAACAAAAAGATAGATACAATCCATTTCCAGGGGACATCCCTTAAGCCTTGGATGAACTAGCACCCCCATTGGTACCACGGTAAAAGCCTCAAAATTCATTTAAATTGCTTTTAAATATTATTTAGAAATATCCCATGGTTTGACTAAATCAGGGCCTTTGAGTTTACATCTAACATGTTTCAGGCTTATGAACACTAATGGGCCTCACTAAAAACATGAAGGTGTCAATCTAGGTGTTGGTTCACCTTGGCTCATCACCTTTGTAAGAGTACAGATTTTGTGAATCAGATACACAACCATAGATAATGCAAGTTCATCCCAACAATGACCATGGGATGAGATGCACACTTCATTCATGCAATAGAAATGCAACCCTTAGACTTTCAATGAGAAAATGAGTAGATCCATGAATTTATGTGCACTGCTTTAGTATATGTGTAGGGGTCTACACTATCGTTATTATTGTGTAATGGTTACAGTGACACGAAAACTAGATCAATCATAGTCATATTTTCATTTTCGTCTTGCTTATTTTCCATAATATTTTTAGCACCATATTTTTATCATAGCCTTTTGGCTATTCTTAACCACCAAAAAAACCTGGCGCTGCTTGGGAGCATGCTTCGCTTCTTCTTTTTTTTTATATTTTTTAAAACATTGCATAGAAAAAAAAAATTTCTCAACTTTCTCATGTTGCTCCAAAAGTAGCCATCAGCCACAAGAGGATTTAGCTAAATCTGACTATTGGACAAATAGAGAAATAAAAAATCTAGGAATCTTAGAACATGTTAAGGAACCAGTAAAAGCTGCCCAAATCCTCCAAAAGTCTCGACAATTTCAAAACCTTTTTCCTCAAAATGTGGCAACTATTTTGGAAATTGTCCAAAAAGATCCCTTGACCATGTTGCTTGGACTTAAACAAAAAAGCAAAATGGCGGCTCTAGTGACATCCCTCTATCATCACCTCGCCATCATCCCTATTAGTTTATACCCAAATGTCAACAAGGAGTGTTATGTGGCCCTACCATTCATTCAATATAAACAATGAATATTGTATGATAAATTGGTCATAGCTAAGGGGAAAATAAAAAATAAAAATATTTTACCGTACATCATCATGTTGTTATAAAAGAAAATTTGTCATGATTATATTTTTATTTTTAACATCACATTGATTATAACTCAAAAAGGATCTCACATTAAATGACAACATGTTCTAGGAACCTAATTAAGTATTTTTTAAATTACTACCAAACCAAAACCAATAAGGAAATGTCACAACATGATTTTCAAAAAATTTAAAATCTAATGATTTTTTTCTCAAAAAAATAATGATCAAATATTCTTTTTTCATATCGATTTTGCATATTTGTGCAAAATTTTAAACCCAAAAAAAAAAAATCCTCATGACATGTGTATTTGAATGTTTTCAATCAAATTGTCACATTTTTGAAAAAAACACATGAAATTTTTTAAATGATGAGTGCTTTAAACATTTTTGGAAAAGAGAAAAAACAAAATGTCAAAAGATGAATGTGATCCTTGTTATAACAAAGTAAGATGAATCATCTCACCTAGTTTCTAGGGGGGGAAATCCCTTGAAGCTACTATACTCTATATTGATTTTCAACACAATATCCCTGCCTTACAAGCAAGGCCAAAAAACCATCAAAACAAAAAAGTAAAACAAAAGGCATATTGCTTATTACCTCCACACATCATATAAAAACCAAAACAGTCATGAAGCTTATGATTTGTTGCTCCCACGTATTAAGAAAACCCCCCAAAAAAAAAGTATTAACAAAACCTAAAACATGTCAAAAAGTTTATGAGTTGTTGCCCCATACATGAACAAAACCACACCAAAAATTGATAACTTGAAAGTTGAACTCCCATGCATTAGCATAACCACAAATGAACAAAAAACCTCCTTGACATCAAACTCCCACACATCAAGTTGTTGCCCCACACATCAACAAAACCATGATAGAAATATAAAAGAACTTTGAAAATCAAATGTCAAATCCCAAAGAAATAACAAAACCAAGAAAATGACTTTTGACTTATTGTTCCCATGCATCAACAAAAACCAAAACTAAAAAAGAAAAAATTGGATGTAAAATCCCCAAGCATCAACAAAACCAAAACAAAAGGGAAACCCACAAATGAATGGAGCAACAAAAAAATTAGTGTGTTTTCATTGGCTCTTGCACACCCAAGACGAGCATCATTACATCAATTTTTAATAATGAGGATGAATAAATCCAAGTTGTCAATTTGAAACCAAAACCATTGAAGATGTGTGACAACACCATCAATATTGAAAATTCATGGTGTTTGGACTTGCAGTGGAGAAGTTCTTGAATATTGAATGATTTCTTCATTGAAAGTTAAATTAAATCATAACTAAATTTTTTGGAAGAATTGGAATAAGCCTTTGGTTTTATTGGAAAGATCTTGATGAGCAAGATTTAATGGAATTTATTTAGTAAGATTTGGATTCAGAGTGTGGGAGATATTGATTTTTAAGTGATTTTTACCACTCAAAATTCAAATAAATTCCAAAAACCCAAGTTTTGGAAGGAAAAATCAATTGAAAATGTAATAACATTTGGGCCAATGGCACATGCCATAGTAGTTTCATTGAAATACATAAGGTGAAAGCAAATGCAAGTGCATCTAACAACAACCAAAACCTTTGACTTTGATGTAGTACACATTACTTTACCACTATAGTAAGGTATTTGTGATAGCTTGAGCAATAGCCCAAATTTGGCACATTGGGACTTGTGATCACAAAGCCAAAGATTGTTGTCTCCATAGCAAATGGAAATTGCATTCCAATACTCTAACGTTTGAAGTTGTGTTATTTTACATGGAGATTAATGAAGATGACAATCCTCAATTGGAATTTGTTATGTTGATGTAGATGTGCATTAATCTAAGTAAGCAAACTATTCCAAAGGAATATTGGTATGTGCCTTGGTTATGATAGACCTTGTAACTCTCCCATGAATCATGAAGGAATAACACCATTCAATTTATTTTCAAACTTTCACAACTATCCTTTATCTATTTTTCTTAGATTATCAATGTGTCGTTTCCAAAGGAGGTGGGAAACAAGGAGTCACCAAATTCATGAGTGATTATTGAAATCGGCTTGGATGAAATTCAACTAACTTTGGGCTTCGATTCCCAAATGCCTCAAGTGGAAGATGTGGAGTTGCCCAATTCATGCATGATTGTGAAGTCAACTTGGATGAAATTCCATTGACTTCGAATGTCAACTCCCCAATGCTTCATTCAGCTACAACGAAGGTGTGTCCATTTCATGTGATTTTCAATCTAAATAAAATTATCGTCACCACATGCTTCAATAAGCATTTTTGCACTATCATTTGCCATCATGGATTGAAAGAATTCTTGGAAAAATGTCTTGTGCAATTCCAAGTTTATATTTTGTTTATAGCCCAAAATCATAATATCTATAATTATTTGTCGCAAAACATAAATCTCTATACATGCTTTCAAAGTGCTTGATCAAGAGTTTTGCATGCAAAAACTGCATTTCTTACTAGATAAACCTAATAAACCAATTTTCCACAAAAACCTTGACATTTTCTTTTCTATGTTTCCTTACATTCACGCCAATAGCACGTTACTCATAGATGATGCACCATACAAAAGCATGTTTAACAACCTATATAATGCCATTTTTTTCAAGTCATTTGACAACATTCATGGGAAAGACTAATGTTTGTTGGGGTCTATTCTCCCTTATTTGGAAAATCTCGATTCATTTGGATACAATGTTCCCACCTTGTTGAACACAATCCCTTGGGTAGTATTAGATGTATTGATCAAAATAATCTAGGACTTTTTTAAACATTATTTGTGAAATGTAATCATACCTACCAACCCATAATTTTTTGTAACAATGTGAAATTGAAATTGAAACAAAAAGCACCTTATTAATTGTTCATCTTTGATTTTTTCTTATTTGAATATCTCAAAACTTTCCTTTTAATAAAATTTATTTAAAATATTTAATTCTATTACTTGAATGTTGTTTGTACTCTTTGTCTTTAAGGCATCTAGTTTTGGCCTAGTGGGCCTTGGGTTGAACTTCACATTCTTGTGACCATCTAATGGCCACCAGGTGTTGTCCAACATCTACTTAGTGGCCGCTAAGTGTTTGCCCATATCTACCTAATGGTCTCCAAGTGTTCTCCCTCATCTACCTAATGGTCGCCATGTCATTATATGTGTGTTTCAGTCCATGTTCTTATTGAATTCTAACTCAAAATTATCCTTCCATATTTTAAATATCAACTTAATTCTTGTATATTTTGTGTTAAATTAACATCTCCTATGACAAGGATGGAAACCTTTACTCATTCTTGAATTTCTCTTTGTTTTAACCTTTCTTCTTTTTTATAGGTGCATGATGTTTCTTTTTCTAATGCGAAGACATGAATTCCAAGTTTTCAACCTCGATCTAGCACAACCAAAAAGCTCCTCGTTCTTAGTGTCAATGGTGTCCTTTGTTACTTTCCAAAATGTGCCCTTCTTCATGGGGATTTGTGAAAGACTAGAAAGAATTTAGACATATCCAAATTGAAAATTTATGCTAGAGTATAGGATTTTTTTATATCAAACATTTGAACATTTTTACATTGTTATTTGGTCATGTATGTTGTTAGAAGATGTGCTTGAAATTTTACCTTTGTTGACGCCCAAAATTTTCATCAAACAATTTGTGTTTGTTTAGGGATGTGAACAATGCACTACAACAACGAATCAACTCACATGCTCAATTTATTACTAATTTGAAGGACTTGGATCGCATTCACCTTGCTTGCAAAGGTTTGCCTTATGGGGACAAGGATCAAACATTGTTCATTGATGATGAACCTAGCAAGGCCTTTCAAAATCCAAAATGGAACGGACTTACCTTGAACCATTTCGAGGATGTGAGGTATCCAAAAGCAAAGTGCAATGGTTAAACCTTGCATCTCAGTTATGGCCAACATTGAAAGGTTTTCCCTTTGCAAAAACAATTTACGCCTATTTCATAGTCATCATGTAATTTTCGAAGTTGCCATTCAAGTCTCGATATTCGTCTTAATCTTGGTTCAAGCAGTTTGAAGGAAGTCCAATCAAGGATCTAGCAATATCACAACTTCCTTTAGGTGACATCCTAAGTAAACCCTAAACCCATCCTTGTTTCAGTTATGTTTTCCATGTCTTCCAATTCATGTTGGTTTAGTTATTTATTTATTTATTTAATATTTTGTCGGTCTAAGGTTTGTAGTTTTGGGGAAATTTCCATTATTCATTTCTATTTACAATGGATTCTGATCTTTGTTTATAGACCTCGCAAAGGCATTTGTAGTTCTAATTGGTAAAAAATCATGATGTTGACCTAATTCTCTTTTTAAAGAGCCAAAAAATATAGTTACATATTTGACTCTTAGTCTAAAAAGTTAAACGATTCCTCAATTTTTGGTTGCTTGTAGAATGGAATTTTTGGAATAGCTCATATTTTGAATTCTTGTATGGATGGCAAAATAGTTTTTGATACTCAATGTATTTATATGAAATCAATAAATTAATAATCATTTTTTTCATGCACTTGCAATTTACTTTGGTTGTTGGCTCTTGTGGGTGAAATTCATATTTCATATTTCATAATAAACAATTTTTTCCCTATTCAAAGCTACATGTTGAATGTATATGTTTTAGTATGTTTCAAGCTATGACTATTATACCCATTGGTGGCCACTATATGATTTTATTTTTTAATAAATATTTTTTTTCAATTGTTTAGTGCCCCCCACAAGTTTTTTTGTTCAATGGTCCATCAACAGCCTATGAGATACAATAACTTTATGGATTGTAAAATCACTACAACAAAAGGTGTCCCTATATGCCAAGTGATTTCACTGGATTTTGAATGAATTCACTAGTTGTAATGAACAAGGAATAGTGAAGAAACAGTGAATTCATTAATCTAATGAACAGGGACTAGTGAACTGCACCCACATTTTGTAGTAGTGAATTTTTTGTTGATATTTTACATAATTCAACAACATAAAATTTAGTAGACATTTCAAATTTTGTTTTTTGATTTTGCCATTCAATTGTTTACTTGATGATGTTATGCAATGTTTTAATTCTGCACCCCTCTTTTTAAGGTTTTCTAGTTCTTAAATTCTAGTGGTCACTAGGTTTATCTATTGTCATCAATGTTATTTTTTTCATGGTGAAAAACATTCTTATGCAAATTTGTCATTCCAACACTTTGTTTAGTGCCCACCAAGTTGAAGATGTTATTCTATTTATTTTTAAACTTTCCAAATTCATTTTTTATTAAATTAATTAAATATGTGTTGAAGGTCTAGACATGGAAAAAATGTAGTTGATTAGCATCGGATTATTACTCAGAAACTCTTCCTAAAGTGAAAATTGTAAAACCTTGTGCAAGGAAACCGGATACTTAAGGGTGAACCCATCCTTGGGTGGTACCACCAAAAACCACCTCAAGGAAATGGTTAAGGAACCAAAAATAGCCAAATCATTTTTTTGGGGCCCTTTTCATTAATTTTTTTCATAATTATAAATGATTTTTTTTCATGTTTATCGATTACATGCTCTAATATATGGCTTGAGGTTTATTTGGGAATCTTAAAAATTGGAAAAAATTTAAAATTTATATTCCTAATTAAAATGGCCCTTTAAAAGTTCAACAATTTCAACTTTGCAAATTCATAACCAAATCATATTTAATCAATTAATTGCCAAAAAAAAACCTAAAATAAAAATGATTTCCAAATTAATTTAGGAAAAAAAATCATAAAAAGATTCATAAATCATGTTTCAAATTTATGTTCTTGACCAAAAAGTTTAAGGAAAAAAATAGGTGTTACATTTTTAAAACTTTTTCTAAATGCAATGATTAGGAACATCAAAATACACCAATATTATTGATATTATTGAAATTTCAAAATCTATAGAACCTAATACATGTATTCAAAAAAAATTATGAAAATGTTCATTTAATTGTTTCCTATGATTTTTCAAAGTTCAATGGGTCGAGGAAAATCAAAGTATGACATTCCTAGTGGTACCACCCAAGGACATGGATGCCTTAAGAAACTAGTGACTATTTCTGAGTAGGAAAACACAAGAAACATGGAAATATTCAAGAAGAATATTACTTTTCTTCTTTCAAGGAAGAAAGGCTAATAACAAAAAATAAAGAAATAAAAAAATATATAATTGTTATGACAAAGGCAAAAATGTTTTATGTTTTGCTTAGAAAAAGATGCAACTCTAGTTTATGTTTATGCAATTGCTGTTGTTTGGAAGGTATGATGAACACATCTACATACTTGGGCTTAACATTTTCCAATCCTTAGTCCTTTACACTTTTAACCATTGTCAAAACATGATTCTAATAATAGATTAATGAGTTTTCAAAGTTTCATGCTTCATTAGTTTGAAGAATGTGGGGCAAATGCCTAGTTTTTTTCTGAAAGTATTTACAAGTCTTTGCACCCCAAAATAATTGAAATAGTGGTGGGTGTGGTCACAAAACCTATGTGTCAAAGGATTGAGTAGACTTGGAAGTGTAAGCTTGGAGATTCTTACAAGCTTTATGTACACCCTTGGCATCCATAGTGACAAATTACAAGTTTGGTTGCAAATCTTAATTGCAAGTACGTGACATGATGATATGCACCAGTAGTAGCAGGTTGGGATTCAAAATGACAAATGTTGATTGCATGAAGGCAAAAGTCCAAGGATCATCGTTCATTTGTGCAAGGGAAGTAATTTTGTTGATACAATTTGAAGCTACATTTAACACTTAGAAATTCGCAACCCAGAATTTTCATTTTGCACAAGCAAAAACATCATGATTTGATGATTAACATCTTGCATCTTTAATGTGCAACAAGGGTGATAGCTATGGACATCAAGAATGTAAATTAACATGTGCCTTTTTATGTCCATTATCACAAACTTAACATCTCACGATTTAATATGAAATCATGCAAAATTTGTTCATTCATAATTCATATGTTTCACCCACTAATATCATGCATTGAAAACACATTTGACACATGTTAAATTTGTGATGATGTTATATATATTGAAATAATTTAGTAAATTACCTCTTTCATTCAAACCTATGTGTTTAATTCCTTTTCGTTTCACATGAAAGATTTGAGATAAATAATGATCAATTATTGAAAACCATATAATATATATACAAGATGAAAATGAAAAAAAATGAAAAGGGGGGGAAAGATAAATTTTGCTCAGTTTGCAATCTTGTCCAAAGGAAAACAACATTACAATTATTCTAGTTTTTAAAAAATTATACCTAAATAATAGCTTTTAAATCTAGAAAAATAACTAAATCTACCACCTTGTGGATCTTTATTCATGGAAGTCTAGGTGTCATTAAAATTTAAACTACCAAAGTTAATTGAAGACAATCTATTAGAAGTGTAAAATCCAATGGTTGGTGAACACCTTCCCACAAGCAAGGTGTGCACATTTGTTAGGTTCAAACTCCATAAACATTACAAGGCAAAAAAAATGATATGTATATTGACAAGATGCAACTATGATGTTGTTTTCCCCGAAATAGAAACCACATACTGGGCAAGCCATCACCACAATCACACTTGATCAGATTTTTGGTAAGTTATTAGGGCTCTTTATGGGTAATGGTGCAATGAAAACTCCTAACCCATTAGACATTAAATGTATTTGATGCAATAGACCTTTGATCCAGGACTTGCTACAACCTGTTTGATGGTAAAAAAATTCAAGATCTGGAATAATGTTGGCCAATTTCTAGATGTTGCTTCACAATCCTTATCACCTTCTTCAACCCTAAATGCACAATAGGTCATCAAATATTGTTGAAGCTCATGGTCTTACTTTGCCTTCTTAAATTTTTTTGTTGTTTGAGATAAAAAGTTGGTAGATGGATCTAAAGCCCATAGTCACCTCTTGCCGCCAATGACATTTTTTTGTTCCAAATTACTCAATTTCAAAAAAAAAGGACATGAACAAAATCACTAACATACACATGTAACAAATGCAAATGGACAAAAACAAATGACCTACATAACCATCAAAAGTTAGCATAACCAAACATATAAATAATAATGAAATCAAATTTTTTTCAAATACATTATCCTCTATATCATCCAACAAATTAAAAATAGGGTTCAATTCAAATATGATTCAACAATCTCAATCTCCATTAGCATCAACTACACGTGATGAAAATGTGGGGTAGCAATTAGCCTACATACTACAAGTGTAGGGTAATCCTATTTCAACTACAAGAAGATTCAAGACTATCATTCTTGTTTATTTATCTTTACACACAAAAAAATCCCAACACCCTATTTTTTGAAATTAAAACTTTATGTATCATCTCTAGGAAACATGCTTAACAAAATACTTGAATCTAGGAATCAAGTGGGCACCTAATACTATATTCATATTTCCTCTCTTATGAAACCAGTAATCAACCTAATAACCTACAATGTTTTCAAATTTTCAATCCATTTCTAGAAAACTACATGAATTCTGAAATGATATTAAAAAACCAATATGCGCACAATAAACTATGACATACACCTTTCAAGGAATTCTTTCAATTTAGGCCTCAAAACAACAATTCAACCTGGAACTAAAGGTATTTTTTATCGCCTTACAAGGCCCATCTTCTAATATGCCTGGAACTTTGTCACAACTATAACTCCATTCATGTCAAATATAACATTAATAAAACTCACTTCAGGAGTTCAAAAACCAACCACCAAACCAAAAAATGAACCCAACCCTACTTTCCCTTTAATGCATTACAATATTTGTGAAGTATCATGATCCTTTGTAACCCCATCAAGAGGGGGAATGTTAAGTAACATTTTGTCATGCGAAATAATTGTAATTTGAATACCTTATGTAAACAGAAGATTAATTATATATCCAATTTATATGTCACTAGATGTTATAAACATCACCAAGAATTATTCCCCAAAAAGATTACAATCAAATTTCACAAATTTCAATTTCATTAACTCACCCCGACCTCCATTATTGATTGAACATCGCCAGAACTTGGTGAGGTACCAATTTCCCGATCTGATAATTTTTTTATCTTGTACACTCAAATGCCCCAATTTTGAAATATCTCTTGAACATTCAACACTTGTCATTGGACATGGTGGAGAGGAAGAAAAGACTAAAGGTGGCTCTACACATGTTGAAGTTGAGCATGGGCTTTCCAATGGTGTGGAACACCTTTCTGGAACACGGAACCTAAAAACTTGGCCATTTTCACAATAAGTCCTATTTATACACAATAAGTTTCCCTTCACACAATCCTTTGAAACACATATTCATACCTATCATAATTATCCTCAACAACTTTATGATACCTTGGACAAGCATCCCTACCAAAGGACTCCACTTCAAATTGCACCTTGTTAATGCAACATTCAATGCCTTCAACAAAATCAACAAATTTGTCATCAATAGGATATTCAATTTGTGTTTCTTGGTCAATCTTCTCACCTAGCCAAACAAATTTCAGCCCACCTTTCAAAATGAAAAAAACCAGGTCTTATACATCCCGATATGGGGGGGAAAAAAAAAACCTCCTAAATCAAAATCTTCAAAACCATTCGCAACAACTTCAACAATACTTAACACAATCTTTCAATCACACCACACCAACCAGGTAAGAGCACGGAAAAAAAAAAACCAAAAAAATAATACAAAATGAAAATGCCAACAATAAGAGAATAAACATTAAACCAAATTCGAAACACATCGGCCGCCTAATTGCAAAAACATTAAAAAAAAAATTGGAAAAAATTGGACAAACATGTTTGAATCGAATGGCCACCCAAGAAAACAATGGTTATAGAATTGGGCAACTGCCCAATATTAACCACTGATCAAAAAAACAAAAAATAGTGGAATCATGTGCTTAGAGGGCATGGGATGAGCAGTTGTAACAAACCAAAAAAACACCAATTAATAGGAACAAAAGGGGAATAAAATTGGGCGTCCACCCAATTATAGGTAGTAACAAAAATAAGTTCAACAAAAGGAAAACGAAGGTATTAGAATTGGGTGGCCACTTGAATCCATCCACCAACAAAATAAATGTGAGAAAAACGAAAGTGCAGTTTGACCAACTAGCCACTCGATTTTAGAGCATGAAATTTGTAGTAACTATGCCAATTTAAGAATAGAAAACCAATTGCATTTAAGAATCATATACCTAATTTTTATTTTGAAGAAGTATCATAAGGCAATCTAATAGATTTCATTGAACAACAAGATAAAAATTGACCTTACATTCACTAAACTTCTATCAGTGGGAGAATACAAACTCTCATAATGTGGAACAAATCATAACAAATTATCCTCAACAATTATAATTGGTACATGAATAAAAAAATTGAAAATACTCAACGTTTTCTTCCTTGTTAGGTTCATTTTTTTTGGGTGCGAAAGGCCAAACATCTACTCACTAACGTTCAATGTAAGGATTTTTTCTTCAATTAAGTTATCCCTATCGACACCGAAATTAATAGTAGGAATTCACTAGAAGAAAAACATGTATTTTTTATTGCTCTTTGCGACTAAATTTTAGTCGCAAGAGACATTTTGCAACTAAAATCCTTTTAGTCGCCTTAAACAAGTCGCATGTGAAAACTAGTCGCAAATGACAAAGAGTATTGTATGAAAGAAAAAGTCAACAAATACATTTCATCCTTTGACTCCATTGTATACGTATTGTCACATGCGACTAATATGCAACTATT
>Ga0116227_10014259_pt1 | contig 12170 bp, 15 predicted proteins | sample S1TSphgellanicum_FD_89693 | JGI IMG/M metagenome (GOLD analysis project Ga0116227, IMG submission 89693) | Host-associated microbial communities from peat moss isolated from Minnesota, USA - S1T2_Fb - Sphagnum magellanicum MG | ecosystem: Host-associated > Plants > Peat moss > Unclassified... | reverse complement strand
TCAAATCTGTCAGTCTATCTTGTTACTATGTTTTAAAGCACATGAAAAAAAAACTGATTTTTTATGGACCTAGGTGGAAAAAGAAATTCACTCGAAGCTGAGCGTGGGAGTGCAATTGACGGAGCCCTTTGTTGCCCGAATGGTTATGGAGACGCTGTCACCAGGATCAGCACTGTTTCTGGGGAATAGTATGTCCATACGGGATGCAGATATGTATGCAACTAACTCCTCCCCTGGCAAGTCCTTGAGCTCTGGATCTTCAATTCGAGGTCTAGAAGGACGTGTTGGCTGCAATCGGGGTGCTAGCGGCATCGACGGTGTCCTTAGTTCTGCCATAGGCTTTGCAGTCGGTTGTAATCAACGGGTACAGTGAATCTGTTCTCTGAACTAAAGAAAAACAGTGTTCAATAGAATAAGATGAATCTCAAGACAGCAGTCTCTTTGAAAGGCAGGAACTTTGCTGAAGCTTTGTCATGGGGAACTCTCTATTCACAGGTCACGCTACTTATAGGAGATGTATCCTTTCTTCATGACACAAATGGTCTGAGTATACTGAGGGAAAGGTATGAGTATCCTGTGTATTGATTCCCTTCAGTATTTCTCTGGAAAATGCAATATTGTTTGATCTTTGATTTGGAACATGATTGATATTATTAGTGCCATTAATAATATTTGCAAGTGTAGTTGCACCGGGTTTTGTCATGTGTTGGCTGTCATCTCTTGCATTTGAGTGCAAGATGGGTATCTCAGGCACTGGTGATGGTTCCAGTTAGACTAGACTTGGAAAAATAAATCAATATGGGTGTAGAGCGGGACAGCTGCCGGTCACAGTTGTGGTTGTCAACAATAAGGGTGGTGGAATCTTCAGCTTCCTTCCCATCTCCAAGTCCGTCCAGCCTGGAACATTCGCCACTTTGTGGTCCACACAACATGAAGTCTCATTAGTCAACCTTTGTCGTGCCCACAGGTACATACAACTGCTGACATTTCAGGTCCTTAGCCCCAATTACATATGCAAAAACAAGTCATTGGAAATACCCAACATTCTATTTCTCCTCAACCCATTTGATAATTTTGTATTCTCTTGGTGGAGAAGAGTGAAGAAGGGCTTTCTGAGCTGTTGTTGTCTAGACAGTTGATTGTATTTTTTAGCCCTGGATAAAAGATCATTAGTGTATGTGAAAGTTTGAGCTATGTTTGACAAATGAGGTGAACAAAGTGGGTGAGAATGTGGTTGTTTTTTTCCCTCCCCTCAGGATAAACCACATGCTTGTGAGCACAAAGCAAGAGCTTGAGGATGCACTCCTATTTGCGGGGGAGAGCCCATCAAGCTGTGTTGTGGAGGTGGACGGAAACATTGAAGACAATGCGAAATTCCATCAGTTTATGCAAAATTCTGTCTCCTGGGCAGCTGAACGGGCATTTCATATTCTATCAATGTTTTTGCATGTAAATGGCAACAGGAACTCTGAAGATCTCAGGCGGATTTCAAAATCAGAGTACTACCACTATAGGTGAAACCCTAACCTAAACACTACCCTAAACCCAACAAATGGATGGAAATCAATGCTTTGAGCCAATACTCTGAATTGATAGATATTTAATCACAGTTGCCTTGCACTAGAGATTTATAATGTCTACATTTTCTCTCCTGATGTGCAGATTGCCACTGGCTGCTCCACCAACCACAACTGCACAAGGGAGTAGAAAGATGTGGAGAGAAGGGTTTTTGTTGCGAATCACATTGCATAATGGATTTTCTGGAATTGGAGAGGTAAGAAGACAGTTTGTCTGTTCTAAATTCATTTTGATGTAGAGTTGCCACTGGATCATTACTACTATGCAAGTTTGGTTTTTCTTTTCGTTTGCATGTTGAAAACATGCTTTCCATTGAATTGCTGATACCACATGGTTTATGTGACACCTAAAGTTTTGAGATTGATTCTTCTTGGAGGCAGAAGCAAACATAAAATTTGTATCCAAATCTACGTGCATAGTTTTCATGCCCATTCTGCTGTGTCTGGTAACTCAATCTGTCATCAACTATTCCAGGTTGCTCCTCTGGAAGGGCTTCACCAGGAGAGTATGGAGGAAGCAGAAGATCAGCTCCGCTATTTAATCACCAGACTATCAGGAATACCATTGCCAGAGAATTTGCCTCTCCTGAATGGAAGCTTCTCAGACTGGTTTCACACAAAATTAGGGGTTCAGGTCAGTTTTTCTTTTTGCAGTTGTCTACTCTGAATGCAAAGTGGGCATGCAGAAAATGGGTCCTAGGAAAGTTGGGGCACATTTTTGCCAAAATCCAAAAATTGCAGGCAAAGAGTCATTTGCTTGGTTGAAATTTGTTGGCTTTGACAAACTGATGAGGAAATTGGAATCTGCAGCCAAATACACTCCATCCAAGTGTGAGGTGCGGTGTGGAGATGGCAGTGCTGGCAGCATTAGCAGAATCTCTGAGCCTCTCTCTGTCAAACCTTCTCATGGGCCGAAGCCTTCAAAAGGGCAAAACCAAAGAGACAACTGAAAGAGCCAAGGGAGGAGTCAAAATATGCGCACTAATAGAATCAGATGGAACACCAGAAGAGGTGGCAGATATTGCAGCAGCTTATGTGAAGCAGGGCTTTTGTACCTTGAAATTGAAGGTGAGTGTTGATCACCAGGCTAGCAGTTCATACATTTCTCAAAATCAGCCACCAGTCACAAGCAGTTCAAAATGGCTGCTGTGAATATACACTGAACTTGTAGATTCTGAAACTGGATACTGGGTCAAGCCATTTTCCACAGATCCAGCAGGCTTCTGCATTCTCATACTGCATTCTTGAAGGGAATCTGTTCAAGTTACATTGCTCTCCAGACTTTGAGAAATGTTCTCCATCTTGAGATTTGATTGTGTTATATTTGTCCTTGGGTGACCTTAAAAGGTGGCCCGAAGGGCATCCCCCAAAGAAGATGCAAAGGTGGTAGCTGCTGTGCGTGACCAAGTTGGACCCCATGTACACATTCGTGCAGATGCAAACCGCAAATGGACGTATCTGCAAGCCATTGAATTTGCAAAATCTGTGCAGAGTTTTGACCTCCAGTATGTTGAAGTAAGTGTCATTCCAGTCAATAAAAAAACTCCTTAAAAGTGTGAGCGGATAAGTAGATAATAGCTGCTTCTTTCAAGAACAGGTCAATTCACTTGGTGCCAGTTAGGGGCTTTGTGTGTCCAGGTTAGCTATAAGCGATCAAAGATGGTGTCTTCAGCCACAAACAGCAAGTTGGATAATGCTTTGTCAATATAAGATTTTGTTTTGCAATCTCAACAAAGATCATACATCTAATATTGAAACAAACAAGAACACTTAATGCCATGATTATGTCATTTGCAAGAAATCTCACACAAGTAACACTTGGTAACTGTGAACAGGAACCTTTAGCAAGACCTCAAGACATTCCAAGGTTTTGTGATGAGACAGGGATTCGGGTAGCCTTGGACGAAACTGTGGATGAAGACACTATAGATGGCAGGGATCATTTGCAGGAATGTTCCTCATCTGGAGTGGTAGCTATGGTAAGAAACTGAGAAGGCATAAAAGCGTAATAGATTTTCCAACTTTGCTTGGCTACTAGTCCTAAAGTATTTGTATTTGGATACACACCTGAATACTGTCATTGTGGAGTCTGCAATTCTATGTGGTTTTCAAGAGCTGTGAACTCAGAGCATATGGTCATCTGAAAGAGTTTGAGAAAGGCATGTGGGTGTTGTTATGGTCTCATTTCTATGGATTAGTGCAAATCAGGATGAAATGCTCACATGGATTGGGTTTTTAGGTGATAAAACCAGGCCGGGTTGGTGGGTTTGAGCGTGCAGCAGCAATAGCAGAATGTGCATTAAATCATGGCAGAACTCCAGTAATCAGTGCTGCCTTTGAGAGCAGTATTAGCCTCTCTGCTTATGCTCAATTTGCAACCTACATTGACAGTCGGTGCCAACAAACCAACAACTCGAGGACCCTTGGTTCCCATCAAGATGGTCAACATGTTCCAGTTTTAGCACATGGCCTCGGGACCTACACCTGGCTTGATGGTGATGTTGTCAAAAGTGAAAACAGGTTCAGAGTGGTTGATAACAGAGATGGTTCCATCACCTCAGAGATGGTGGATTTGGCAATCCTTCAACCAGAATTGGATGAAGATTACATATCCTCAAAGGATAAACAAATGCGAATGAAGAATTTCTCAGTGAGTGTGGAGAATGGTGCCAACATCCACAGATTCCATGTTTGGGACACTGGAAGAAATTCACAAGTAAACAAAGTTCTTGCCACCATTCTCCACTGATGTTTTCACTTCAACTGTGCAGAGAGGAGGAATTAATGATTTTCTTGATTCTAATTAGAATAGAATCAACAAGAACCAACATGGTCCAGTAGACTGCTACACACCTGTTCAATGTTTTGGATACAGAGGGGCAGAAAATGGGTTCTTTTCTTTCTCTTAACAGTTGTTACTAGCCTCTTTGGAAATGAGTTCTTTTTTTCCTCTTAGCAGTTGTTACTAGCCTCCTTGAAAATGTGTTCTTCTCTCTTAGCAATTGTTACTAGCCTCCTTGCAGTTTGTGCTGTTAAAGATAATGTGCGCATTGACAATATATTTTGCAGGCAGGGAGTGACAAGGTCCCGACATTGGTATTCTTGCATGGCTTTATGGGAAGTGGAAGAGAGTGGCTACCATTCATGGAAGCTCTTGCACCAGCTTTTCGATGCATAACTTTTGATCTTCCAGGTCATGGATTGACTACAGTGGAAGAAGAAACTGCCTCAAGAGATGACCATAACCTGGATCATCATGGTTTGGAGAAGACCGATTTTGCAGAGTTGATGTTGAGAACCTCATGCAGGATATCAACTGCACCCTTCTCCATGGAGTCGGTATCAGTTGTGCTCATTAAACTATTGAAGCAACTAGAAGTGGGAAAGTTTGTTCCTGTGGGTTATTCTATGGGAGCAAGAATTGCCCTATATCTGGCTTTACACCATAGTGACCAGGTATCTATCTGTGTTAAACTGTTTTCCCACAGGGTTTGCCCCATTTCTTGTCATTGTGTATATTTCATTTATGAAGCATTTTGCACATTCATGGTCTTGGAGAAATTTTAACTGGAATATGGTTTATGGCAAGTTGACATACATAGTTCTGAAAATTGGCCAAATCGGAGAGCATTTTAGGGGTCCACAAGCTGTTCAAACAACAGACGTCAGATTTGGTTGTTTAGGCAAAAGTGGCCATTTGTAGTAGACCATATCCACCCAGATGGCCACATATTGAAAAGAGAGTTTTTCTTTTTTGCATTGGGGGTTTTTGTTTTGCAAAGATGGCTGCGGTCATTTCAATCGCAGGCAGTCCAGGCTTGGAAGACAGTATTGCGAGAAAATCAAGAGCTGCTTCTGATGAGTCCTTAGCAGAGACATTGCGAGCTGGGGGCCTGGAGTTATTTGTGGACTCTTGGTATGAGCAACCCCTTTGGGCAAGGTAAAAATCTCAATTGTCAGAATTCATATTTGTTTCAGTTCCTCATGGATCTACTACAGAACTTGACTTCATTCTGACTGCTTTATTTAGTCTGCTTCTGGTATCTACTCCTCATGAAATATTCACTGTACAATATTATTATTCCAGTATATATTTATGGATTCTTGTTCTGCAATGTGGCTCTTGTCTTCAACAACAGTCTGAGAAAACACCCAAACTTTGAGGCAATAAAAATGGAGCGGAAACAGCACACCAATTGTGAGGCATTGGCAGATCTGCTTGCCTCACTCAGTGTTGGGCACCAACCGTAAGCTTCTCCTTCTCAGACATGGTAGATTTTATATACATTTTGAATGAAAGTCAACAGTTCTCATTGAAGGAGCTTGGAAAAAACAAGTTCCCAGTCTTGAATTTATCATGATCAGATCCTACAGGTTGATGGATGATCAGCATAGAATTATTTTTTCCCACTTGATGTAAGAATTTAAATGATTTCTTACAGTAAGGAATATACTTGTGCCTCTTTGCAGATCCTTATGGGACAAGCTCAGCAATATTACAATTCCAGCACTCTTAATCGCAGGTGACCAGGACACAAAATTTCTCAAACTAGCTCACAAGATGTGTGGAAGGTCTCATCAAAGAGCTGGGAAAGTAACCCAGAGGTCAAGGAAAGCAGTACGATCGGTAGGGCGAGAAGAGCGGTGGGTTTCTTCTCAAGGTTTTCAGATCCCATTGGAGTTTACCAGTGCACTCCCCCAAGCCACTAATGAGTTCCCCAATTTGGTTGTTATACCCAAAGATGTCAGTTTGGAGGATTTTTTTGCTGAGGAGATGAAGAAAATACGACTTGCAGATGACAAGGAAACAATTTCAGATGTGAACAACAACAACAACAAGAAAGCACCAGATCTGGAGGTAGAGGAGGGAACAGATGGAACAGATGGTTTCTTCAGAGTTGTGAAAATTGAAAATTCTGGGCATGCGGTTCACCTAGAGAACCCATTGTCCCTTCTAGGCATCTTAAGGACATTTTTACAGACCTCAAAAGGCAGCATATCTGGAGGTACTAAGTAGTCAATACTTTTTAAGCATTTGTTCATTGCAGGGGTAGTTGGTGACTGAAATGATTTGTGGTAGCATATCTGGAGGTACTACGTAAGCAATAATGTTTAAGCATTTCTTCACTGCAAGAGTAATCAGCGACTGAGATTGTTTGAGATTGTTTGTTTGAGAATATAAGGGACCATACCACTATATAATGAAAAAGGATGTAATGTGACATTTAAAATCATTTAACAAGAGAAATATTTGTTATAAAGGTGAAGACATTGTCATTTTTAATGTACAAATAAATGAGAAATGTGAATTAATCATTAATCATTTTTTTCAGAAAAAACATCCAAAATCATTTAAAGGAAAATGTAAAGTTAAACTAGATTTTTAAATTTTATTTTTATGATCATTCTTTTTTTTCAAATTTATGATCATTTCAAAAAAACATTATGATCATTTTTAATGCAAAAAGTTATATTTAGCTTCACTTTGAAAAGGAAGTTTTCTAAGTGCATGCAAGAAAAAGATAAGAACAATTGTAAGGTGGAGGTTTATTAATTTAAATTTTCACTAGTTGGGATGCCCATGGGTTGTCATGAATGTTACAATTAAAAAAGGGAGAAAAGCATCATCATGTGCATGCATGATGATTTTAAATGTTTGATCAAGTTTATACTCAAACTTTTTTTTATTGTTGTTTCATTTCCTCTCATCATCATATTGACTTGTTTCAGTTTTTGATCAAATTTTATTGTAATTGTCAAATTGAATTGCTATTTCAAATTTCGTGATCATGTTGAATTTAAAAAAAAATTATCATTGAATAATTGTTTCAATTCCTCATAACCATATTGAATTATTGTTTCAATTCTTACATTAAAGAAAATAAAATTTCAAAGAATTCATAACATAGATACCAGAGCATTGGTTGGTCTCAATACCAAGCATATAAGATTGCCACATACCAAGCCCAAAGTCAGCCTTAGACCCTAATGCCAAGACCAGGCTGGTTATAAAAGATGGAAATTTCCTATACTTGCGGAATTCACCTTTTCAGTATATATACATGGGAGTTGAACTCTGGGCAAACCATATGGGATAAAGCTGAGGTGGTATTGGGAACCTTTTGGGAACATGATGAGAACACATTGGGAACATGAGAAAAATTACCCAAAATCCCTCTGCCTCCCCCTCAAAAAGAAAGAAAACTGGACCATTCATGAATGCATGCTGCGTCACCACTTTTTGCCTGGGATTGATCCTTGTATCAAATCACATTTTTGGTTTAGGGTTTACACTTGAGAGGTACTCTGACCAAAAGGTGACAAATTGCCTTGGAGGAAAAAAACTCTCTTTTCAAAAGAGCAAATCACCTTCCTCCCAGACACTTTAAAGAATTGTGCAGGTCAATGTTGCACTATTAAAAAAATTCAAAGAGCAAAGAAAGCATTCTAAGTACATGAATGTTGAAAATAATAACACAATAGACAATAATACTCAGAAAAGAAACACTCTTTTCCAAAAGAAGTGAATCAACTGGCAAATCACATTGTCAAGGAGGAAAAGAGAATCCATATCCAGTACTGGGAAAGTAATAACACCATGGGCAAGTAAAGGAGAAAAAGAGGACTGATACCGAGAAGAAAACAAAATGGGCAAATAGTATGTGGAGGAGAAAGGACCAATTCCAGCATTGGGTCATGCTATGTGAGCTTTGCATGCTATTGGTTTTAGTATGCACTTTAAAGTCATGTCCTAAAGTGATATGAGGATATCGTAAAAGTCATGTTTGTTCAAGAGATTATATCAATTGAAAAAGGAGGTTCTACCAGCAAAAGATTTGTTAAGAAAATCACCCTTTAAGGCAAAAAACAAGGCATGCACAAGTCCAACAGTCACAATTTAGCAAAGCTGGAGAGATAAATGAGCACACATCTACCTTTGAACAAATCAGGCAGAACACTGCTTTCTACACACTTCAGCCGGTATGAGCTTTCATCACCACCTTCAACCAAATTACCAGAGTTTTTTTCATCCACTCCCTGAACAGACATAAAAAATATATATTCCTTGCCAGGATTGTAAAAGTCTCCTCTTCAGGCAAATCATCTGTCACAGTGCTAAGAAAACCCATCACACAGCTGTACAGTGAACAATATTCAACTTGTGAATACAACTCCATATGATTAAGCTTGTTAAATGGTGAAGCACCAACCCTTGACTTTCCCTCCCATGTTAGTAAAGCGGTTTTCCCATAACATTCCTTCTACAATAGTGAGAACTCTGAATGGCACAGCAGTCCAACCATACAAAAGAGGCTTTGGATCAATTCAGATAAATTCCACCTTCCTGGTCCTGATCTAATAGCACAATACTAAGTAATTAACCCCATTTGCCTTCAAACAACCATATAGTGCCAGTCACATTTTTCACTACAATTTGACACTCAAAAACTGGAATACTCTAGCTCACACTCAGTCCAAGGGTTGAACCTGTCAAAAAATGAAACTGTAGCATTTACATCATGGAAAGTTCATTGACTTGTGTGTGCTACCATTATGGACAACAAAACAAAACTCATGACAATTCTTAACATTGAATGTTAGCTTTTGCCCATCCAAGCAAAAAAGCCAAGTAATTTTCTCAGTGCAAGCACTCCCTTTGAAAAGAAAAAAAAAACCAGGAATAAACCAGCTTTCAACAGGCCAACCCTCCAAGGGTTGAACTGTGTCCTATCCTTTCTTTCTAAGCCCATTGAGCATTCATTTTTACTAAATAAAATCCACAAAATGAAATTTTCTACAACACCATATGCGACTCATCTATTATTCTCTTGCCTCAATCAAATTCTAATAATAACTAAATCCCCAGCTTAGCAGAAAACATAGCATGATAGTTGCTTATGGCAGTATAGAACCATTCACAGAAGAACCAGAATTTTGTTGGATGGAATTTGCTACCAGTTTCCCTCTTGCCCATTAGCTGCTGTGGGTCTGGTCTCGGGCCTGCACAATACTCAAATTCAACATCTCAGAATTCATTATATGCACATACAGAAAACAATCAATGACCATATTCAATCTCTTATGTTACAAAAATGCTGTTATCAATTGGGACTGTATGACCATTCAAAAGAACCCAAAAGAACTTTTTCACAATTAATCAATCACACAGGCCAGCTCTCCTTTTGCCAACATATCAGAGGTGTGTACTTGCTACTACACAGTTCTTAACATTGGAGCAGACCTTTCTGTACACCCTTTACACTTTGTAACCACTCCTGCTTAACAAAGTTCACCTGATGCTTCTAATGCTACTACAACTGCTCATGACCCTATCTGCTCACCTACTGTTCATGTGCAGTATAAAGGACCCACTTACTTACATGGGACTACAACAATTTCTGACCTTCCTCTAAAGATGTATTTACTATAGCAGAAATACTTTTAGAAAATATTTAAAATAAGAAACAACCTCCAATACATTTAACTTGATCAACTCATAAAGTTGTCTTTGCAAGATTTTTCCTCTGGCCCCTCGGCAGCACTATAGGCATCTTTTGACTGTGAGCATGAACACTTCTTTGATTCAAATATCAAGCAACATTTATCCTGGTTTAAGGATTCAGAACTAACCATGAAAGAGCCTGCTGCTGGTACACCTGTAATGTCCTTCATCCCCATCCACCCCATATCAAACAACTTCACGTTCAGCACTTGAGCATGTGTTTGTGGCGACAGGTGAGTAAACCTACTGAGAGATCTGGCATACACAAATCCAGGGACAATAACAACTGTAAAACACTAGCTCAATCTGCAAATTTCCTCCCAGCAGAACATTCTTTACAAAGAACATGCCATCACAGAACTGTAAATCCTTTCTAGCTTTTGATCGTGCAAGAGGCAAGACAGAGCATGAAGTGCACAAACAGCCTCCCACAAAAGAAATCAAAGATAATCTCTTACCCTTGAAAGCACCGAACAGCAAAGTGGCAACTGTTATAGCACACAAACCATAGCAACAGAAGAAGAAGTGTATCTTAATGCAACTCTGTCAAGAATCTTGCTCCTTTCCATCATCTTAAGTCTACCTGAGTAACCTTCAACACAAACACCTTACGAACTTCTAACAGACAAGAAGATGCTGTGACCAAATTGATAATGAAAGACTCGTGATGTGCACCATTTGACTGCAGGAAATTGCAGCAAAACAACCTAACAGTGTACAAATTTCAAAACTTCGACAGCTCCTACTGTGGTTGCATTTTCTTTTGCTACCTACCTTAAAAGTTTGGAAAACAGTATATTGTCAATACAAAGCTCTAAGGTGAAGAAGAGAAGATAGTGGAGAATTGGATCAAGGAAAGAGGATACTGAAGAGGTATCGCTCCCACCAATCCAACATGTAGAGGCCCGTTGTCACATTATACACAAAGATCGTTCGATTGACCCACGCCATAATTCTACTGCTGAACCCTTGGCGCTGTTGCCTTCCAATCTCACCTTCATTTTCCTGCAAGCATGGTTCCTTGAGTCACTTCTTTGTAATCAATGCTCTAGCAAGAGCAATATTCAAAAGCTCCATTTTCATCAGCCAGTAGGCTTTGCTAGTTCCAAAAGTTTCTTATACTCAATAATCTGCTACAAGCCATCAGTACTACAGCTCAAAAACCTGATCAGGAAGCACCACTCCTTGGCTATGTTATATGCCACATTGAGTGTGTGCCAGCAAAAACTTGTCAAACAATGAAGAAGTGATCAAATCTAACATATTGCAGCTCAAATTTAAATGAAAACTAAAAGTCTATGTGGTGAATATAGACTCCATAATATTACCAGCTGCTAGCTACTATGTTGAAGATAAGCATAGAATAAAAGCAACTCGATCAGCCTTCATGAAGTTTGCAGTGCCTCTGGTTACAGATTGTAACATTGTTGCATACACAGGAGTTCTCCTTCACTCCATTTTATCTCTCTCTATCCCTCACTTTCCCTGACTTTATCTGCTTGGGTGATTTTTCTGCAAGACATAAGCTCTCCAAAGCTTCACATCCATGATCTTTAAAGAATCTATAGGGAGGCACAGATCATGGAGATGAATGCAGGAATTCATACACAATCCTCAAGTCCAGCACTTGCGCTGAAATACTACAGTTATGTAATTTTATTTTTTCTGAAAATTTTGGAGCTTCTCAACCCCAAATTTCATCACAGAAATCATCATGGTGTATGTGCAGGTAGATAATTTTTTTCTCCTGGTACTTACAGAATGTACTACACCATTGTTCGACAGGTATTCACCAGAGGAAATAAAAAAATTTAGACTCTTGACTTGCTCCTCAATTCCTTTGGTTACCACATGATACCAGAATTGCATGCATGTGAGTTGACACAAAATCTCTTGCGAAGTTTAGACCAACACACAACTCTGCATAAGGAAATGCTCTAAGCTCTTCACCAAACCCTAAGCACATTTCTCAGGATCCATGGATTGCCAGCTAGGGTTAAACATTCAGGGAGGGGGGGGGGGGGGGGGGGGGGGAAAGAAAAACGTGGAGTGGGGCGGCACACCCCCCCCCCCCCCCCCCCCCCCCCCCC
>Ga0116227_10014258_pt1 | contig 12171 bp, 4 predicted proteins | sample S1TSphgellanicum_FD_89693 | JGI IMG/M metagenome (GOLD analysis project Ga0116227, IMG submission 89693) | Host-associated microbial communities from peat moss isolated from Minnesota, USA - S1T2_Fb - Sphagnum magellanicum MG | ecosystem: Host-associated > Plants > Peat moss > Unclassified... | reverse complement strand
TTCTTTTTTTTTTTTTTTTATTTTTATAAAAGTTTTTTTTTCTTTTAAATTAAATTTTTTTTTCATGTTGTGTGTTTTCCCTTTTCCTTTTTTTTCTATTTTTTCCCCCCCCCCCCCGAAAAGTCTAGAATTAATTAGTCGACGCGATGACCAGCTGCATTCCGGTTATCCAGGCCGGAAATTGCTGTTCTCGAGCTTCAATCTTGTTGCAGGAAATTTGCTAAGTCTCTTAACGACATCGATCTGTCCACGACGCCGCCGCTTATACCCTCCACTCCGCGCGTGAGTGATGATGAATATTCCATGGCCAAAAACCGACCCACCCACGTAGCAAGCTAGCGTAATCATCGCCGCCGATCGATCGATCAGTCGCCTCTCGTGTGCTGCATACCACGAACATCAGCAACTTGTCTAATACAACACGTTGACGTCAGATTCGATACATATTCCTCTTTTGATGTCTGAAATTTCAAAATAATTCTGCTTTGACTTTGCCTAGTAATGAAAACAAAATTCTTGGTTCTCTCCTTCCTTCTTTACCTCAAAGCCTCGTCTTTTTCATTAACTTGCCTTGAAAGTGTCCAAAATTCCTACACTTCCTGTGCATGGAAAAACTGGAAGACAAAAAGTGAGATGAGAAAATGCCTTGACACTCCAAAAATAATTCTTTCCACAACTTGGGGTGCTGAAACTGACAGCAGCACACGGTACAGTGTCAGCGGTTGGGGTGGGCAGTTTTATAAGAGCATGTCCAGCGGTGCTCCTTATGTGATCCTGCACAGGAAAGGATGAAGAAAAATCAAAATATACCGGTTTGGCTCAGGAAAATGGTTTTGGCTTAGGATACTTGCAAACTTTTGCTGTGGGTGGTAAAAGTCGCAGCGCCGATGTGCACCTGCACAAAATAGTGTATGATCTGACTGCTGCTCAGTGTTTCTAATTGGCCTATCATAATGATTGGTCCAGATGGTTTGCTATTAGTAGTCTCCCACCTAGTTGCTGTCCCAGTTTCAGTTTATGGGTGGGTTGCAAAAAAGTAAATAGGGTAGAAAGGCTCGTGAGCGAACACTTATGAGCTAAATCTTCTGGAGTTTAGTAACCGTGCATTTTTTGCAATAGGTCTTCAAAGAGTTTAGATGTCCCTTCAACCATAGCATTACTGGGCCTTTATAGCGCTTAATTCTGAATTCAAATGAGAAAGTTGTGAGCCCCCAAAGTGAGGAGGATCTTGTTCTTTGAAAAAAGTTGGATAGAGCACATTAAACTCTTATTTTCATGCATTTTACTACCTATGAACAAACATTTGAAACCTTATTCAAGGACACTTGTCCTCCTATAAACATGAGATTAATAATTTAATTAAATAGAGACTCTTTTTTATTATTGTTCAATTTTTTTAAAAATTTGTAATAAGCCCAAATATTTGCAATAATAGTCGTGGGGGTGTTTAGGGTTTTGAATTGGGGATCTTCTAAACAATAACCTAATACCCTAAGATCGATGACCCTAATGACACCACTTTGGGTAATTTATGATTCTCTCCCTAGATTTGATAGAAGAATGTTGCGACGATAAACCTAATACGTTCATATCAACAACCTTAGGGTAATTTGCAATTCTCTCCCTAGATTTGAGAGAAGAACATTGTGGTGTTCCTGTTGTAGTTTTCTCCATAGTCTCGACCTCTCTTTGCCTCTCTTTCTCTCATATTTTTCCTTCAGGTTTGTTTCGATTTTTCCTTCTTTGTCATTTTTTCTCTCTTTGTTTCTAGTCCTTCTTTAATGTTTGTGTCTCCTATAAGAAGCCAACTCTCTTTCTTTGAGTCTATGTGTGTCTAGGTCAAGGAGTGTCGCAACACTCTTTTTCTAAGTTTGTGTGTGTTCAGGTCTAGGAAGTCCAAGATGTTCCATCTCTAAGTCTCTTGGTGTGTCCCTCTTAGATGCCATTGCTTACATTTTCTATGCCTTTCCAGGAAGACAACATCAACACCATCAATTACACTTTGTGTGCCTTTCCAAGAAGACAACATCAACACCATCACTTACACTTTGTGTGCCTTTCCAGGAAGACAACAGTTACCATCACCTACATTTTGTGCACCTCTCGAAGAAAATAACATCAATGCCACCATCACCAACGTTCCATCGTTGATTCTTTGTGTGTGTCTATGCATTGTCTCTTGCCAACACCTGTCTATGAATGCCTAGGATGCCATCACTAGAACCTACCAATGTTCCTTTGTCAAGGGTGGATACATGGTAGGGTGGACCAATTTTGGAGTAACACATTCCATTTTTCTACTACCTAGATGTGAATCTTATGACCACATTTTTTTGTACATATTAGAATTGTTCAATGGGACTCATTTTGAAGTTATAGACTTCAATATGTACATAATGAAATTGATTAACATGAAAAATACATAAAATTGTAGGAGCTATGGACTTTTGAAGTTGAAAATTAGGGTATGTAACACTAGCAGCAATGAAGTGAATGGACTTTGGTTTGGTTCAATGATGGACCTTAAAACTTTTTAGGGACTTGGTTTTAGTTCGTATATGTAATAATGAAATCAAGATTGAAAGGTTTTGATTCATATCTAATAAAGTTTATGACCTATGGACTTTTATTTAGTGAAAAGCAAACACATTTTTTGCAAAAGTCCATTACATCTTGAAAAAAATAAAAATAATTTTGAAACTTAGCAAAAATGTCTTAATTAATGAATTCTAAAAGGTAAAAAAATTCAATGGGAAAAAATTGCTTAAAATCAATGCATTGTTGCTACCTAACTACAAAAACCATTTCGGGGCTAAAAAAATACAAAGCAAATGGACCCAAAATGGACTTTCAAATTTGTGAATCCTTGTCACTTTTTGTTCCACCCTACCATGCACTTACCTTCAACACTCTTTCATTGACGGTTTTCATCCCCAACGTTCCTTCGTTGCAAGCTAATAATCTTTCAAACAAATTCCTTGGCCAAAGTTCCTTTCCAACAAACTAAGTGTTTATGTGCATTATGTACCCAAGACGCCACTGCTAGAACCTTTTCATTGAAGCCATCACTATTGAGACGAATATCCTAAGGCCATTACTATTGACATAGATGAAAGGCCATTTCACTATGCCGACATCGCCATCTACCATTTTCTTTTTGTCTTTCATTTACCATTTACGTTTACCATTTGGGTGAAAACATGGTTGAAGGAGCCAAGGGTGCCAAGATCAAAGTCATTTTCCAAGGATTATACATGACACATGTCATTTTTGTGTTGATTTATAATTTATAATTTTGTATTTCAGGTACCCCTTTAACACTGTATTTTAGATTTAAACACATTTTGATTAAAATTTGATTATATATCATATATATTATGCATTCATGCCCTCTATCACATAAACATGAACAATTTTTGTTAAATGCACATTTTCAAAATTAATAGCTTTCATGATCAAAAGCACTTTTGAACCAAATGTGCTCAAATCGGTTATAAAAACAATTTTCATCGATTCAAGTCCTTTTGCCTTTCGAATCATCAATGTTAAAATCCATTCTAATTTTCAGAATGAATAGTGCACATTTGTTAAAAAAAAAGACATTTTAAAAAAAAGGGATTGTCCACTCTCGAGGTTTGAGTGTTTTGTACATGCAGAAACATTTTTTATTTGTGTCAAACTTTGAAAATGTAAAATTTGCAATTAATGGAAAATATTCCAAAAATAATTATGACAATGCAAATTATTATGTTTCACTTATGATCTTTCAAAGATATTAAAATGTAATTTCAAGGAATTGGTACGAGAACAATCATACTAACATGTACTAAAAATAGTCATAACCACTATTTAATTTTTTGAACTTTGGAGTTTTTTAAAAAATAACATTAATAAATAGAATGTTTTATGAAATCTTATTTTGAATACATTATGTACATATCATAAAGATTTGGAATTAATCTAACGAATGAAAAATATGTATAAAGACTTTTAACCTCTTGTAACCATTGTTTAAAAGTTGCATAAAAACAGCTTTAAAGCAGTTTTGACACTAAAAGCACAATTTGAAAATATTTTTAATGACATATTTTTGGATTTTTTAATATACACCTTAACATAATAGTATTAAAAAAAAAATTAAAAATTTTAATGTTTTTTTGAACGATGTATTAAAAAAATTCTAAGAATATCACAATGCCAATTCCTATATTTCATGACTAAAACAGTTTGCAACTATGTCCTAATTCTAGTCATGTAGTCATATGTGGGTAGTCATATATCCACAGTCATCATCATGACTATAATGTGACTACATGACCACCCAACCACATGATTACACATGTGTTTTAAGTATGATGTAACCTTTTTAGTTGGGTTTTAATTACATTTCATTAATCCTATCACCTTAATTTTTTCCCTTTTCTCTTAATAGTAAAAGAATTATAATTAGTGTGCATTTTAATACTCATTTTATATTATTATTAATATTAATTTACTCCATAATGTTGTAGACAAATTCAACAAAATTCATGTAAACACCTAATTAAGTTTTCTTTAAAATTCATTGATTGGTTTATTATTTATTTTAAAATATTTTAGGCTAGGAAAAAATAAACATAATAGTACTTTGTGCATTTGACTGGCAAGTGGCAAATGATGGCTTGGGCACGTAATGATCCACCAGAAAATATCCATTAGGGTTGGAGGTCACATTAACCTTAATTTGTTGCTTTTAGGTTATATATGCATTCCTTTAGAGTGTTAGTTGCTTAACTTTCTTTTCAAGAATGTTTTTTCTAAAATTGAAAAACTCATTACGTTCTAAATACTCTAATGTGTAACACAATGAAGCAAGAGGCTATAGGGTGGATCACCAATCGACACCTTGGTATCATAGGTGCCTATAGGCGTTGTTAATATCCATGGTTGGGGTTGCCATCCCACCATGGTAGCCGTTTTGGAGGCAAAGTTCACCAAAGCCTATGTGCATCCAATTGCTGAAGCCTAGTGAACATTGATGTCTATCCCAAGGTGAATGTTGAACCTCATCCTACTAGGAGGCCAAGGTGTTCAATCTTTGCATGCATGCTTAGTAGTTTTGCACAGACCATTGGACACTTTTGGAGGTAGTGTCAAATTATCACACCTGGAGGTAAATCGATTGTTACATTTATGAGTAATATTGAACATGCATTGCAATTTTGTTTTTAGCCAATGAAAATGGTGAAGTACAATGTTTCAATTGAACTATGACTTGCAACAGGTTTTTCCATATTTATAAGGCTTGTGTTGTGTGCTAACTTCTTCTCACATTGGATGCAAGCCAAAATAATACACACCAACTAATAGTGCCATAATAGCCCTGTTGTGCAAGCTTATTGTTGGGTTTAGGGCCATCACATCTTACTTAATAGCCATGACCACATGGTGTTTCATCCTTATTGAAAAACTCTTGGAGGATTTGAGCTATCATGGACATGTGTGTGAAGGGTGTTGGTGTACAACTTGTCTGATCTTGAGGTGGGTATGACTTGCTCTTGGTGTAATTGTCGCTTGGACTTGAAATGTTCCTTGGGCATGGATTTTGCCATGCGGAAAAGGTGGAGTTGTAGATGTCTTAAGGTTGAACTCACATTGCACCCTATTTATTGCAATTGTGTCAAACACCCAATGTTATAAGCTAACTAATAATATTCACTATGAAGTCCTAGTTCGATTCCAAGTTACCATCTTTTGAAGCTCGAATTATTGATAGCTTAATTTTTTTTATTGTGGGTTATGTGTGCATATGAACATTGTGGAACTAAACACAACACATATTTTTATGTATATCATTATGTAATTTAAAGCCAAGTTGTGGCAATTTTGGAAATGGCTTGAAGAGGTCTAAGCAATATGATTGAAGTCATTATTTCTACAACTTGGTAGATATATTACACACCTTTGAAATGTACATACGATATTATAACCATAGCAAATGTCCCCCTTTTACATGTACACTTGCCTAAACAATGTTGGATCCACTGGAAAGTTTGTAAACATGCATATTGTACACAAGTTGGCACCCCTTGCTTTATAATACAAATACTTCTAACTACTTGGAATCCACTTCCATGTAGTTTTGGCACATTTGCTAGTAGAAAACATGAAGATAAACCATGAAGGTTCAACTAATTGGTCAAAAAGATGAGGTCAAATGTTCTATTTTCTCCCAAACCTTTCATTTGTTGTTGCATGTTATTTCATTATTTATGGGAAGAATAGCAATGTAGCTTGCAACATTTGTGCACTTTCTACATGTGTTGAGATGTTGGCACATGTGCATAGAAGTTCAACATTAGGTGGATTGATGTAGCTTGGAAATAATGTATAACCTTCTAATGTGAATGATGTTGGATGGATGCTTACAAAAGCAATATAGCAGTGCAAATCTTCGAAAATGTTGGTATACTCCTAGGCCAGCCACGTTGTCTAGGGCAAGTATCCGTGTGATATGTTGTCACTATTTGTGATAGTACACCATCCATGTATCTCCAAGTATAATACCTTATTGCATATGGTATGAATAATGAAATATATTTGAAATATGGTTTTTGATTTTTTTTCTCCTTTGGTCTATGGTCACTTTAAGTCTCAATGATAGTAGGATTATAGGAGACCAACTCTGAGATGTAAAAGGTGGAAGCCTCTACAAAAAAATGCACCTAAAACGTTTGATTTAATGATTGTGTTCCAAACAATGCATTTGGTTTGTGTCAATATGATTCTTGTTGGGTTTTATATTGTCAATATGCATTTTTACTCAATCATTTAAGGTCAAAAGGTTGTTTCTTTTGGATACTTCTAAACATGAAAAAAAAAGATCCATTAGATTACCTAAAGATGACATTGTTGGCAAATGGTGCTTGGTATAATAATGTATCATTTTTCTATTTACACCTTGAAGAATTGTCATTATAGTAAGGGATTTGATAATGAAGTAGCAATGTAACATCTACTCAATATCAACATCCCAAATCAACAATGACCAATGGGCTTAATAGGGCAACAAGTTCACAAATCTTTCTAATGGATAATTAAGTTGGCCTTGTAATTCAATCCTCTAGATAACAAGGTTTAAATGCAAATTGGTGGGGTTGCATACTTTTTAAGCTTAGATTCAACCTACATTTGTGCACAAATGATTTTGAACAAATGTTTTGATTCTTTGGAAAAAATGTGGTTACATTTAACCATTTTCTACAAAGGTTTTTTTGGTCTTGCCTCCTTGCCCTTCATCAATTGTGTGGCTTTTTCTTATTGCATTTTAGACATGTTAACATCACATGCAAGACTACCATTACAATATCTACTATACTATGCAAATTGCAGGTCTCTTTGCAACCTGACCTTGGTTCAAATGGTTGTTCAAAATTACTAATATAATCCTCTACACCTTTAGCTATAAGGTTTGCATGAAAAACTATCCTTCACTTTCTACTTGAAACAAGTGTTGTTATGGTTGTGAAGTGGCAACCAAGAGATACATGGCCCAAGTTTTGTGTGTAGTCCTAGGTTACAACTTCAAATTTTAGTTCCAAGCACTCATAGCCTAGGTAAGTTTACAACTTGAGGTCAAGGTTTTCATTCTAGCTACTACTATTTATGGCTATTTAGGATTGAATTCTATGGAAAAGGATCTCTCCATGGTTGTATCACCTCTATTAGGTTCGCATGAAACCCAAAGTTGTTTACATTTAAATTATTCTATCATCATTTGGTTTGACAATCTTTATCTGGTATTACAATAGACTTATATGTATTTATCATTATGCAAGTTGTTGCTCAAGAATGCATAGTTGTTGTAGACTTGACCAAGGTCTTTTGATGGCTTCCTTGCATTATACAAGTAGTCCCCCATGATTGGGTTATTAGTTGAAGGGTTTGGATCGCATGTACACATGCATACACATTTATCACCTTGCCGGATATTGATTAATTTGACTTGGTTAGACATCTAAGGGGGAGAAAGATTGTTAAGTGTGATGAGGTACTAACCCAAAGTCATGTGTAGGGCCTTATTTGTTACCTAAACAACTTTGAAATGCATGACTTTCTTGCAAAAGTCCAAGGCACATATGACTTCAACCTTATACACAACTTTGTACTCAAATATGTCAACTTGTGGACTATGATTGGATTTAAAGATTTTGCCAACCCATTTTCATGAGTCTCAACAGGTTAAATTTGCATAAGATACATGGCCCTCTAAACCAACAAACATGACTATGAGCTAAGGATGAGAAATTGTGGCATTATGCCATTAAAAAGAAGGTGGTTAAACTACCATACCATTGTAACATCTACCATGGAAGGACTAATTGGACAAGGAAGGTGGTGCAACACCATCTTTTAACTTTTGGGCATGATCCAACTTTACATTGCCTTAAGTTTACACCCGTATGTTTCCATCTAACCTTTAAGATTTGATGAATTCTTGTCTATCATAATTTTTCTACTATGTTTTATACATGTACGCCATGTTGACAACTTGTTAAATGCATCAGGTTCATGATGCTTACTCAACTTCCCCACAAATAAACAAGTTTAAATGGAAGATCTTACTCTATGCACTATGTGATTATTAATGTAGGATGTTCCATCTGACAATTTAGATGAGAAATGGTGTGATGGCTCCCAATTTGTTGCAACATGCCAACCTGTGGATGCACTAAGTCCTAATTTCAACAATCATAATAGGATTAGTGATGAAGTGGACTTGGGTTTTAAATGATGGGGGCTCTAACTAACGCGTTTGGGGCATCTAGGGCAATTATGGACACCACCTTACAACAAGAGGCAGATTTCAATAAGGATGATGTATTCAATTTCCCTAATGAGATGGAACTTAGTGCTAATGAGATAACTTGCCCAAATGGTGATGTACCAACCCACACAATAAATGATCCACACTTATTAAGGTTGGTGGCAGAATTGAGGTTTTTTTATATGTTAGTAATGAGCTTAATAGGTTGACTTTTACATTGATGCTACTAAATGCTTATGCAACACATCAATGCATAAATGGGTTTATGGATGAATAATTTTTTCTATTGTAGAATTCATTGTCGCCAAAACCTAACAACTTACCTAAATCACATTATGAAGCTAAAAGCTTGATCCAACATTTGGGGCTTGGATACAACACAATCCATGCATATGAAAATGGGTGTGTATTATACTAAAACCTTCATAGTGCAGCAGAATAATGCCATGTTTGTGGTGAATTTTGATATGTTTTAGGACATCCCATTGTGCCTAGGAAGGTGTTGAAGCATTTTCCAATAATTCCTAGGCTAAAACAAATGTTCATGACTCCTAACTTATCAACATTGATGTGGTGGCATCATGACAACAAGAGCACAAATGGACTTGTATGCCATGTAATTGATTTGAAAACTTGGGCTCACATTGATTCTTCATGGCCAAACTTTATAACAGAACCTCGCAATGTGATGTTTGGGCTTGTTTAGATGGAACAAACCCATATGGGAATCAATCCACCAACTGGTCTACATGGCCAGTTTTCCTTCTAAATTATAACTTGCTTCCGTGGCTAACCACGAAAATGCCAATATAGATGTGTACATGGTTCCTTTGATCGAGGAGTTGTAGGAGTTGTGGAAGAAGGTACGTGCTTTGGATTTGGCAGAACTAGATGGAGGTTCTCGAAGTTTTTCATTCCGGGCTATCCTTATTTGGTCCATACATGATTTGCCAACATATGGCTTATTTTCTGGCCAAGTGACCAAGGGTTACAAAGGGTGTCCAGCATGTGGGCCTAACACATGTGCTTGTCATTCCAAATTTCTTGGAAAAACTATTTATATTGGGCATCATAGGTGGTTGCAAGTTGATCATTGATTTTAAACAAATGCATGTGATTTTAATGGAAGATTTGAAAGGAGTGCCCCACCAATCATGAATGGTCATGACCTCCTCGAACATGCTAATGCTTATGAAAGTTGGAAATTAAACAACACAAATGAGGATGATAATCCATGTGTAAAGACTAGAGTGAAACAAAAAAGCCTTCTATTTGATTTGCCATATTGCACTAGATAAAAATCGAAAATCTATGACTCACTTTATGACTGGTTTTACAATCATAAAGGACACATATGATTGACAACTACAAAGTTATATTGGATGAATCAAAAAGACCACTTAGTCGTAAAGGACATGACATGGCACATGTCATCTAATAGTCATAATGAACATTGATGGAGTCATTCATGCCACCTAGGATCCACGTGTCATGAGTCATTACTACTGACATAGATGACACATGGCAAGAAACTACCTAGAGGTGGATGTCCATATGGCAATCCTTTTGAACCAGCTAACTACATGTGTCATGTCATAAATGACTCATATATGATTCACATATGACTAGCATATTGTACACATGGCTAATAAGGATTCGTTCACATGGTAATAGATGAATGGACCATTTGAGGTGTGAATATTTGATCATGAGTTGGCAAGGTTTTGTATGTGTGAAGGGGAAGCCAAAGTTGCAATCATATATTAGTGATATTGTAATATTTTTATAATAATAATTTATTACTAATATTACACATGGTGATAGTGGATTGTGACACATGGTAGTTTATGATTTGAACACTTGGCCTTCAATGGACTGAAACACATGGCATCATTGTATTTGTTCATGTGTTCAAGGGAAAGCTAAAGTTGTAGTCATTGATTAATGGGTTTAAAAGTGCCAAATCTTTAAACCATATATTGAAAAATCATTGTTTAGTCATTTTAGTACTTGTGATAATAAAACAATAATTATTGATTTCTTTTTAATTCAAATCTAAAATGACTTCAATTGTCAACCATATGTATGTAAAAAATCATATTCAAGTCATACATTGAACATTTGGGAAACTACAATTTAATGAGACCTAATAATGAACTACAATGGGGGTCTATTTTAGTCACACCTAAAGTTGCATTTGGTATAATACCATTTTAAATCAACCTACATATGTTCAACCATAAGAAACCAAATGAATCTTTTTGTGATGCAAAAAGTAATTGATTTAGTAATTGATACAACCCAAACATAGGGTCAACCACACTACTAAATATTAAAAAGTGCATGAACATAATATGAATAACCAAGTGAAATACCAAACACAAAGCACAAGTTTATCAAGTTTGATTAATTTATGATTAATCAAAAATACAATAGAAACTACTTAATCATTATAAAACCTTCACTAGTAGAAATCAGCCAAAATGTAACCACTCCATTTACCACTACATGCGACTTGTAGTCGTTTGCAACTAGATTTGTGAATACTTGCAACTACATGACCAACTTTCAACTATTTTGGTCATTTTTTTAACTATGATGCAACTATTAAAAATTTCATCCTATTGGTTGCATCAATTTTACATTTATTTTCATCCATTAATAGGTTGATATGTCCCATTAGTTGCAATACTCACCAAATTAGTTGCATCCTAAAAATATTCTACAATGACATAGGGGTGTATTTTAATGTATATATATATATATATATATATATATATATACACGTATGTATATTGTTCATATAATGAATCTCAAAATTGATATTTGAACTTTGAATTTTTTATTCAAATCTGAAAATGATTATTTCAATTGTTTAAAATAGTACTTGAATTTGAAAATTTTGATCTGAATATGATATTTTCAATTTAAATTTAAAAGAACTTATTTGATCTAAAAATTGATTTTGGAATTTTAAATCAATATTTTCGAATCCAAAAATTAGTATTTCAATTCACAAAATTATTAATTGATTAAAAAATAATAATTCTGATTTTGAATATTTTTATATGAATATGAAAATTTATATTTCAGCGCTGAAAATTTTGCATTTAAATTTTAAATAATCATTTGATTCAAACCTGAAATTTAAATTCCAAATTTTTATTTTTTATTTTCAAAATTAAAACTTCAAGTCTGAAAATTGTTATTTAAACTCAAAAAACTTATTTGATCTAAAAATTGATATTTGAATTCTAAATTATCATTTCAGTTTTAAAAACTTTATTGAGTCTAAAAATCAACAACTTGATTTTAAATGTTTTTATTTGAACTTGAAATTTGATATTTGAATTTTGAAGTTTTTA
>Ga0116227_10014257_pt1 | contig 12172 bp, 2 predicted proteins | sample S1TSphgellanicum_FD_89693 | JGI IMG/M metagenome (GOLD analysis project Ga0116227, IMG submission 89693) | Host-associated microbial communities from peat moss isolated from Minnesota, USA - S1T2_Fb - Sphagnum magellanicum MG | ecosystem: Host-associated > Plants > Peat moss > Unclassified... | reverse complement strand
ATTTTTTAAAATTATTTTTTTTTTGAATATTTTTTATTTTTAATTTTATTTTATTTTTATATTTTAAAATTTTTTTTTTTTTTTTTTTTTTTTTTTTTTTTTTTTTTTTTTTTTTTTCACATTTCTGATTTATTCGCTACCATCATTCACCTTCATGTTCTTCCTCATGTTAATAGTCCTAGTTTCTTTCGATTTCATGTTCATCGTCAACACAACTCTACCGCTAGCTTTGGCACTTTGTTGTTCGATGCAACTTCAACATTTTGAAACTATGGCATTCCATCATAACAATAGTTGTTCCACCATTGCTTCATGTCAAAACCATTGTTCAATTGTCTAACACAATAATTCCTTACCATCACCTTTGTCTCTTCCAATGTTTGATTTAACATAGCTCCAAAGGTCCCAACAATGTGTAGTTGTTCCACCATTACTCAACTTGAAAATGTCACTTGAAGTAACAACTCCCCACCATCACCTTCATTTGTTTCAACATTGTTGTGAAGGTCCCAATAGTGTGCACAATATTACAACACTACACTAGTAGAAAGAAGCCCAAAGAAAATATTTTTTATAGTTTGTTTTCATAATCACAACCATCACAACTTCTAATGAATCAAGTTTTTTCTCAACAAATGAAGCATAAATTTGCAAGAATGGAAAGTTTGGAAAAAACAACCACAAACACTAATAGCACACTTTATTTCCACCCTTCACCCAACATAACATCATCACACCAACATTCCAATAATGTTTTGACACATCGTCATTAACATTACTCACATTCTTTTGATTTCATGCCATTTTCAACTTTTTTGTTTCTTTGAAAAGGTTGAGGTTTTTACATGTTTGTGGTTTTTCAATATGAGTTTTTATGACCAATGTTATGGAGTAACTACATGTGTTATGCCCAACACTAGTTTACTTGATAACACAAATCACCAAAATATTTATCAACCACTATTAAAATAATCAAAATTCAAGTGTGCTAAATATTAGTATGGAGTTTGTGGTAGTTCAAACTCACATTAGACAACCATTCCTCCAATTCTTGAAACGCAACTTGTTATTCTAATTTTCATCTTCCTTGATTATAAAAATGTGCAATTTTGATAACATGCACTTAAGCAATCATAATCATTATTTAAGTTTGTGTATCTGATTTTTTTTTTTTAAAACTACAAATGGAGTTTTTTTTATACATTATTATTTTCAATATATCAATATACATATCTTGAAATTTTGAAATCATATTAATGAATAAGAAATACTCAAAAACACTTTGAAAATAGTTGTAATGACTATTTTTAAACAAGAAAATTTGCTTGAAGGACTTATGAAGAGACTTCAAAAAATTTGAAAATATATATTTTTAACACAAAACTTAATGTAATAGTATAATTTGAAATTTGAAATTTTCGTTTTAAAAATTTTCCAATATTTTTCCAAATAAGCAATAAATAAACAATCACCTAAATGGGCACTTTTGGATCATTATAATGTGTTTGGACCAAAATTTGCAACTAAAACAAGTGTTCAAGCACTTGTGCATGTTATGATTAATGAATCATGGTATTCTTTGAATACAAATGAATTTTTCATTATTTAGGTTTATTAGTAAAGAAATGTTTGTATTTCAATGTATCATATAGTTGATTGGGAAAAATATGAGTTTAAAGCTCAAAATATAACCAAAATAAACCTTTAATTGGAATGACTATTTAATATAAATAAATTGTTATCTACTATTTAATTTTTTATTATCTTTACCTATCATGACTAGGTAAGTGAATCAAGTTACCTAGTTAAAAAACAAGGATGGCACCTTAGGAAGCTATTAAAGTCATCCTTAAAATATCCTTACTTTGGGCATCACTTTGGTCTTCACTATACTCATTCATCTTCCCTTTTGAACTATGCACAAAATTTATTAAAGTGATAATTACTCTTCAATGTCATGTGTTTCAATGTTGGCACTTAAAACCATTATTATCAACACACATTAACTAAACAACATAAAACTTCATAAATATAATGCATTCCATCCAAACTGCCCCCCTATCTAGGGTTAAGGTACCTTAAAGCTAGATAACAACATGAAAAGCCCTACAAACCATTTTTTTAAAGTAAACACATTGGTTTTAAGGTGAGAAGATTAGTACGTCAAGTGTGAATGGGATCCCCATCATTAACAACCTAACTATAATTCCTCAAATCCTCAACCAACTCTGTCCCACTAAATAAAAACTTAAAGCATTTCCTACCATCTAATTATCAAAATAAGATCCTAAGTTTTTTTGGTGCACCAAGGACAAAACCATTTGCCAACCAATACATCATGCAATGGTTGTGTCAAACACCCAAAATGCCAAACTTGTGAACACATGTTAATGGGATTTTTATGGTTTTCCATCAAAGTTCTTTGTATTTTCTACTTCCAAAAGAAGTTATAATCTACAACAACAGGTATTTGCAACAAAGAAAATTTAATTCTATGTATGAATCAAATTTCTAAAACAAAATACATACACAAATTGCACAAAACATGATTCAAGTTTGAATGTAAAAGCTATCTATTCAAGTTTGAAAGAAAAATAAAACAAAACAAAAGTTTTGAAATCCCAAGTTCTTTTTTCCTTCTTATTTTCCTATTTATATACATGTCAATTTCAAAATAAACGGTTTGATTAAACCATTTAAATAATAACTAACCAATATATACAATAACAGTTGAAATTTCCTTAAGACTAACTACCTATTAACAATTACTTGTTATGTCGATTCATGTTATGTCAACTACCTATTAATTAACTACTTATTGACCTATCACCTATTAGATTTTATCACTTATTAAGTTTTGACACTTGTTACAAACAAAATTTGGGTAACACCACTAATCACAAATTATCATGGTGGAAGGCCCTATGACTTGTTCACGCAACATATAACAAAATCTAACAAAAATAATTGCCAAAGAAAGGTCAATATGACCATCCACATGGTGACACAATGCATAGTTACACACATGGTCTTCCCATGTTTAACCATCTTGGCCATCCAACAATAACATTTTGAAAGGTAAAACCTTTTGCACATGTAAACTAACACATCTTACATTCACATCCAAAATAATTGGTTTTGTTTATTATAAGTACACAAAATCTTTAGGCTTGAACCTACAAAATTAAGGCCAATAACCACCTCGACAAATTGTGACATATTGAAGAGTATCTCAATGTTGAGCAATTGTTAAATTATCTATAGCCATAGGCATCACATATATGAGTAAAGTTGCTTTCTACTCACATGCAGGAAGCCACATTATGCAATCATCCAAACTCGTTATTGCCATAACATCATGTCAAATGGAGGCTAGTAGCTCAAGGTCACAATTGAACGGTAAAAAACATGATGAAATGATGCAAGGGAAGTTTTCTAACTAAAATTATATCCCATGGCCAACCATGGTAATTATAGGAACCAATTTTTAATATGATTTTTTTAAAGGCCATGCTTATGTAATCCTCATTTCATTATTTGTTCCATTTATTTAGTTAACATATACACCTCAAGATCCAATCTTGTGAAGTAGTCCGATGATTTATTAATGGCCTTTCACACAACTTTTGGAATTCCCCACAAAATTTGGTATTTTGGTTGATGAAAACTTTAGCTGGAACAACAAACTTATTAAACATTATATCCAAAAATGCATATGCAACTCTTTCATTACTATGATCTGACAATGGTACCAACTCCAACGATTTGAAAATATGTTTAAACTATTAGTTTTGTCAACGTGTTAAACTTAATGGGTTTGTAATTCAAACTCCAAGGACAACTTAACCCCATGATTGGTAAATGTTATAGGTGCATTAAATAATGCCCAAACTTAGTCGCACACTATACATCAAGAAACAAATTATAGTTATATCCCTTGCCACTAATATTATGTTTGGAACAAATTATATGTTTGTCGAATCCCAAAATGACCTAAAACTTCATGAGCATGTTATACAAAACCCTTACATTCTTATGCGCAAACTACTACCCAAACTTGTCCATTTGTCCACACTCATTCCAAATAATTACCTTCCCATTTTGACCATTTGGTTTTATGCACAACATAGTTTCACTCCTTAGGTGTGAATATGACAAGTTCACCTACTTCAAATATGCAATAACCAATGAATCATCATGTATATCATGGGCACCATTTCCTTCCAATTTAATGTCCTTCTTTTGGATTCCCACTCATTCTTATTTAAGGTATGTCCCCTAAACATCCCAACAAGGTACATAAGTTTGTAAAAACATGCATGACATCTAAATACTGCCTCCAAATCCATATCACCATGTTATTGAACCATTGTGGTATATTCTTTTTTGGAATTTGAATTTTGAATCAACCTATCAACATCCCAATTAACCTTACCAACTTAATGAACAATATCAAAATCATACTCCTACAAAATATAATTACCCATCCGGCCATTTTTCTTGTGAATTGATTTGATTCCATGAAAAACTTGAAAGGTTGGTGATCCATAACCAAGGTGAATGGACTACCATAAATATAACATTTGAATGATGAAACCAAACAATTGTAAAGTATTCCCCTTTATATATGAGGTGTATTTAGCTTCAATTTTGTTGCTAGACCAACTAACATATGCCACCACAAATTCTCAATCATCATTGTCAAGTTGGATAAACACAACTCATAACCCTAAAATATTTTAATCAATATGTAACTAAAAGGGTCATCTTTGTATGGGTTGCCGCAAAATAAAGGCTAATGAAAACCAAAACTTCAACTCCTGAAAAGCCTATTCCTACACCTCACCTTAAATATACTATTGGTCAAGTTGCATCAATTAGATCAAAGGCTTGGCAATGCTACTAAACCCTTTGATGAATATTTGGTAATAATTACACAAGCCCAAAAACATTTGTAATCAACTTACATCTATTAGTTAGGGAACTTATGAGATGGCCAAATTTTGGCCTTTTGAACCCTTAATCTCCATGGATAAATCATATAACCCAAGTACTCCACCTAAGTAAAAAAACCAACATTTGCATGGGTGAAAGTTATGGTTATGAATATTTCAAACCCCTCTTGTAAATGATGCATGCGGTTCCCAAATGTTAAGCTAAAAACAATGATGTCATCAATGTCATGATGTCATTAACATTTGGCCAGACCAAAAACCTAATAACATTTAATATGTTATTCTTTAAAATTCTACAAGGGCGTTTTTCCAAACCAAATGGTAAAAATCCACCGTTAATACAAATCATCCTTCCCATAAGGACCAATTCCCCAAAATGTTGTTTTGATTTTGTCACCCTCCTTCAATGGTAACTAATGGTAATTATATCATAAGTTCAAAGTACTAAAAACCTTAGACTATCCAAAGGCATCAAAAGTGTCTTTCAATAAGGGCATGGCATATTTGTTTGAATGGGTTTATTATTCACCAAATAGTAATCCCCACCATGCAACATTCAATTCAATTGCAAAAAATATATTTATTGATTGGCACCATCGTGGCCAAAGCATATTCATCACGAAACAATTATACCAAACTAACATCCAATGACTTTATTATATGAGTTTAAACCAATGCCCTTTTCACCTCACTAAGCCTATAAGGTTGCGTAAAAATTGGATTATCATCCTCCAATACCTCTTATCCTTTCAATTGGCCTAGTTAGGTCCTTTAAACTAAAAGCAAAACAACCAGCATAATTATGTAGTAATCATCTTATTTCCTACACCTCATAACCTCTTATAATTACTAGGCCAATATTTTGGTTCCCAAGTCTTTCCAATCATGTGCATATTGGGTTGGGGTAACAAACTATCCCTAGTCATCGAAGTAAAATAAACCAATAATGTTGCACAAAAACAAGGTGTAAAATTGCAAGAAAATATTCAACCTTCGGTACAAAAAAATCAAAACAACAAAATGAACACAAACATTGAAAACATGCAAATTTTATTTGGTGAACAAATACAACTTTTTGTTCTTTTTGGCAACTTGTAGAAGGAATTGAGATATGTAATTGACTAGTAACTTAGGATCAAACTCATGAAGATTTATCATCAACTGGGATGTATCAAACAACTTATAAACTCTCCAAGAATCAAATGCATTTGTAGCCCATATTTTTTATTGCAGACTCCTCCTTCACCCTCTTGCTTTCACATTGTCAAGCTCTCTTGGATCTAGGTCCTTGAAGCAAAATTAAAAGCTTCATCTTCATCAACCTCCAAGCATACCTTGTCCTTACATCTTCCTTGCATTGACACAAGTCAAAGAAATCTTCTTCAACAAGAAAATTAAACAACTTTATAAAAACATTGTAATCATTTGATAGAGATTAAGGAAAAATTTTCAACAAGAAAATTAAACAACCTTATAAAACATTGCAATCATTAGACACAAAATCATCTTCAATTATATTTTTAAATTCCACTTCAACATTGTTTTCATCATCAAAGTTCAACAACCTACGTACAAAATCCATGAAAGAAGTGAATGTTGTACCAAACAACACAATAGTAGTCGATTAGTTGTTAGAATGAAAAAATGAAAATGAAAATAAAAATTTTATATATATATATATATATTTCATTGAGTTGGATAAGCAAGAGCAAAGAAATAAAATCAATAAAAACATCAAAATAAGAAATTCTAATGAATGACCAAAAAGTTGGTACCATGAAAAATATTCTTAAATTAAATTAACTTGGTGGTTAATTATGATCATAGATTGATCTCATTGTTACCATCCATTTTGATGCCTTCACCATTTATCCAATCCACCATCCATCCATCCATATTTCATCCAAAGTACATTAAATATCAGCTATTAAATTGACATGCATCCTAATTCATTATATTAAAACCTAATTTCTCACAACCATCCAATTAAAGTTTGAAGATTTAGGTTAACATTACAAGGATTGTTGATTGTTGATCGCATCAATCATAGCCGTCCATGTGTCTAGCACAAGGTTTTTTATGATGATAGTTTTCTTTCATCCTATTTTTCATCCTTCACCTTTTCATCCTAGTTCTTTACATGTGGGTTGTCAAATTTGGAAAAATTCGTGCCCCTTCATGTCATTGCTCTATGGTTGTGCAATGTGGCAACATGAGCCTTGTTGATCATGCAGCCCTAAAATTAATCCTTCCCATCCAATGTCACATAAATTGGTGGGCTCCAACTTGCATGAACAACAATTGTTTTACATCACATCAACTCTACACACCATTCTATCGTGATCTTAATACGTGAATCAGTTTTGTTATCATTTTTTGATATTTTGAATTCTTTTACATGTTTGTCACTCCAAATCTACCATCCATATTCAATTGTTATGTCAAAATTGTGACCATAGTAACTAAATCTTCTCTACTTTTTATGTTTTATTTCATATTATTCTCTTCGTTTTCTGTCAGCACCGTTAGGTGCACCACGTGGTAATCCTTATTACGAAGCTAATGGTTAGAATTGTCACTATGTAAGATTTCTTATTGAATTAAACTTTTGTGTAGTTGTAAAAAATTTCCAGTATTATTCTGACTTATAATAAAACATTTATTGTTGCACTGAAAAGCTAAATTTTGAGCCCCTTGTTAAGAGCTATTTACAAAAGTTGGGCCCCTTGTTAGGAGTTATTTACAAAAGCTTAAACATGAAAATATAAAGAGATGGAGATTGGAGAGAGAGAGAGAGAGAGAGAGAGAGAGAGAGAGATGATCGAAAAACAATGTGCAAAAAGAAAAGGGATAACAAGTTATAGGAGACCGGATGGGTGCCTACAACACACACTTAACCTTAAAGAAGAATTGAAAGCTGGAATTCAAAAACAATCTGGTTCAAATGTTCAAACACAAGATTCAAACATGTTAGCCTTTAGACTATCATGGCTGTGCACTCACTCCAAAATGAAACATCATTTGTGCATCTACAAAAGCAAGAAGACATGCGGGATATTGATGTGCAAAACTCATTGCATGAAATAACTATTTTATCCTCTTTTTTCTTCACAATTGACTTATGATGTTTGAGATACAGTTGAGATGGTTAGAGTTAAGATTTCAAGACCCAGAAACCAATCTGGAGAATGTAAATGTTAACAAGACAGTATACCACAACAGCAATTGGTTTATGACCATAACTTGTGGGTGCAATGTCATTGCAAAAAACTGAGCCAGACAAATAACAAAAGCTAACGAGTCTACATCTCCGGCTACAAGTTTTCTCAGACCTCTGTAAAACTCAGCAAAAGTGAATTACACTCACCCTGTTGGTGATGTGATCTGAATGGGTGAACAGATTGAAAATTGGACTCATCTTTTGAGCAAAAAGACAAGTCGGGCACCAAGAGGACGATTAATCCATTCGTGGTGACTGCAAATCCATGCCTCAGATGGTAAGCTGGCAGCAAATTGCTTTACCGTCTCATACTCCTCCCTGTTTAAGAATCCATTCATTGCCTATTCAGAGCATTGCTGTATAGCTAACCACCACAGCCACAATCTTGGAATATATTCAACAAAACAATCAGAGTCCAAAAGGTTCTTCAGTAGCTGATAGTGACATCAAAACTCTTCTTTTCAATTACAAATCTAGTTGTTACATTTACCAAAAACCCATTGGGAGGTTTTAGTGTGTTCCAATTCAGTTCATTCACTTTCATACAGAACATACCTCAATGCATGTCTCTGGGCCAATAAATTCCTTGATGCTTGCTGCACCACCTAAAACTTCAGTTTAAGAACAGTTTAGAAATCTGGTACTTTCTCTTTCTGTCACTTGTGAATGGAAATGAGGATGGTGGAGGAAAAAGACATACAGGCCTCCTGGGTGCCCAGTGTAGGCAACCACACTAATCAGCCCTCCAGCTTGCAGTACATTAGAAGCTGCTTTCAGTGCTCTTAAAGTTGTTTCTGCACCTGTTTTCAACTGCTTGTCTCCACCTGGAAGGTACCCCAAATTAAACGCCACCAGTCTGCACCCCTCACACCCAAAATGCTTCCATCTTACAAGAAGGATAAGGACAGCATAGAAGATGCAAAACGAGGGTGGGATAATTAGGCCCTATACCTATTCTTGCTGGCTTAACCAATTCAACTTATACAGAAGAAAGACTAAATGGCTTGCAAAATGACCAAGTACAAAATGAAGTACATAGAAGATTGTTGATCTTATGTTCAGAACTTCCTGGACTTTGTCGGGGAAAATAGACTTTTCTTATTGCATGCATGCAAGACAAGATTCATGGTTGCATTTGGTCTTTGGGAATCTAAGACATCCTACTGAGCCTAAAACAAAATGGCTTGGATGATCCTCTGGGTTAGTGGTGAGGTATTGAACACAATGGCAGGATGTGTGCACACACCTTATTGTTTAGAGAGAATGGTTTCATTGTTCTGAGATACTTGCAGCTAAACTCTTTCACAAGGAAAATTCTATAAACTCCCCATGAAAGGCAGGAAATGAACCAAATCATAACTAGGACAAGATGGAATTCAGTAGCACCATAACTCTGAAGTTCAGAGAAAACTCCACAACGCTTTGAAGGTAGCTGTTCTGTCAGATCCAGCAAAACCAAAACGAACATGACAAGAAAAAGGGTAGTCATAACCCTATGAGTGTCACTCGCAAAACATCAGACCATCACCTTCATCATGGATAACAGTAATTCTACTTTCATTTGAGCATGCCCTGTATAAGCAAGCCTTTGATCAACAGAGAGGCCACATAGAAGTTAGTTGTTTGGGCCTCCTGCACCATGAACATACGCTTTAATTAAGCACACCATGCGGGACTACTTGGAAATTAGTGCTACCACAGCAAAACAAGCTCTAAAGCTTTGTATCAATGAGGAGGTAAAGATCATCATCAATATGGTGGGCATGGAATAAATATTCCAGTGGGTGCTTATCAGATACCTGACAGGTAGGTTGGAGACCACTTTTTCAAGCTGGCTGTGGCACAATTGTAAGAGGTGCACCTGTTTCCTCTGCAAGACCGTCACACAAGCCAAAGTTAAATGCAACATGATTCCTAAGATTCTCCAATTTCCAACTGTGGTCTGACCCTTTTCATGTCCAAGGTTGTGAGATAAATCAGGCTACATTAACAGATTTGTCCTCTTTCACAAACATAGAGACCTAACTGAATCATGCATACTGAATTGCAGCACACCCGTAGAATTGTTGTCACGACTAAAAAATCCCAAATCTGGCTCATCAACAGGTTCACATGAATCAACAAATGTCATTCAACAACTGATTGGTTACAAGTCTTTTGTAGGGTAATCATTGCAGGCCTCAAGCTATAAAAGGCAGGATGTCTCCTAGGTAGCTGTTAAAAGCTGTGAGATTTTCTTCTTGGTTCACCCTACTACAAGCCCTGACAAGTCATAGATTGAAACCTGAAGTTCATCAAGCTTGTGGTCAAGGAGATATGAGGTGTTGGCCAAGGCATCCTCTTGCACATCAAGGGCATAAACAGAACCAAGCGCTTCAGGAATGCAAACCATATTGGTCAATACAAGGGTATCATGGCCATTGCCACATGTAGCATCCACCACTGTGTCGCCAGGCTTTACAACCCGCCTCCATACACTGCCACATCTTTCCACATGTTAAACCCTAAACCCAAAGCTCTGAACCCTACACCCCAAAACCTTAAACCAGATCCTTGATGTATCTTCTGATGATCAAGTACAAAGCAAGATTATTAGTGGAAGCTGTCTTGGGTTTAGGGTTTAGGGTATTCTTTACTGGTCAGGATTCTGTTATCTAATAATATCAAGGTTTATGTCTGCAGTTTGCAGCGGAATTGAACAGCATTGGAAAGTCTGCCTACCCATGTGCAACAGAAGTTATCTTGGCTCCCTCCAGTGCAAACTCAGTGAGGTCCACGACATGCTCCTTACTTTCATGCCAGGTCTCCGTTGTGCCTGCACTGGGGAAAATCTAGCCACAATGCATTAACTGGAAAGCAGATTTTCACACAGACGCTAACGGCAGCAGGCATCAAAGATCTGACCACAACATCCATTAAAAAAAAAGACCCCACATCCCGGACTAAATCCGTCAAATTGCAAAAAATCACATAAAATTCTCAATAGGGGGAAATGATAATATGCGAAGAATTCTGAAAGCACTTTATACCCATTGCTCAAAGCTCCCATGATAATGTCCAAACGCAGCGATTGAGGAGAACAGTTGAATCTGCCTGCAGGACTCCTCCACCACGTAATAATACTCCTGGCTAGCGTTGCTCTAGGATAAGGGCATGGCGAAGCTCGCCGCATGAACCCGAGTTTCCCAAAGCCTACATTATTACGCTTGCTTCCTGACGACAACTGTGGTACAACCCAGCTGCTGATGAAAGCTCGAGCAGTAGTCATTTTTGGCGCTACAGATCCCCAGAGCTTTTCTGGAGAGTGCAAATGGCCAAAGTCAATAATACAGAGAATCAAACCAATTTCCTCTAAACCCTAAACCTAAGTAGCACCCACCACTCTTGAACCTACTCTGATGTCATAACCGGTTTCTGGACTGCAATTGTCCAACGTGTCACTTTCTCATTGGTCCAGAGGAAATGGGGTTATAACACATAATTTTCTCCCTTGTCTCCTCTAGTTTTTTGTTTTTACCTACCTAGTCCAGCAGGCGTAACCGGTGAGAGGAGCCAGATTATCGAAATCGTCTTGGCACATTTGTGCCTCGACTATATTCAGTAATCGGGCTCCTCTTGCTGGTTATTATTACCTAAGAGCATCTCCAATGGTGCTCCATATGTGACTCCAGACAGTAAATTTCTTGCAAAACAGTCAAAATGTGGAGGTTGAGCCCAGGAAATTGGTTTTTCTGCACCAAATGCGCGCAACTTGCCGTGGCTGGTAAAAGGTGCAACACAGTTGTGCACCTCCAAAAAAGAGTGTAATAAATTGGACCTGACTGTGGCTCAGTACTTCTGATTGGTCAATCATAATGATTGGTCCAGGTGGTTTGCTATTAGTAGTGCCCCGCGTATATGCAGCCAGTGGTGGAGTTGCCAAAAAAAAAAAAAAAGATAAACCAAGACATTTTTTTTTTTTTTCAAGATTTTACAAAGGAGCAGAGGTGGAGACGCT
>Ga0116227_10014256_pt1 | contig 12172 bp, 6 predicted proteins | sample S1TSphgellanicum_FD_89693 | JGI IMG/M metagenome (GOLD analysis project Ga0116227, IMG submission 89693) | Host-associated microbial communities from peat moss isolated from Minnesota, USA - S1T2_Fb - Sphagnum magellanicum MG | ecosystem: Host-associated > Plants > Peat moss > Unclassified... | reverse complement strand
GAGTCCGGCTGGATGGATGACGGGACGGATACAGGGGAGGCCGACCAAACGCACGGATTTAAGGGAAGCTTCATTTGGTCGGCCTCACGAATATGCCCTCATCCTTCCTTTACTATAAGTAATAGCCCATCCCATTAGCTAGTTAAAAATCCTTTAAGTATTCTATTGAAGTCAATTTAGATCCTAGATTAGTGGGTTCATCCTAGCCACCCGCCCACAAGTTCTAAAACAACTCATAAATTAGCTATTTCAACTCCTAAAACAAGGGAGGTATTTCCACATACGCATTTTAAAACTAGTAATAAGTTTGATTTAAATGGATTGCCATAATAAATCATAATGGTAATTGTTCTTTTAATAATGCACACATCCTAAATTCTGACCTTCAAATCCATTGACTAGCCCATGCCCTACTCCAATTCATTGGCATTAAATAGCTCCAAGTTATTGGCAATAATAATTGCACACATAAAATCAATCTAGTTTGGTTTATCCATTTCATGCAACATCTCTTCATCATCTTTCATGGAGGAGGAAGATCTTGAAAATGAAATAGTCCTCCCAAGTGAAATATATTTTGCAAATGAAAAAAAAATGAAAAAAAAAAAGTGAGAAGAACCCACATCTATCTTTTACTTTAAGGAGCACAACCACTTAATGTGGCATAAATAACCCTTTCGATTTAACCTCACAATCAAGCCACTAACCTTTAATTCAATTTGATGCACTATGATTTTTGGACTAAGGTTATGGGATTTAAGTTTATTTTTTTAGTTATGGGTTTGAATGTTAATTCTCAAACTAGGTGTTATGCATTTTTAGGGTAATCTTTTGGATGCATATTGCATGGTTTTGGGGGTTTGGGGCTAAGGTTTGGGCAAATGACATGAGTTTTTAGGTTTCAAAAGCACAACCTAAGGTTTTAAGTTTCAAAGTTAAGGTTTGGGCATGCAATTTGTAGTTTTTGGGTTTTAGGTTTTCGAAGTGCAACTTGAAGTTTGAGGCTTGAGGGTTTGGGTTTGGGAATGCGTGATTTGGGGTTTTTGGGTTGGGTGTACAAACATTGATATTAAAGCACTACAAGAAAACTTAGGTTTTTTAATTGGAAAGATTGGTCAAAATACATCAAATTAAGTATTTTGTTGATTTCACCAATTAGTTATATTAAACAAGTTGATTTCAATATATCCAAGTTGGCAATTGCTCAAATCGACACATGCTTTTTCTACTAATGATTCTTTGAACCAATGGTATTTCTAACTGTTATCTTTTTTACTTGTCATATTGACTAATCAACTTGACCAACTATATTTTTGACTATTTGTCAAAATGGCAATCAAAACAAATGGGAAGTTTGACATAATACATAGGCATGGCCTAGATAGGTTGGTAAATATGTATCTAGGTAGGTAGGTATGTAAACCTAGCCTAGGCTAAAACCGTAGCTAGTCAAAATAGACATATCATTTCAACAACAAGACCTCTAATTGAAATGACCAAAATTTTAATCAATTTGGATGGCTTGAAAAATTACGATTTTTTGTAACAAGGTTAAGGTTTCAACACATGATTATGGTTTTAGGGTTAAGGTTGGGTGCATATTTGGAGTTTTAGGGTTTGAATATGCAACAACTAATTTTAAAGTTAGGGTTTTATTGTGTGATTTTAAGGTTAAGATTTGGGTGCGTGATTTGGGGTTTTGGGGTTTGGGTGCGCAACACATGGTTTTATAGTTTTGAGGGTTGTGCTTAAGGTTTAGGTGTGTGGTTTTTCATTTTTGGGTTTTAGGGTTTTGTCATGTAATTTGAAGTTTTTAAGTTAAAGTGTAAACACACAACTTGGGGTATTGGAGTTTGGGTGCATTACATGTGAATTTAAGGTTTTAGGGATTGACATTAAAGTTTTTATCTCTATTTGATATTTTAAAACTTGGTGATGTGAGACATAGTTTAAGTTTATTAACCCCACATCTTGAAATGAAATGTTAAGATGTTTTTAAAAAATTGAATTGAATTGGGGCATTATTGTTTGGGGATGTCTTGGTTTTGTTTAGAGGATAATGGAAGAATGTTGGGAAAGTTATTTTGATGATAATAAATGGTGAAGGGATGGCAGGGGATAGTGGGTTGATGATAGGGAATGGTAAAGAACGATGAACTAATGCCATGCAATAATAAGGAATGATGTGGTGGTTAGGTATTTAATAATATTCTCATTTTCCAAGTGATGGATGAACATTGGAAAATATCCAAGTTGCCAATGGGATACACTATGGGAATTTGGGTGGAAGCCATGGACATAAACATTATTATTAATATTATTAGTATTTTTTTGTGAATTAAAAACAAATGATAAGTAATGATGAAAGTTCCAAGTTGGATGCCATTGATAATTTTTATTTTTTTTTGCAAAGTGTGATGGATGAATGATAGGGATGATAAAGGGTGTTGAGGGCTCAGGGTGTGTCAAGATGGGGTAAATCCAAACCTTCACTTAAATGGATAAATGTATATTTAGGTTAAAACATAAGGGTTTATTTTTAAAAAGTTTATTTTTGAGGGCTTGTCAAAGGGACAACACAAATGTCCTAGTAATGTTTTAGAGATGTTTTAAAAAAAACATCCCAAAGTTGAAGATTTTTGTTTTGGGTGATTATTTGATTTTGTTTCAAAACTATAATTCCAAGTTTTTAATATTTTAAAAATCAAACAACTTCCAATTTTAGTTTTTTTGTAAAAAATTAAAATATCAAAATAGTTGGTTTTGGTTCTTGAATATTTTAAAAATCATTTAAGAACCTTTAGGTTTGGGTTTTTGAAAATTTTTAGAAACTTGCTACGTCATTTCAAAAAACTATTGGTTTTGAATATGTTTTATGACTTGATTTTTTAATTTTATAAAACTATAACTAAGGGTGAAATTGAATTGATGATTTTTTTTGAGAACCTTTGGTCAAGGGCCAAAATTGGGTCCTTGATTTCTGAAAGACATTGGTCAAGTATTTACATATACCAACCTATTTTTACTTGTTGGTCCCAAATTCCAAAAATCAAAATCAACGTTGTCCAATTATTGATTTTGAAATGAACATTTGGTTTGGTTTTTAAATTTTTTTTCAAAGTTATATTAGCCTTTAATGTGATTTTGAGAAAGGTTTTTTTGGATTTATAATATTTGCAAATATGTTTGAAGACTTCTCAAATACCTTGGGACAAAACTTGGTTTAAAATTAGGTTCAATTCCATCTACATTGTTACAAGACTAAAATTCAAAATAATTTATAATATAGGTTTGTTTAATTATCACAAACATTCAAAACAAAAGATTGCTTAATGAAATTGAACTTGCTTATGTGACAGTTGAAGAAATCATAGTGAAATGATGTTGAACTTGATTTTATTTATACAAATTGTAGGAATCAAGTAAAATTGGGTCAAGTTCTTACAATTTATTGAACATTTTCATCTCTTTGTAGTTGGAATTGCTAAAGATGTCCATGGCAAAATGGAGGTAGCAATTTTCGTAGCTTTTAGATGATCTTTTGAACTTCAAACTTGAGACATTGAAGCTACATCAAAGTGGAAATGACAAGGGAATTACATATATTAAAGGAAGGATGATCACCGACAATGGTCCTCGGTACGGACAGTGGACACTATGGCCCAACCGGCTGCGGGCGCGCGGAGAGAAACAGAGAGCGAGAGAGTGTGTGTGTTCAAAGTAACTTCCCCTGATTCCGAATGGTACGGACAGTGGGAGAGAGAGAGTGTGTGTGTTTGTTCAAAGGACCACAACCGGTGGTTCTTCGTCGGTTCTTTTAGGAAAGTAGCTAAATATAGTAGAATTCTGCTTTTCTGCCTTTCCTGCCAGCAGGGTGGGGGGCCAGCACGGGCGGGAGGGGGGCCAGCACGGGCGAGGGGGGGGCACGAGCGAGGAAGGACTGGGCGAGGGGGAGCTCGACTGGTGCATTATGCACCGGGTTCACACACACCTGTGCCTTAGGCACGGGGCACACACTAGTTGAGAGTTAAAAGAGAGATGGAGGCAAAGATCCGTGAGGTCAGAAAATACTAACCTCTGCTATAGACACCTGGTCCAATTCATTCATCCGTGAGGTCAGAAAACACTAACCCTGAAAACCCTGTTTTAATTCATTCATCCGTGAGAGCTGCAAACCCTAACCCTAAAAAAGATTCCCGGAGAAACATGCATCATCGCCATTTCCCATGAACGTTTTTATCGTTTTCTTAGTTTCTGCACGTTTTTGTGGAGATGCGGATTTTCGCATGCGCTCTCGAGTTCTTCGCATTGGATCCTGCCTCAGAAAGTCGACTGTTTTGGTCGCAAGGAGATCCTGCGCGGGAAGTCTTCAAGCATAGTTCCTCTGGCAACAACTTGACCGTTCAATTTTGAGGTAAAAAATAAGATTGGTTTTTTGTTTTCAGACCTTTTGCCTTTGCTTTTTTCTACATTTAAAACCCTCAACCCTAAGAAGTTCTTCTTCATCAAGCTGAGGATCGATGGTTTCCGAGCTTTTTCTTGGCATTTGTCTTCATTCATGCGCCAACTCCTTCCCTTATATCTTGTTGAGCTTTTGTTTTTGGATAGCAAGAGCGTGTGTCCTTGAGGTCTCCCTAGATCTGATGATTGCGGACGTGCCTAGGTTATTACAAACCCTTTTGAGTCCTCTAATGTAAAATTCTCTCTTGCCAATCCCATATGGATTTCACAAGAATGTGGGAAGATTTTTGCTTGCATGAAAACTTAATTCTCCTGGCACATATCATTGTGTAATTCCTGTCTGAATTCTTCACTTGGTCAAAACATTTGTTGAGCTTTTCAAGGAATCACAGACAGTACAGGGGTAAGTGACTGTTGGTGAAAGGCATTGGGGAATTCTTCCCAGCTGAAATGAGTGATTTTGGTATCAGATGCTTCAACAGTAACTGGAGAGGCATTTTGAGTCTTTTTGGCAGAGGAATTTTGCGTGTGATCAAAGTCCTGTGCAATGCAAGTCTCGAGGGCAGCTAATGGAGAGGTGGCAAGGAGAGTATAAGAGGGGGGCTCAGGATGAAGAAGGCTGCTGGTTCCCACCGGCCCACTCGAATGCGAAGCAAGAACCGAAGTGGTTTCAGTTCCGATCAGACATCAGACACTGCCTTCCGCTCAACTTCAATTTCCTTTTTCCGGATTTTTATTCAGTGCATGTTTTGCATTGGCACTCTTGTTGTTGGCTTCAGATTCACTAGAGAAGCTCATTTCTTAAGAGCTAGTTTCCATCATCCAGAGGATTCTTTCAGTAGAAGGACTGGAGCTAGGATGGGCTCTTTAGTAAGCATTGGGAACAGGAGTGATCTTGACTTGCGAATCCAACAAGAGGTTGCAAATGATTCAGAAGCTTTTAGGCTTGAAAATTCTGACACAATCATCCGTAGTCGTGTTCGAGTAGATGTGGGAAGACATGCTATTTTAATAAGGCCATGGCCCCACCCAGACCCCTTTGAAGTCATTCAGGCTCATCATTTGATTGCAAGAGTTCAAATGGAGCAGTGGCAGCTCTATGGCAGCAAAGAGAGCAAACCTATCATTGCAATTACAACCACATTTGTACGATCTTTCCAGGCTGTTCATCTGACAGGTGTCTATCTTAACCACCATCGTTCATAGGAAGGAAAAGCATTTGTGCACCAGCTAGGTATTTATTTCTAATGCAGACTGAACATGAGGGTTTTCTCGAAGGTGCATCTTGCAATGCTGGTATCTGATGTCTGTGTGAGCTGTTTTGACATAGAGTGACAATCTGCAAACTATGTGAAATCTCTATGTGAACTATTTTGGCATTGGGTAACGTTTGTGACACAATAATTGCATCATAATTCACAACAGCATATTACTACAAAGCTACTGAATGCCTGGAATTTCCTTCTACTGAAGTTTCCAGTATGGCCTGGGAATATGGTTGGGCAGGCCTTTTGCATACTTTGTCACTTGTACCAGTCCATGTGACATGGATTGTGATAGAGGCTGGGGGTGTGACCAATGAGACTGCATACTTTCTATCAAAAGCACGTGTGCAAAGGTTATTGCATTTGGGATTTGGTGATGCAATGCCAGCAGGACTAAAAGAACGAGGACAACTTGAAGCACATATGCGAGTTGAAGGCTTGAGGTATAGTTTAGGAGGCTGTCAGCACAAAAGTTATTTTCTGCAGACACAGGTTTAGCAGATCCTTGTACACCTGGTGACACAAATCGCCTGGTAATTGCTAGTCACCTTATTATGCAAGGTCACGACGGCAGCAGTTGGTCTTATTGTAGTCATTATTTGTGGTGGCTTTATCTTTTCATCTGGGTTTAAGAGATTCATCTTTTTTTCCATTCTGTCAAAATTATGTGAATGTCTCTGCTGTTCCATGTTCAACTTTAGTCTGCTGTCATGCGGTTTTTTAATTGTGGCTCACTGATGTGTGTAAAATCTCAGTGCGTAAGATAGTTTTGGTGTGTGTGTGTGCAAGGAGATCTCAACCTATTATGTATGTCTTACATATTATCTGTTAACGTTCTTGGTTTTCTGCTTGATCCAGATATGTGCGTGAGGAGAAAATGGAGGGCATTGTTGTCTTTGCCGATGAAAGCAATTTGCACAGTCTGGAATTTTTCACTGAGGCTCAAAAAGTAGATTGGGTGGGAGCTGTTTCAATCGGGTTGCTTGGATTTGCTGGGTTTGAAGAGCCTGCACAGTCGAGGATTGCGGATGTCCACCAGGAAGAAATGGGAGCTGGAAGAAGAGATAATCTATTTGCTAGGCCCACATTTGAACCACAAGTTCAGGGACCATCCTGTGATTCTAAAGGCAATCTTGTTGGCTGGCACATATTTGATCCCTTACCGTTAGAGGAAGATGTATATACAGGTATAATGTTGGCTCAAAACAGAAGGTTGGAGTGGCCCAATTTTGTGCTGAATGCAAGGGCAGTTTGGAAAACAGAGGGCAACCAACCTGAGTGGATTAAAAGCTGGGATGAGTGGGCTAGCCCTAAAGATGGGAGTGCTCCTGATATCAAAGCTATTTTAAGAGATGATAAGCAGGTCAAGGTTCTTGGGGATTGCGGGCGCAAAGTGCTCCTTTGGTGGCTTCGTGCAGAGGCTCGTGCTGACAGCAGGCACCCTGCCAAGTTAGTTTCTGTTCACTGTTCCTGTTTTACATTTCTTCTTTTGCCTCTTAAGACTCAGAAGATCTAGGTCCTGCTGATGTAGTTAGTTTTTACTTTTGTTGTAGGGATGCTATGATCCTTGATGGTTTTATTTTTCTTTGATACATTTGCTTGTCCTTCAGATTCTAGATGCAATGCGAAGGTCTTAGAAAGTTGGCAATCAACAGAATTTGCATTTGACTAGGTCTGTTGGTCTGTTGGAATGCTCACAAGGTCACATGAAGCACTCTCAAAAGATTTTGCTTCTTTCTCACAGTCAATTACTTCTACCTGAGGTGTACCTGGCACTAACTTCTTGTTGGTTTTAGAGACAGTGATGGGTTAACTATACCATATCTTTACAAGGAATGCTTCTTAATCTTTTGGTCTATCCAAAATATTAATAGGTTTCCCAAATATTGAAGGATTAGCCTTCCAACAAGGATAGGCCAGGTTTTCAATCATTCTTTGCTTGGATATTGTAGAGACAAATTAGGCTGACTTTGTAGAGGATCAAGAAGTTGCCTTTCCACTCTGCATGCTTTCAGGTAAAGTGTAGATCTGCATTGTCAGGGGAGTTCTAGAATTCTGTCCTTTTTGCATAGTTATATTTTCTTTTCTGGCCTCATATAATTTCAGTATGTTTCATGATTTTGGTGATGGAAATATTAGCTGTGTTCTCTTTTCAGAAACTTCCTGATCAGTACACGCTTCTCTAATTTCCAAATAAAGTCTCTCAACAGGCTCAGAAGATTTAAGACTAAAAGCATCTCAAAACTCTAGATTTGATGTTGTTCATTTCTCCAACTTCATGTATGTAGTCAAAGATTTCATTGACACTAACATATAGATTAGATCATTCCATGTACTTCTGAAGGGGTCTCTTGTCATTTCTTGCATTGAGCAATGACCCAAGATTCATAAGGCTTATACATGAACATTCTTGACAAAGTTCTCTCAGCCATAGTATGATGTAATTGCATGCTTTGTGTGCCTCAGTCATGGACATCAATGGTGATTTTATGAACTGTTTCACCACCATACATGTTGCTGTTGAAGTTACTGAACAAAACACTTGGTCTCTGGTTTTAGGGTTGCTTCTTGGGTTTTTGTTTTTTGTTTTCTTCTCTTTTCCTGTTTTTTGTATGTTGTGAGGTGTGAAATCTCGATGTCTTTATCATCAGGCGATCCCTCGGTTCCACTCAGCCTCACGTAAATTATAAGTATGGAGAAGTTGATACTTGTAAAGATATCTACTTGGATTCTTATACCTTTAGGACTACTTAAAAGTTTTTTTTGAGTCAACTTCATGTGTCATATGTCATTGGGGCCTTTGAAAATTGTCATTTTGTGATTTAAGCAATGGAAGTCTCTGACCCACTTTGGCAAGTCTTGCTAACTTATTGCTTATATTGGCAGTTGGGTATTGGATGAAATCCTGGAAATTATTGTACCTGCAAAGAGCACACCATGGCCTGATCGTCCTGTACGAGTCCCCCCACCACCACCTTCTCCTGCTGCTGCTACTGTGGGGACTGGTTCTAAACGAGGTGCAGGAAGCAGGGTCTCTGGTGGAAAAGGTAGACGTTCAAAACGGAGGCAAAGTCGACCAAATATCAGCTAACAGTTTGTACTAGTATTAAGCAGTCTTCTAGACATTATTAATCCTGGAGGTATTTTTGCTTTGGAGAATCATCAAAGGGGATGTTTAGTGGGAAGTGTTGCTATACATTCCCTTAGAAATCTGTGATGACTTGCTTGAGTTGCTTGTCCTCAACAGTACACCTCAAGGTTGTCCTATCCCTGAAGTGCTCTCAATTTTGCCACTGCTATCAGGACAAACTCAAAAGTAGCCCAGGTCTGATGTAGGTTCTTTTTGTCAATTTTTGCTCCCCAAACAAGAGAGCAACTGACTGTCTGATCTATGATCTCTGGCAATCAATAATATATTGATTCTCTGTCATCAGGATCATTAATTTCATTATCCATCGTCACAGGAAACTGAAGATCTTTTAGCAGACTCTTGGAGGGTTCAATTACTCTCCCTTCCTCCAGATGACCATCCAATCAATCAATATATGCTGGGATTGTCCAGCATACATCTGTTTCTCAAGGAAGGTTTTTGTTCTCAAGGAAACACAAAATATATTCTTTTTTCTGAAACATCTTTGGTAGGTACCTCTTGCACCTTCAAATCTAGAAGAATATGTTACAAAGCATTTTGTACTCAATTTTGTTGAATGTTTATGCAGATAATTTCTTTTACTTTGATATGTGTGATCTCTAATGTATATGGGATATTGTGTGTAAGTTGATATGTACTTGTCATTTCTGTTTGAGCATTACAGTCAGAATATTTAATTGTTGAGAAAGAAATGGGGGGTTGGCTTGGCAGCAGTGATTGATCCCTCAAATAGTTTTAGATTTTTTGGAAACTTGTCTTCACTCAAATCCTTTGCAACAAAAAACAACATGAGTAATGAGCTAGAGACAGGATGACAGGACACAGCAACCTGTCATGGTAGTATGAGGAGGACATTGCAAATTTCAAAGGTTGATGAAATTGCATACAGAAATGTTATTTATTATGGTTTGTGTAACCCTGGGTAAAATCAGAGAAGCATGTGTTAAAAGCTCCAAATGCTTGTGAAAAGCTCCTTGCATGGGCCACATGCAAAAGACTCGCGGAACATTTAAGTACCACTTCACAAAGGCAACTCTCAAAAACAATGCAAGGCATCAAAATCTTGAACAATCAAAGACCTGGAACATTTAAGTAACCAATTCACAAAGGCAACTCTTACAAACAATGCATCAAAATCTTGAACAATCAAAGACTTAAAATTTAAGTACCACTTCACAAAGGCAACTCTTAAAAGCAATAAAAGGCATCAGAATCTTGAACAATCTTATTATTGGCAACAAATTTTTTCTTCACACCTAGACACAAGCTTATATGAGGCTGTTACTCTATATCCCATGGATTGTGCCCCTCACATTAACCGGGCCGAAAATGGGGACAAACAGTTTTGGAAATAAAAATTTCATGCAGCCAATGAGAAGGCTCAGCATGCACCTCATGAGGAGTCAAGTTTTTTTCTTTTGGGGGGGAGGTGGATTGTTTTTCCCCTTGTTCTCAATGTGTTCCCCATGGGATTACCCAAGTTCCCAAGTTGTTCCCCAAGACTTCCAAATAGCACCTTGGATTTATCCCATACAGTTTGCCCAAAGTTCAACTCTCATGTGTATAAACTGAAAGAGTAGAATGTTTGCTCCTGTTTTATGGAGGCCGAGTTCAAATAAGCGATTTCATTTGGGGAGTGCCCAATGTTTCCAAAACAATTGGTGATGAGCAAATCAATGTGTCCCCTTCCAAAAAAGAAATGAAAGTGTGAGAACTTTCATTTCCCAAAAAAGAACAGGTTAATTAGTCCATTACTTCACTTACACCAAGCCTTGCATACAAATCCTTCCTACAATAGGGTAAACACCCATCATCAAACACCCACGAGTGAGCAAAACACTTAGACAATTCAGAACTTGGCTTGTTAGTAAACATTGCACAAATTGGTAACCGTTTACAACTTGTGGTTGGTGCTTTTAAACCTTCCATTCAAGATGGGGTTTTTTGTGTTCATCAAGGTTTCAAAACCATCATAAGCCAAAACATTTCACCTGTTCATTTGCCTCTTTGTGTTTGACAATGGGTAATCACTCCTCACAAATCAATATTTTTTAATGTTGAGCATTTGAACCACCTATTTTTCACATGATGGGAGAGTGAACACCCCCTCCATGAGAGCTCAAGTGTTTGCTGTTTGCCTGTCTACCCTAACAAAAATTTAAAAAACCCAAAAATTGTAGTTTAGAACGCAATCAGGCCTTTGATTAGGGTGTAAACTTCTAAAACTTTACAAGTCAATTTTGGTTTTCAATATTGAACATATCTCTTGAAAAAAATTAAGAGGTTGGCCTTTGGTTTTGTGAATCGTTGCACTAATTCTGATTATGTATAAAATTGTAATAGGCTTGGCAAATGACATTCCCATCGGACTTTGGTACACGTTTATTTGTAGATGTAGATTGGGCCTTTATTTAAGCAAGTAAATGCTCTAATTCTGACTAGTTTCGCATGCAATATTATTCTTAACAATGCTTTGATATCTAATGACATTTTCACATTTTGTGCTAATACTAGGAGCCTTTTCAGGTTCAGCAGTAAAATAATTTTTTTAAAATGTCAAAATTCTTGAAATGATCTATTTGAAATCTCAAAATTTAAAGAAATTACAAAGGAGGGAAAAATTTTAAATTGGTGGAAACCTAGGAGGAGCTTCTTGCTTCAGGCCAGTCCACCATTGTGAAGAAGGTACCCAATAATTGACAACATTTCAATATCCCATTGGTGGAACATTATGTTTCCCCATTTTTGCAAAAAAAGAAAAAAAGCAGCACAAACTATTATAAAAGGTCTTTTTCTTTGAGGGAGTTCAAGGCAACTTTCTTAATTATGGTTTGTGAATTGGAGCTCAAGTATGACGCTAATTACATTGAAACATTTGCATTCAAACAATTGGCCTGTTATGTGCACTGACGCACTCCCAACTCATTAAAGGACTCAAATGTGAGCCCAGGTTTAAAGTCTAGAAAATTTACCAAAGAAGTTGTCTATATTTATTGCTGAAATCTCATAAATTATATATTTTTACAGGATTTTGAAAAGTAAAATAATTATTGGGCAATGAAGTGCTGAACTTGAAAAGGTACTACTGGAGTTAACTAGCTACCATTATACAAAGACTTGGGCAACTGAGGCTTGCAAACAAGCTGCACAGGATTTTGATGAGGCATAGTAGCTCCAAACTTTTCAGTCATGTCCAAGGTGGCTGGGTCTTAGATACTACTGGAGTTAACTAGCTACCCTCATACAAAGACTTGGGCAACCGAGGCTTGCAAACAACCTCCAAAGCATTTTGACG
>Ga0116227_10014255_pt1 | contig 12172 bp, 12 predicted proteins | sample S1TSphgellanicum_FD_89693 | JGI IMG/M metagenome (GOLD analysis project Ga0116227, IMG submission 89693) | Host-associated microbial communities from peat moss isolated from Minnesota, USA - S1T2_Fb - Sphagnum magellanicum MG | ecosystem: Host-associated > Plants > Peat moss > Unclassified... | reverse complement strand
TTCGCCGAAGTACTGGACCAGGTTGTAGGTGAATGAGTCGTAGTTGTCGATCATCAGCAGCATGGTCTGTCTCCGGTCAGAAGTCGCTATCGAGGCCGTCTTGCACCTGCTCGGCGGCGCGCAGCACTGCGCGTGCCTTGTTCTCGGTCTCTTGCCATTCGGATTCGGGCACCGAATCCGCGACGACACCCGCTGCCGCCTGCACATACAGATTACCGTTGCTGATCACGCCGGTGCGGATCGTGATGGCCAGATCCATCTCACCGGTGAACGACAGGTAGCCGACCGCGCCGCCGTACAGGCCGCGCTTCACCGGCTCGAGCTCGTCGATCAGTTCCATCGCGCGGACCTTCGGCGCGCCGGACAGCGTGCCGGCCGGGAAGGTGGCGCGCAGCACGTCGAAATTGGTGGTGCCGGGCTTCAGCTTGCCTTCGACCGAACTCACGATGTGCTGCACGTGCGAGTACTTTTCGATCACCATCTTGTCGGTCACGATCACTGAGCCGATCTGCGCGATGCGGCCCACGTCGTTGCGCGCGAGGTCGATCAGCATGACGTGTTCGGCGATTTCCTTCGGATCGTTCAGCAGTTCGGTGGCGAGTTCGGCGTCGCGCTCCGGCGTGTTGCCGCGCGGACGGGTACCGGCGAGCGGACGGATGGTGACGATGCGATCTTCGCCGCGCTTTTCCTGACGCACCAGAATTTCCGGCGACGCGCCGACCACGTGGAAGTCGCCGAAGTTGTAGTAGTACATGTACGGCGACGGGTTCAGCGAACGCAGCGCGCGGTACAGGGAGAGGGGATTGTCGCGATACGGTTTCGTCAGACGTTGGCCGACTTGCACCTGCATCAGCTCGCCGGCGGCGATGTATTCCTTCGCCTTGCGCACGGCGGCCAGATAGTCGTCTTTGGCAAATTCGCGGTAGGTCTCGGTGCGCACGCTGGCGGACGTCACCGGCGGCTGCACGGTCGTGCGCAGGCGCTGGCGCAGATCGCGCAGACGCTGCTTGGCGCGTGTATAAGCCTCGGGCGTGGTCGGATCCGCGTAGACCACCAGATATAGCTTGCCCGCGAGGTTGTCGATCACCGCGACTTCTTCGGTCAGCAGGAGCTGGATGTCGGGCAGGTTCAGATCGTCCGGCGGCGCCGTGTGCGCGAGCTTTTTCTCGATGTAGCGCACCGCGTCATAGCCGAAGTAGCCGGCCAGACCGCCTGCGAAACGCGGCAGTCCCGGCCGTTGCGCTACTTTGAAGCGGCCCTGGAACTGCTGGATGAATTCGAGCGGATCGCCCTCGTGCGTTTCGACGACCGCGCCGTCCCGCACCACTTCCGACACGCCATTGCGCGTGCGCAGCAGGGTGCGAGCCGGCAAGCCGATGAACGAATAGCGGCCGAACCGCTCGCCGCCCACCACCGATTCGAGCAGGAACGAGTTGGCGCCGTTGCGCTCGGGTTGCGCGAGCTTCAGGTACAGCGAGAGCGGCGTTTCGAGGTCGGCGAGCGCTTCGGCGATCAGCGGGATGCGGTTGTAGCCCTCGTTCGCGAGGGACTGGAATTCGAGTTCGGTCATGTTCCGATCCTGTTTCATAGGTCCGGGCGCGGCGTGCGTCGGACAAAGCGGGGCGATGCGCTGTCGGCGTGGCCGGCTGGGCGAAACCTGGTCTTGTCTCGTGGTGCTAAGGACAAGGTTAGGCCAACCGGCGCGAGCTTTCCCGCGAAGCATCCAGGGTGCAGGCGTGCCACGGTACCCAAGGTACACGACGGCCGCATGAACCGATGCGACGAAAGCTGATGGGAAAGGCGCGTGAGCGCAGCGAAGCAAAAAACGGTGCCGAAGACGAGCTTCAGCGTACCTCAGGAGAGGTTAGCGCGACCAGCGACGCCAGGGCCAGGCTCCCCGGTCGATGCTGCTCAGACTCCGTTTTTTGTTCAGAAACATGAGGATGAAGGACTTGTTAAGTCGATGTAGGGTGTACTGCTTGATGCGCTGCGATCGCCTTGGCGGCGTCCAGCAGCGAGGCAACTATACCATCCGATTTTATTGTTTGTATAGCCTGTCCATGGTTGTAGCCGTAGGGGACGGTGAGCGTTGCCATGCCCGCCGCGCGGCCGGCCAGCGCGTCGTTTTCCGAGTCGCCGATCGCCACTGTGGCCTCGGGCGCGACGTGCAACTGGGCGCAGGCGGTCAGCATGGGCAGCGGATCGGGCTTCTTTTTCGCCAGGCTGTCGCCGCCGAGCACGACGCTGAAATAGCCGATCAGCCCGTATTGCTGCAGCAGTTCCACGGCGAAGCGGTGCGGCTTGTTCGTGACGCACGCGAGTTCGAGGCCGGCGTCGCGCATGGCGATCAGCCCCGCCTCGACGTCCGGGTACAGACGCGTGTGGCGGCCATTGATCCGGGCGTACTCTTCCTGATAGATCGCGAGCGCCTCGTCGAAACGGTCCTGCGCGTGGGCCGCCTCGAAGCGCGGCGCGAGCACGCTGCGGATCAGGTGTTCGGAACCCTTGCCGACATAGCCCACCACTTCCTCACGCGACGTTTCCGCTGCGTCGAGCTGGGCCAGCATGCCGTTCAGGCCGGCGGTGAAGTCGTCCGCGGTGTCGATCATCGTGCCGTCGAGGTCGATGATCGCCGCGCGGATACGCGGTCCGGTGAACACCGGCGCGGGAAATTGCGGCGCGGCGCTGGTGGTCATGCCTGTTGCCCGACTTTTGCCAGTTCGGCGCGCATCTCGGCGATCACCGTCTTGTAGTCGTGATGGCCGAAGATCGCCGAGCCGGCCACGAAAGTGTCCGCGCCCGCTGCCGCGATTTCGGCGATGTTGTCGATCTTCACGCCGCCGTCCACTTCCAGATGGATCTCGCGGCCGGTCTTCTCGTTGTACGCGTCGATGCGCTTGCGGGCTTCGCGCAGCTTGACGAGCGCCTCGGGGATGAACGACTGGCCGCCGAAACCCGGATTCACCGACATGATCAGCACCAGATCGACCTTGTCCATCACGTAATCGAGGTAGCTGAGCGAGGTGGCGGGATTGAACACGAGACCGGCCTTGCAGCCGTGGTCGCGGATCAGCGACAGCGTGCGGTCGATGTGGTCCGAGCCTTCAGGGTGAAAGCTGATCACGTTGGCGCCGGCTTTGGCGAAGTCGGGCACGATCCGGTCGACGGGGCGCACCATCAGATGCACGTCGATCGGCACGTCCACGTGCGGGCGCAGCGCTTCGCACACCAGCGGGCCGATGGTCAGGTTCGGCACATAATGGTTGTCCATCACGTCGAAGTGAATCCAGTCGGCGCCGGCGGCGACGACATTGCGAACTTCTTCGCCGAGCCGCGAGAAGTCGGCCGACAGAATGCTGGGAGAGATGCGGAATTGCGTCATGGCAGGGGGCGGGCGGTAGGCGGAAAACGCTATTTTACCGTCTTGTGGGCCTCGAAGCCTTGTCCAGATGGGATTGCCCGGTTGCGGGCATGCCCTGCATGGGCCAGAATGCGGAACCATCGTAGTGGGCTTTGCCGGCGTGCCTGAAAGCATTGGCGCCCGGGCCTCTCGCAGACTTTCACGAGATTGTTTCACCAGACCGGAATCAGGATGAGCCAGTACGAATTCAGCGTAGCGGCGCAGGTACAGTACCTGCCCGACGAGTCGGACCCGGAGCGCCGCCAGTATGCGTTCGCCTATACGCTGACCATCCGCAATAGCGGTCAGGTTCCGGCACAACTGATTGCGCGCCATTGGGTGATCACCGATAGCGACAAACACGAGCAGGAAGTGAAAGGGCTTGGCGTGGTCGGCCATCAGCCGCTGCTCAAACCCGGCGAGCAATTCGAATATACGAGCTGGGCGGTGATCGCGACGCCGGTCGGCACCATGCGCGGGGAGTATTTCTGCGTGGCCGAAGACGGCGAGCGTTTCGAAGCGCCGGTGCCCGAGTTCGTGTTGCGCATGCCGCGCACGCTGCATTGAACCGGCGGCGTCGCACGCGGTCTTTAAACTGCTTTAGCGTTGTTTGTCGCGGTTTGCTTTGTTCTTGCCGGACGACATATAGACAATGATGAACACCAGCAGGAAGAGCGCAACCAGCAATTCCGGCACGAACATGAGCATCGGGTATTCGTCGAACAGATCAGACATGGCGGTTTCCATCAAGAACGAACATTGTATGCGTCTGGCCGGCAAGGCCGCCGGCTGGCTGGGGGCGCTTTCCATCGCGGTGTTGCTGGCTTCGTGCGGCGGTAGCGGTGTTGTGCGGACTTCAGCGCCGCCCACCGGCGCCGCGATCATCCCAGGGCAGATCGCCTCGGCGCGGCTTACGCAGGTAGCGTGGCAACAGGTGCCGGGCTGGCAAGACGACTCGCTGATCGGCGCGACGGCCGCACTACGGCAGAATTGCCTGCGGCTCGCCCGTCAGCCGAACTGGCAGCGCGCTTGCGCGGCGGCCGAGCAGATCGACGATCTGGATCTGACCAGCGCCCGTGCCTTTTTTGAAGCCTATTTCACTCCGTATCAGTTTGCCAATACCGACGGCACGCTCGACGGTCTCGTGACCGGCTATTACGAGCCGTTGCTGCGCGGCTCGCGCACCCGGCATGGGGTTTATCAGACGGCGCTGTATCGCTGGCCGGCGGGTTATCGCACGGGCGGCGAGTTGCCGAGCCGCGCGCAACTCGAGCGCTCAGGCGTGCTCGATGGCAACGAACTCGTGTGGGTCGACGATCCCATCGAAGCTTTTTTCCTGCAGGTACAAGGCTCGGGGCGAGTGGTGATGGAAGACGGCAGCGTGATGCGGCTCGGTTTCGGCGGCACCAATAACCAGCCGTATAAGTCGATTGGGCGCTGGCTGCTGGATCGCGGCGAACTGACGCCCGCCCAGGCGACGATGCAGGGCATCAAGGCGTGGGCTCGCGCCAATCCGACGCGCGTCGACGGCTTGCTGGATACCAATCCGCGCTTCGTGTTCTTCCGCGAGATGCCTTCGGGCGAGAGCGTTCCGGGCGGTGGTGCTGATGGTCCGATCGGTGCGTTAGGCGTGCCGTTGACGCCGGAGCGCTCGATCGCGGTCGACCCGTCGTCGATCCCGTTGGGAACGCCGGTCTTTCTGCAGACGACCCGTCCGCTGACCAATTCGCCGATGAACCGCCTGGTGTTTGCGCAGGACACCGGCTCTGCGATCAAGGGTGGTGTGCGTGCCGACTATTTCTGGGGTTTGGGCGACGACGCGGGCGATCTGGCCGGCAAGATGAAGCAGGCCGGGCGGATGTGGTTGTTGTTGCCGAATTCGTGATGCACCCGCGCCTGCACCCGCACCCGCCCTGCACTTGCAGCCGCGGCAGGTCCAACGCCGCCAGCGAGCGCAAATAATGAGCGGTGCTTGAGCCGGAACCGGCTCAAGCACCGCCGGCACTCTCAGGCGCTCACCTTCCGCTTGTCGACCACTCGCCGCGCCTTCCCCACCGACCGCTCAATACCGTTCACCGCCAACACGTTCACAACAGCACTAATTCCGATCAGGGCCTTGATGTCGTAAGTCAGCGCCTGCTTTGCCGTACTCAGCGCGGCAGTGTCGGGCGCCGTCTCGGGGCAGGGTTCGACGTTGAGGGTCAGCACATCCAACGGACCCTCTTTCGTCAGAACGATCTGGTAGTGCGGTGCAAGCGCATGCTGCTTCAGCAGTAGTTCTTCGATCTGTGTCGGGAAGACGTTCACGCCGCGCACGATCATCATGTCGTCCGAACGGCCGGTGATTTTCTCCATCCGGCGCATCGTGCGCGCAGTGCCGGGCAGCAAGCGTGTGAGATCACGCGTGCGGTAGCGGATGATGGGCAGCGCTTCTTTCGTGAGCGACGTGAACACCAGTTCGCCCAGTTCGCCGTCCGGCAGCACCTCGCCGGTTTCCGGGTCGATGATCTCCGGGTAAAAGTGATCTTCCCAGATGGTCGGACCGTCCTTGGTTTCGGCGCATTCCGAGGCCACGCCCGGGCCCATCACTTCGGACAGGCCATAGATATCCACCGCATCGATGCCCATGCGTTTCTCGATGGCGCTGCGCATGTCGTTGGTCCAGGGCTCGGCCCCGAAGATGCCGATGCGCAGCGAAGACTGAGCCGGATCGATGCCCTGTCTTTCCATTTCATCGGCGATCGACAGCATGTAGCTCGGCGTCACCATGATGATGTCGGGCCGGAAGTCCTGGATGAGCTGGACCTGCTTTTCGGTCTGGCCGCCGCCGAACGGGATCACCGTCAGACCCGCGCGTTCCGCGCCGTAGTGGGCACCCAGTCCGCCCGTGAAGAGGCCATAGCCGTAGCTCACATGCACCTTGTCGCCACGCCGTGCGCCGGCGGCGCGGATCGAACGGGCGACCACGTTGGCCCACGTGTCGATATCCCGCGCCGTGTAGCCGACCACCGTCGGCTTGCCCGTCGTACCCGAAGAGGCATGGATCCGCGACACCTGCTCCTGCGGGACGGCGAACATGCCGAAAGGGTAGTTGTCGCGCAGATCCTTCTTGGTCGTGAAGGGGAAACGCGACAGGTCTGCGAGCGTTTTCACCTCACGTGGATGGACCCCGGCTTCATCGAACTTGCGCCGATAGACCGGCGAATTCTCGTAAGCGTGCGTGAGCGACCATTTCAGCCGCTCGAGCTGGAGGGCGGCGAGTTCGTCGCGGCTCGCCGTTTCTATCGGCTCGAGCGGGAGCGTGGTGTTCATCGAGTGTCTCCTTGCTTCTTCAGAATGGGGTGCAGTGCGCGCGGTTGGGTTGGGATGGGCGCGTGCGAACTGCAGGGTTCAGCTTTCGGTCGGGATCAGGTTGCCTTTGATCTGCGCAGATTTGCCGCGAAACATCGCGACGGTTTCGCCTGCGTGATTCGTGACGCGAATGTCGTAGATGCCGGTGCGCCCGCTTAGCGTCTGCTCCACGGCCTCGGCGGTCAGTACGTCGCCGCCTGGCACCGGACGCAGAAGTTCGATCGAGCAACCTGACGCCACCGTGTTGATGTTGTAGCTGTTGCACGCGAACGCGAAGGTGGAATCGGCAAGCGTAAAGATCAGGCCGCCGTGGCAGATCTGATGACCGTTGAGGAAGTCCGCGCGCACGGCCATGCGCAAGCGCGCGTAACCGGGCCGGACTTCCAGCAGTTCGAGTCCTAGCGCGCGGCTGCAGGCATCGGCCGCGTACATGGCCTCAGCCGTGGCGCGGGCCAGTTCGTCGGGCGACAGTGCTGCGCTGCGATCGGGTTGAGTCGACATGTCAGCGGCCCTCGAAACGCGGTGCACGTTTTTCGATGAAGGCTTGCACGCCTTCAGCGTAGTCGCGGGATGCGCCTAGCTCACGCTGCAGATCGCGCTCGAGGTCGAGCTGCTGATCGAGCGTTTGCGTAGCGCCGGCGCGCATGGCCTGCTTGATCGCGGCGATTGCGCGGGTTGGCTGTTGGGCGAGCTGGGCGGCAAGTTTGGCCGCTGTGGCGGCGAGGTCCGCGTCATCGACCACCTGCCAGACGAGTCCCCAGCTTTCGGCCTTCTCCGCGCCCAGCTTGTCGCCGGTAAGGGCGAGGCCGAGTGCGCGGGCCATACCGACGCGCTGCGGCAGGAACCATGTGCCGCCTGAATCGGGTACGAGGCCGATTTTCACGAACGCCTGAATGAAACTGGCCGAGCGCGCCGCGAGCACCAGGTCGCAGGCGAGTGCCAGGTTGGCGCCCGCGCCTGCCGCCGTGCCGTTTACTGCGGCGATTACCGGCAGGGGCAACGCCTGAAGCCGGCGGATCAGCGGATTGAAATGCTCGTCGATCAACTCGCCGAGGTCCGTCGTTGCGCCGGGCGTGAAGTCCAGGTCGGCGAGATCCTGGCCCGCGCAAAAGCCGCGGCCGGCGCCCGTCAGCACGAGAGCACGCGCACCGGCGGCGACGACTTCGTCGAGCGCGGCGCTGAGCTCGCGATGCATCGACCGGGTGAAGCTGTTGAGCTTGTCGGGGCGGTTCAGCGTCACGGTGGCGACGCGGCTCGAAGCGTCGAAGTCGACGCGGATCGCTTCATATGACATCGGTTGTCTCCTCCTGGCTATTGGATAGCCTTGCAGCGAAATACGGTTTGCGTCAGACCCGCTCGATGGCCAGTGCAATGCCCTGGCCTACGCCAATGCACATCGTGCACAGCGCAAACCGGCCGTTGATGCGTTCGAGTTGATAAAGCGCGGTGGTGATAAGCCGCGCGCCCGAGGCGCCAAGCGGGTGACCGAGGGCAATGGCGCCGCCGTTCGGGTTGACGCGCGGATCGTCGTCGCGCAAGCCGAGCGTGCGCAGTACCGCCAGCCCTTGCGAGGCGAAGGCTTCGTTCAGTTCAATCACGTCGAATTGCTCGAACGACATGCCGAGTTGCTTCAGCAGCTTTTGCGTAGCCGGAGCGGGCCCGATGCCCATGATGCGCGGCTCGACCCCGGCCGTTGCCATACCGATGACGCGCGCCCGGCGGCGCAGCCCGTATTGATCGGCCGCAGCCTGATTGGCGAGCAACAGGGCGCAGGCGCCGTCGTTCACGCCCGACGCATTGCCGGCGGTTACGCTGCCGTCGGGCCGCACCACGCCTTTGAGCTTGCCAAGTGTTTCCAGCGAGGTCTCGCGGGGATGCTCATCCAGCGTGACTCGAATCGGCTCGCCTTTCTTCTGTGCGATCTCGACCGCGACGATCTCTTGCGCGAGCGTGCCGTCGCGTTGTGCTTGCGCGGCCTTTTGCTGGCTACGCAGGGCGAACGCGTCCTGATCGGCGCGGCTCACGCCGAACTCGATCGCGACGTTCTCAGCCGTTTCGGGCATCGAGTCGACACCGAAGTCGCGCTTCATGAGCGCGTTGACGAAGCGCCAGCCGATCGTCGTGTCATGAATTTCGGCTTGCCGCGAGAACGCGCTGGTTGCCTTGCCCATCACGAACGGTGCACGCGTCATGCTCTCGACGCCGCCTGCGATCATCAGGCGTGCTTCGCCCGCCTTGATGGCGCGAGCGGCGGTGCCAACCGCATCCATGCCGGAACCGCAGAGCCGGTTGATGGTGGCGCCGGGGGCGTCCGTGGGCAAACCGGCGAGGAGGGCGGCCATGCGCGCGACGTTCCGGTTGTCTTCGCCGGCCTGATTTGCGCAGCCGTAGATCACGTCGTCGAGCGCGCGCCAGTCCACACCGGGGTTGCGTTCGATCAGCGCCTTGATCGGCACCGCGCCCAGGTCGTCGGCGCGGACATCTTTCAAGGCGCCGCCGTAGCGGCCGAACGGGGTGCGAATCGCGTCGCAGATGAAAGCGTCGTTCATGCTGGATTCCTGCTGATGGCGAACCGGGCTGGAATGCCGGTCTCGTGTTTCATCTTAGTTGCGGCAGGTCGGGCGTTCCATTCGGCCAAACGGCCTAAGACGCATCGACCCTTTTCGTCCTATATCTTTCAGCCGACTGCCACCGGGGCCGCTTTCGGTTCAACATGAACGCGACTTTGAACGACGCGGAAGCGGTTTGCGACGAATGCGGCATCGGCCAGCGCGGCGTTGGCGGCCGGGTTCGCGCCGGTGCCGTGGAAATCGGAGAAGGCTGCCGACTGATTGACGAACACGCCACCCGTCAGATTGATGGACAGCGCAACGCCGCCGCGAATCGAGGCTTCATGGGCAGCTTCGATAACGGCTTCGTCAATGCTGTACACCGACAACGTTAGCGCACCGTGTTCTGCGGCGAGCTTGCCGGCAAGCTCGAGCGACTGCGCCGTCGAATCGGTTGCGATGACGAACGAGACCGGTCCGAACCATTCCTTGGTGAATTTTGCCGAGTCGATAGCCGCATCAAGCTGCAGGACGAGCGGCGTGCGTACACGTGCACCCGCAAAAGCAGGGTGTTCGAGCGATTGACTCTCGACCAGTACGTGGCCCAGCGTGCGGGCTTCCTCGATGCGCTGCACGACGCCGTCATTTTGGATCGCGCCGAGCAATTCGACTGCGCGAGCGGGGTCGGCAACCAGTTTTTGCACGGCGTCCGCGAACGCTTGCGCAACTGCGTCGAAGCTGAGCGTGCCGTCGGCGGTGCGGATGCCGTCACGCGGGATGTAGATGTTTTGCGGAGCAGTACACATCTGACCGGAATAGAGCGCCAGCGAGAAAGCAATGTTCCGCGCGACGGCCTTGATGTCGGCCGCCGAGTCGATCACGATCTGATTGACGCCGGCTTTCTCCGTGTACACCTGCGCCTGGTGAGCATGGCGTTCGAGCCAGGTGCCGTTTTGCGTGCTACCGGTGAAGTCGATCAGTTTGATCTCGGGGCGCAGCGCGAGATCCTGGACGAGCGCGCCGTCGTTCGGGTTGGTTGCGAGCAGGGTCACGACGTTCGGATCGAAACCGGCTTCGCGCAAGACGTCACGTGCGATGCGTACGGTAATTGCCAGCGGCAGGATGGCGCCTGGGTGGGGTTTGACGATGACTGCATTGCCCGTTGCCAGATCGGCGAAGAGGCCCGGGTAACCGTTCCACGTCGGGAAGGTGCAGCACCCGAGTACGAGCCCGGTGCCGCGCGGTACGACTGTGTAGCGCTTGTGCATCGCGAGCGGCGGGTTTTTGCCTTGTGGCTTTTCCCAGTGCGCGTCAGCCGGGATTCGGCGCAACTGGTCCCACGCGTACACGACCGCCTCGAGCGCCCGGTCCTGGGCATGCGGCCCGCCTGCCTGGAACGCCATCATGAACGCCTGACCGGTGGTGTGCATGACGCTGTAGCCGATCTCGAAGCTCGCACGGTTCACGCGCGCCAGAATTTCGAGGCTCACGCCGGCCCATGCCTGCGGGCCGGCAGCGCGCCAGCTCGCTTGTGCGGTGGCAGCGGCCGCAAGAAGGGTGTCTGGGTCAGCTTTGGGGTAGCGGATGCCGAGCGGGAAGCCAAACGGGGAAACCTCAGCGCCGACGGTTTCCCCGGTAGTGGGTTGGTCAAGTTCGAAGGTCTGATTCAGGAGCGCCTTGAACGCTGCCTCACCATCGGCGTTCGCTGTTTCCCCGTACACTTTCGGACTGGGCATCTCGGCGAACGGGCTCCAGTAGCCGCGCGTCTCGATGGCGGCGAGCGCCTTTTGCAGCGTGTCTTCGTGCTTGGAAAATAGCGGATGTGTCATGGCAAAAGTGGAGGCTGAAGGTTAGGAGAAACCTTGTCGAATAATTGACCGACCGGTTGGTTGGTGAATGTTAGCATTATTAAGACGGCGGCGCGAAGCGTTTTCGTGCGACGTACTCTTCATACAAAGGAGGCTGCATGGCTTACGAGAATATTCTGGTCGAGACCCGTGGACGGGTCGGTCTTGTCACGCTGAATCGCCCGAAGGCGCTGAATGCGCTGAACGATGCGTTGATGGATGAGTTGGGCGCGGCTCTGAAGGCCTTCGACGCGGACGAGGGAATCGGGGCGATCGTCATCACGGGCAGCGAAAAGGCGTTCGCCGCTGGCGCCGACATCGGCATGATGGCGACCTACACCTATATGGATGTCTACAAGGGCGACTACATCACCCGTAACTGGGAGACCGTGCGCTCAATCCGCAAGCCGATCATTGCGGCGGTCGCAGGCTTCGCGCTTGGCGGCGGATGCGAGCTGGCGATGATGTGCGACATCATCCTGGCCGCAGATACGGCCAGGTTTGGCCAGCCGGAAATCAAACTCGGCATCATGCCCGGCGCGGGCGGCACGCAACGGTTGCCGCGCGCAGTGTCGAAGGCGAAGGCCATGGATCTTTGCCTGACGGCGCGCTTTATGGATGCGGCCGAAGCAGAGCGCGCGGGATTGGTGTCGCGGGTCGTTCCCGCCGCGTCGTTGCTCGACGAAGCGGTTGCTGCTGCGGCGACGATCGCTGAATTTCCGTTGCCCGCAGTCATGATGGTCAAGGAGTCGGTGAATCGTGCCTATGAAACGACGCTTGCAGAGGGCGTCCATTTCGAGCGGCGGCTGTTCCATTCGCTGTTCGCAACCGAGGATCAGAAGGAAGGGATGGCTGCCTTCGTGGAGAAGCGCAAGCCGGTGTTCAAGCATCGGTAACAGGGCTATCAAAATAACGCTTGCCAGGCCCGGGTGGGGTCGCTAGAATCTCGTTCTTTCGCGTTCCGGACACCGGAGCGCGGGGACGGGAGAGCCAGCAGTGGCAAGGCTTTCGGCGGGGTGGGCAGG